>Ga0181562_10003661_pt1 | contig 11250 bp, 8 predicted proteins | sample 011ome_26_FD_139344 | JGI IMG/M metagenome (GOLD analysis project Ga0181562, IMG submission 139344) | Coastal salt marsh microbial communities from the Groves Creek Marsh, Skidaway Island, Georgia - 011511BT metaG (megahit assembly) | ecosystem: Environmental > Aquatic > Marine > Intertidal zone...
CCGCCAATGATCGCGGCGGTTGGCATCAGGGCAGTGCCCGCTTGGTCAGCTGTAACTCGGCGCGGACCTCGTCCGGCGTCATCACCTGCACACCCATGGCCTCGACAATGGTCACCGCCCGCGCCACCAGCTCGGCGTTGGTGGCAAGGTGGCCTTTTTCCAGCCAGAGATTGTCCTCGAGCCCCACGCGCACGTTGCCCCCGGAGAGTACCGCCGCCGCCACGTAGGCCATCTGATGCCGGCCAATAGAGAAGGCAGAGTGAATCCAGTCCGAGGGCACGTTATTCACCATCGCCATAAAGGTGGTGAGGTCATCGGGCGCACCCCAGGGAATCCCCATACAGAGCTGCACCACCACCGGCGCCGGGATCAGCCCCTCGCTCACCAGCTGCTGGGCGAGCCACAGATGACCGGTATCAAAGGCCTCAATCTCAATACGAATACCGAGATTTGCCATCCTGCTTGCCATATCCCGCAGCATGCCCGGCGTATTGGTCATCACATAATCGGCCTCGGCGAAATTCATGGTGCCACAGTCGAGCGTGGCGATTTCAGGCAGGCAGGCCTCGAGGTGCGCGACCCGCTCCGCCGCCGAGACCATGTCGGTGCCCTGCTCGCTCAAGGGTAAAGGTGCGTCAGTGGGGCCGAAAACAATGTCGCCTCCCATGCCGGCAGTGAGATTGATCACCACATCCGTATCAGACTCCCGAATGCGCTCCACCACCTCGCGGTACAGGTGCACGGCCCGATCCGGGGCGCCGGTCTCTGGGTCGCGCACATGGCAATGCACCACTGCCGCGCCCGCTTTGGCTGCATCGATCGCCGCGCTCGCAATCTGCTCAGGGCTGCGCGGCACCTTGTCGCTGCGGTCCTGTGTGCTGCCGGAGCCGGTCAACGCCGCGGTAATAAAAACTTTGTCTCGCATGGCCAGTGGCATAGTGTGTCCCCTGATGTGTCGTTATGGGTATAGGTACTGGGTAACGGTTAATGGCTTAGGGTGTTTGACCCGCCGCCCGGGCCCGATTGACCGCTCGCGCCGTCGACAGGATCTCGTCACGATCAATATACACCCCCTGCAGGTGGCGCTGACCCGAGCCTGAAAACGCCTTGCGACCGTGCATCACGCGTCGATTGTCGAAGCACATGATGTCGCCGGGACCGAGCCGGAAGGTTAGTTCAAACCGGGGATCATCCGCCAAGGCATGAAAGCGCCGCAGCGCGGCGTAGGCCTCACTCACATCGGCATCGGGCATATCGGGGAAAGCCCGCACCGGGTAGAACGCCCGAATCGTCGGCACACCCTCGCCGCCTAAGGTGTCGATAATGGGTGCCGAGAAGCGGTGATCAATACCCGGACCGCGATTGAAAAATACCCAGCGCCGGGTGCTGAGAATCTCATAGTCATCAGGCCTGGTTGCCTTAAGTTCCTCGATCAGTGCGGCGCCGTCGGTCAGGGTCGATTCCCCACCATCGGCTTCGCTGATCAGGCAGTGCAAAAACTGGAAGCCCGGCGGGATTTCCCTTGTGGGAAGGTCGGTGTGCGGACCCAGCCGGAATCCCGTATTCGCCGTGGTGTTGGTTTTGGCGTCCCCTGCCAGGTTCACGTCAGCTTTAACGTCCCACAGCGAGCCAAAGTTACTGTCACGCACCGGGCCGATACGTGCAGCAAGTTCATTGAGAAATCCCGGTTCAGTGGGCGCCTGCTCCAGCACGCACACGCCCAGGCGTAACAGATCGTTAAGCATGTCGCAGAGCGCGTCGTCATCTTTGAGCACTGCGTCGGCTTGACGCCGCGGCGGTGCCGATAACGTTGAAGCGTTCCAGGCCTCGGGGGCAGGCACCCAGCTCTCGGGTAAATGCTGACCCTCGGCGATGTGCCGGAGCCAGCCCGAATGATAGGTGCTCACCACACTTTCATCGGCACCCTCCGGCGCCCAGGTCACGCTTAGATCGCCCAATGCGGTCAGCTCAAAGGCCGCTATCTGCATCGCGTCGGATAACTCAGCGGGATCCATGATGCCTTCGCGGGTAGCGGGGTCGATGCCGCCGTGACCCAGCGTGTTTTCCCGAAGCCAGAAACGATGGCAGCTTAATTGACGTCCGTCAGGCCAACTGACGACGAGTGCATCATCACCCGCAGTGACAGCGGCAATCGGCGCGCCTGCGTAATGATAAAAGTCGGGTGCCAGTAACTCCGAGGAAAGGTCGCGTTGCGTCATCACGATGCACATCTCCCTCGCCAAACCACTGCGATGGCCGCGTCTTCCGCGGTGCCTGGCCTGGCGCGTTCTCGTGTCGGATCCGAGGTGGATTCTCAAAATCCATGGCTCCGTAATGGGCGGAAATGTAACCGAAGCCGCTGATAGTGGGAAGAACAATTGACGCGCAAGAGGACTGCGCTGAGAACATGTTGGCGCGACACCCCAATGCGCAGTAATGGCGGCTAACGATGCTATATTGCGACGCCTCTCAAGGATGTTAAAAGTGCTCAATCAAACCCTCTGGGCCTCTGCATCACGACTCTGCCGCTCGCGACCGATCGGCACACAGGACAACCTCATGAAAAATCTCTGCCGCGTTCTCATTTTTTCCTGTGCCCTCGTTACAACAGCAACAGCGCACAGCGTCTCTGATCAAAACGATGCAATCGCACACTACAGCGACCGCGCTGTTGAACTCCTGCGCGATGCAATCAGTCGCGAGACCGCCTACGGACAGGGGCTGGTGCCGGCCTATGCCGAGTCTCTGAGGCAGGTATTTCTTGACGCCGGCTTCTCACCCGAAGTGCTGACCATCGTGCCCTATGGCGAAACGGCTTCACTGGTGGTGCGCTACGAGGGCGACGGCAGCAGCGGCCGCAGACCGATACTTTTTTCCTCCCATATGGACGTGGTGCCCGCCGACCCTGAAAGTTGGCTGCGGCACCCATTTGAGCTGCAAGAAGATGAGACGTTCTTTTACGGCCGGGGGGTGCTGGATAACAAGTTCGATGTCACCCTCCTCACCACCTTATTTGTGTGGCTGAAGGAATCCGGTTTCGTCCCGAACCGCGATCTAGTCATCGCCTTCACCGGTGACGAAGAGTCCTTTCAAGAAACCGTGCAACAGCTGGCTCGCGACTACCGCGACCTGATCAACGCCGAGTATGCGCTGGTCGTTGATGGCGGGGGCGGCGTACTGAATGACGCAGGAGAAGCCATTCAGTTTCAGGTGGGCTTTGCGGAAAAAACCTACGCGACCTTTTCCATGACTGCGAAGAACCCGGGTGGGCACAGTTCGATGCCGCGGGCAGACAACGCCATCTATGACCTCGCGCGCGCCATTCAGCGCCTCGAGGCTTATAACTTTCCGGTTGAGACCAATGAGATCACGCTGACCTACTTTGCCCGCACCGCGCCACTTCTCAATAACGAGGTAGGTGACGCCATGGCAGCACTGGTTGCTGACACGGGCGATGAAGAAGCGATTGCTTTGCTGCGTGCACAGCCCGCATATGTGGGGACGCTTGGCACCACGTGTATCCCAACCATGCTCTCTGGAGGGCACGCAGAAAACGCGCTGCCCCGTGCCGTCACCGCGGTGGTGAACTGCCGCATTTTCCCGGGCCATACACCTGCAGAAATCATGCGAGAGCTTCAGCGCGTTAGCGATAACCCCGATCTCGAATGGCGTGTTGTGGGGGTGCCAGTCGCCAGCCCCGCCTCACCTTTCAATACAGAAGTGATGGAAGCGATTGCCGCATCATTGGTGCCGATCCACGGAGAACTACCGATCGTGCCGAAAATGGGTTCGGGTACCACCGACGGCGCCTATTGGCGTGCGGCGGGCATACCGAGCTACAGCCTGACCGGCATCTTCATCAACCCTAAAGACAGCTTTGCCCATGGATTAAATGAACGGGTACCCAAAGCAGCTGTGGGTGAGTCGTTGCGTTTCTGGCGAGAGATGGTGCGTCAGCTGGCCAGTGCTGAATAGCCGATCACTCCGGGGCCTGACCCCGCAAAAAGTCCGCGACGCGCTCGATCACCTGTCGCTGGTAACACTCGGGGTTAGGGCCAAAGTGGCCACAATCGCCGGCAATCTCTAGCACCTCAAAACCCAACTGTTCAGCGAACACTTTGTTGGGCTCGGGGTTCACAGTCATATCCCGCGTAAACACCACGGCCAGCACACTGGGTCTTCCCATCGCCTCTAATCGCGCTTCAAAATCCGGACGACCCCGCCGAATGTCGTGTTGCGCGGTAGACGCGTTCTGACTGGCACGATCGGCAATAGCCGCCGAGTTATCAAACCGCGCCATACCGGCCAGCCACTCGTCGAAGTGCTCGAGTGAACGCTCACGATTCAGATACTCAGGGGTCCAGAACACCATGCCATCGATTAACGCCAACAAATGGGCCTTGCGCTGTATCGCCTCGGGGGAATCCTCCGGCAGTGCCAGCACTTCCTGCCACGCGCGGCCCTTCACCCGGTCGTAAAACGTGTACCAGGGCGTGCCTTCAATGGGCACAAAGTGCGTGGCGAAGTCCGGATACATCATGAGCCACTCGTAGGTCTGGTAACCGCCCATCGAGGCGCCGACCACGGCGTGGAGATGCTCAATATCCAGATGCTCTGCCAGCAGCCGATGCTGCAAACTGACCTGATCCCGAATGGTGAACGCGGGGAAAGGCTGTTGCGCGCTGTTAGAGGGGGATGAGGATATGCCATTGCCCAGCGCATTCACGGCGATCACGAAGTAGTCGTCAGTATCGACAATGCCGGCGGGGCCGAGATAGTTAGAGCTGGCTAAAGCCTTGGCGCTGCCGTTCAACCAAGTGGGCATGAGCACAATGTTGCCGAGATCAGGAGCTAGTCGGCCGTATGTGCGGAAGGTCAGCCGGCACGCCTCAATCACCTCTCCGTTTTCGAGTAGACACTCGCCCAAATCAGCCTCGTGGAACACGCCGTCATGCGTCTCTGAAAGCCAGTCGACGACCGACACTGCGCTTGCCAGAGGACTGACGATAAAAAATAGCGTGGCGAGCACGCTGCGCAGTATGGAGCCGATTAAATCGTCACGACGACGCATCCGCGCACACTCCCTTCTTCAATGATTTGATGGGCCTTTGCCATCTGATCGAATGGCAGCGCCTCGGCAATGCGATGCTGCAGGCCGCCCTCAGTGAGAGCGACTTGGGTATCCGCCACCGCCTGCGCTTTAGCCTCTTCCGGCATGGCGTACACGATGACCATGCGGACCGTGAGGTCCATAAACATCATGGTTCTGAAAGGTAATGCTGGTTCGGGCACCACGGTACTGGAGTACGTAGCAATGGTGGCGCCGATCCTTACGCAGTGAAGCAGCTCGGGCAGGTTGGCACCGAACTCCACATCGATCACCCGATCCACCTTTTGGCCCTCGGTGAGATCCAGCACCGCCTGCCCCCACTCGGGCTTGCGATGATTGACCACCGCCTCGGCACCGGCCTCCCGGCAGGCCTCGGCATCTTGGTCGTTACTCGCCGTCGCGATCACGCGCGCGCCGGCGCGATGCGCCCACTGGATGGCGTAGTGACCGACGCGGCCGGCGCCCCCCGTGACCAGCACTAGCTGATCAGCAACAGGGCCATCCGCGAATACGCAGCGGTGGGCGGTCATGATGGGAATGCCGATACACGCTCCCACCTCAAACGAAGTGTTGTCGGGTAGCACTGGCGCGCGCGCACTGTCGAGCGCAACAAATTCCGCCGCGGTACCGAGCTGGCGGCCGTATTGAGCCTGATACACGAACACCCGCTCACCGACGCGGGAGGGCGACACACCCTCACCCACCGCCGTGACCACGCCCGCGCCATCGCTATGGGGAATCACCGGCCCGGCTTCCAACAAGTCGGGAAACGCCCCGGCGCGTTTTTTCACATCGGAGGGGTTCACCCCGGTGGTATGAAGTTGCACCAGTACCTCACCGGGGCCAGGCTCAGGCGTGGACCAGTCACCCTGCTGCAAAACGCCCTGCGCCGAACCGAATACCGCAAACCTGCACGCTTTCATCGATCGATCCTTATGGGTCCAGCCAATTGGCGAGACTCTCGGTATGGCCGTCAATACCGAGGGTTTGGCCAGATATCATCCGACCGCCGGGCCCCGCGAGAAAACACACCATCGCGGCGATGTCCTCGGGGCTCACAAAGTCTCTGAGTGAACTTTGGCGTTGGTAGACCTTGCGGATCTCATCCGGCGTCACGCCGCGCTCGGCGGCATCGCGGTCAATCACGCGGTCAATCCGCTCGCCGCCCACACTGCCCGGACACAGCGCATTGACCCTGATATTCCAGGGGCCCAACTCCATTGCCCAGGTCTGGGCGAGTCCGATCGTCGCCCATTTGGCTGCCACATAAGGGGAGCGCATTGGGCAGCCGTATCGCCCGGCACTGGAGGACATATTGAGAATGAGGCCGCTACGCTGAGACTTCATCAGCGGGATCACCAGACGCGTCAGATAGAAGACGCTGTTGAGGTCGGTGTCGATCGTCGACTGCCACGCCGCCACCCCGATGTCTTCCACCGGTTGTTGTGGGCCCGCAATACCCGCGTTGTTGAACAACAAATCGACGCGCTGGTGGGGATCAATCAGTGAATGAAAGGCCGCTTCGACCTGGCCCGCATCCGCCACGTCGCACACCACCGCACTGCCCTCGCCAAATTCATTCTGAAATCGCGCGATCGCCTCTGAATCAATGTCGAGCGTCAGCACCCGATAACCCGCTTCGGCCAGCGCTCGCGCGCAGGTCAGCCCGATGCCTGAGGCACCAGCCGATATCAACGCAACGGGTTGGTCTGTCATGGTGCGAGGCACCTCCTTCCTTTCAGGCTAAGCGCCGACCGCCGTTTCAGGGCGGTGCTCCTCAGTGCGGGTATCAAAGCGGCACCGCGGCGTGCAAGAGATGCTGTTTTATCGCGGAGGGTGGTCGGCGCGCAACGATTTCAGCAGGGCAATGCCGGTCAGCCAGAAAGTGAAGGTCAGGGGTAACGACACCACCAATGTCGCGGTTTGGGCCTCACGCACACCGCCGGCGTACATCAAGCCGATGGGCAAGATGGCGATGGCAATCGCCCAGAACACCCGGTGCCAGCGCGCGGGGTCTTGGGATTCGGCCAGTTCGGTCGAAGCGGTTGCCGCCAGCGTATAGGACGCGCTGTCGTAAGTCGTGGCGACAAAGATGACGGCGACCACACAGAACAGACCGATCGCGATGGCTGCAAGAGGGAGCGCATCAAGGCCTGCCACAATCGCGGCATTGCCGCTTTCGGCGTTCATCACGCCGATCACGTCGACCTCGCCGCTGAGCTGCAGCCCGAGAGAGTGGTTACCCAGCACAAAGAAGAACAGCCAGACGCCAAGGGAGCCCAGGCCGAGCATGCCGAACACCACCTCGCGCAGAGTGCGGCCCCGTGAGATACGCGTGACAAAAATCCCGATGAAGGGCGCATAGGCGATCCACCAGGCCCAGTAAAAGACCGTCCAGTCCCCGACAAAGCCGGTATTGGCAATGGGGTCTGTCCAGAACGTCATCGCTAGCGTGTTCTGAAGCAGATGCCCAACCGAGTTCACCGCCATGCGCAGGATAAAGAGCGTGTCGCCGGCAAACAGCACAAAGAGCAGAAACAGAAATGCCATGAGCAGATTAATGTCACTCAGGCGACGGATACCTCGACTCAGGCCCAACCAGACACTCAGAGAAAACAGCGCCACACAGAGGGTCACCACAACAATCTCCAACGCGAACCCGTCAGGGATGCCCGTTAGACGTGCAATCAAGGCGGAAATCAGCGGCGTTGAAATACCCAGTGAACTCCCCGCGCCGCCAATCAAAGCGATCATGAAGAAGCTGTCCATCAGCCGTGCGGGCCAGGAATTTTCCCTACCCTTTAGCCAGTACTGCGCAGAGTTACTGTATTTAAGTTGCGGCACCTTGCGCACGTAAAAGGGATAGGCAATAGCCAGCGTCGGCAAGCTGTAGAAGGCCCAGGCGACAAAGCCCCAATGATGCAGTCCATAAGAGGCCGCCCAGTCATAGGCCTTATCAGAGAAGGGCTCGGCAGCAAAGGGCGGTGCCTGTACGTAGTAGGCCCACTCAATCGCACTCCAGTAAAGCATGCCGGAGCCAATACCCGCAGCAAACAACATGCCCACCCAGCTGAGCGTGGGAAATTCCGGCTCTTCTGACCCCAAGCGGATGACGCCATAACGGCTGAAAGCGATGTACAGCACTACCGCTAAGGTGGCGGCACCCGTGAGAATGTAGAACCAGCCGAAGGTGTTAGCGATCCAGGCATAGATGACCGCAAGGACGGCGGCGGTTTCACTTGGGAATACCAACAGCGGCAGCGTCAGACCCAGCAGCACCGAGACCGAGAGCCCAAAATTCACCCTATCGATTTGTTGAGCCAAAAGTACCGCGCTTTTTATTCTGTGGCGTGCTGCCCTCGCGGATGAGTATACACAGGCCAGCTCTTGTGAGCCGGTTGGCGCTTTCGCGAACTAGCAAGACGACGACGGCGCAAGCTAGAGAATCCTCGCTCAAAGTCTATACTCCGCCCCTTACCGATTAGCTCGAACCCCAATGCGCTTAGTCCCCACTGCCCTATTGTGTGTGCTGTGCCTGCCCGGCGATATCAGCGCACACCCCGTTGAAGAAACACTCGAAGAGCTCGTGGTCATCGGCCGACGAGAACATCTCGCGGGCGAGGCGCGCAGTGCATCCGAAGGGGTCGTTGGGAAGATGGACCTTGCTATCAGGCCGCTACTGCGACCAGGCGACGTGTTAGAGGCCGTGCCCGGCCTGATCGTCACGCAACACAGCGGCTCTGGAAAATCGAACCAGATGTTCCTGCGCGGATTCAATTTGGATCACGGGACGGACTTCTCCACGGTTATCGACGGGATGCCCATCAATCTGCGCAGCCATGGCCACGGGCAGGGCTATACGGATATTAATTTTGTGATCCCAGAAACCGTCGCGCGCATCAACTTTGTGAAGGGCCCCTACCACGCCGAGCTCGGTGATTTTTCTTCAGCAGGTGGCGCTGAGATTGAGACCGCAGATGTCTTCGATAATCAGCTGGCCTGGACGGCAGGCGAAAACGGGTTTCATCGTGGGCTCGCCATGGGCAGTTTTGCGAATGACAGCACGCTGCTGTCCGGTGCCCTGGAGGTACAGCGCTATGACGGCGCCTGGACTGACGTTGATGAGGACGTGAAAAAACTGAACGGCCTGCTGAAGCTGGGCGGCGGTGACGACGCGACACAGTGGCAAGCCATCCTGATGCACTATGACAACGACTGGAACGCCGCGGATCAGATACCCGAGCGCGCCGTGGCTGCGGGTGTGATCTCGCCGCTGGGCTCGATTGATACGACGCTGGGGGGCGATACCCGACGCTCCAGTGTCTCTGGCGAATATCAGCGCACGCGGGGTGATCACACCACACGTTGGACCGCTTATCTCGTTGACTACGAGATGAACCTGTACTCCAACTTCACCTATCGACTCGATAACCCAACACGAGGCGATCAATTTCAGCAGGTCGACGATCGGCGCATTTTAGGTGGTGGCTACCACCATCACTGGAACCCCAGCGACACACTGCAGCATCGGTGGGGCCTTGCGGTGCAGCATGACGATGTCGGCACAATCGGCTTGTACCGCACGGTAGCGAGAGAACGCACCGGCACAGTAAGGCAAGACGCTGTCAAAGAGACCAGTCTCGGCGCGCACTACGAGGCCATCTGGTCGCTCAGCCCGGGATGGCGGGCCGTGCTGGGTGCCCGGGCAGATCGCTTCCGCTTTGATGTGGACGCGGAGGACCCGCGCAACTCAGGTACCGAGCAAGACACCCTGATTCGCCCGAAAGCGAGCCTGATTTACCGCGCGAGCCCTGCGACCGAGTGGTACGCGAGCGCTGGGAAGGGCTTTCACTCCAACGACGCGCGGGGCATGACCCAGCAGGTTGATCCCATTACCGGGGAAGCGGTGGCGCCAGTGGATCCGCTTGTGAGCTCAAGTGGCGCGGAGCTCGGGGTGAAAACCCAATGGCAACAGCGCTGGAATCTCGCGGCTGCGCTGTGGTACCTCGAGCTGGATTCAGAGCTGTTATTTGTTGGGGATGCCGGCACCACCGAGGCCACCCGGCCCAGCGAGCGGTGGGGCATCGAGCTCAACAACTTCTGGATGATCGACGAGGTGTGGTCACTCGAAGCGGATATCGCCTGGACCGACGCACGCTTTAGCGATGATGGGGCCGAGGGGCGTCATATTCCAGGAGCGCTGGAAACGGTGGCCAGCGCCACCCTCTCGGCCCAAACCCCCGCTGGGTGGTTTGGTGCTCTGCGAGTGCGTTATGTCGATGGCGCACCGCTGATCGAGAACGGCTCCGTCACCGCACACAGCGCCACACTCGCTCACCTGTCGCTCGGGTGGGCGGGTCAGCGATACGCACTGCGCGCCGATGTGCTGAACCTGTTCGACTCCGATGACCGGGATATCGAATACTTCTACCCCTCAAGACTTGAGAGTGAGCCACTGGAGGGCGTCGAGGACCGGCACTTTCACCGCTTTGAGCCCCGTCAGGTGCGCCTCACGCTCACGATCAACCTGTAAGCGGGGTCACTCCCCCGGGTCTAGACACAGCGAGGCCAGCACGCTGCGCTGGCCCGAGAAAGGCCGCCGGCCATGCATGACCTGATAGTTATCGATCAACGCCACATCGCCAGACTCCCAGGGGAGGTCGAAGACGAGGTCGTAGGCAATCTCGACCGCGGATTGCACGTCAGCATCGTCAAAGGCAGAGCCATCACCATAAGTGACCGAGCGGGTGCCCTCGTTGCGCTGATCCTGCCAGCCACAAAACGCAGCGATGAGCTGATTGAAGAAGACCTCGTTGCCCGAGGGCGCGTGCCGGATGAGCGACAGGGCCGGCGTGGTGGTGCGGATCGTGTCATCGGGTAACCACTGCCATTCGTACTCCAGCGCCGCCAACCTTGCCTCGGCCGCCTCTTTCGCATCGACATTGAGGGTCTGGCGCCAACTTCTGCCCTGCCCTGAAGTCGCGTCGGCTTCGGCGGGCATGGTGAGGGAATAGCGCGCGCCATGCGCTCTGCAGCGGGCCACAAACTCGGGTAAATGCTGTGTCAGTTTCTCGAGCAGCACATCAGAGCGACAAAGTGGCGTAGCGCCGCCTACTGCAGCGGCCTGCTCACAGTGGAAA
>Ga0181562_10003667_pt1 | contig 11225 bp, 8 predicted proteins | sample 011ome_26_FD_139344 | JGI IMG/M metagenome (GOLD analysis project Ga0181562, IMG submission 139344) | Coastal salt marsh microbial communities from the Groves Creek Marsh, Skidaway Island, Georgia - 011511BT metaG (megahit assembly) | ecosystem: Environmental > Aquatic > Marine > Intertidal zone...
GAAGATCGTTACCTATGATGAAGAAGTTCTGATCGAGGGCTTTCGCACCGCCGACAAACCTTGGCGGATGTTTGCCGTAGCTGCCGTTGTTCGAAACCCTTGGGCAGGTCGGTACGTTGAGAATCTGAAACCCGAAATTCAAGCCTATGGTCCGGTGCTGGGCGAGATGATGACCGAACGGATGATCGCTTTGGCCGGAAGTGGCGACTCGATCGAGGCTTATGGGAAAGCTGCGGTTGTTGGATTGGATGGCGAAATCGAGCATGCCTCGGGGCTGATCCACACCCTGCGATTTGGAAACTTCTACCGCGAAGCGGTGGGCGCGAAATCCTATTTGGCGTTCACGAACACCCGTGGAACGGCGAACATACCGATAATGGTGCCGCTCATGGATAAAAACGACGCGGGTCGCCGGTCACATTACCTGACCATCCAGTTTGCCATTCCAGATGCCCCCCGCAACGACGAGATCGTTGTGGTTCTGGGTGGCGCCACCGGAGGCCGTCCACATCACCGCATTGGCGACCGCTATCAGGATTTGAAGGACTTGGGTCATGACCTGGACAATCCGGCAGCGGTCTGAATTTGCAGGCTTGGCAGCGATTGTTGCCGGCAGCGGCGATCCTGTGCTTTTGATCCACGGCGTCGGGCTTCGGGCCGAGGCATGGAACGCCCAGATTGAAGCGTTGTCTGCGCGGCATCATGTGACGGCGGTGGACATGCCGGGGCACGGGTGCAGCGTATTGCCATCTGGCAGCATGGTACTGTCGGACTACACCGATGCGATAGCTGCAGGGTTGGCGCAGCCAACCTTGGTCGTGGGGCATTCGATGGGCGCGATGATCGCGCTTGATCTGGCCGCGCGGTATCCGCACTTGGTACGGGGCGTGGTGGCTTTGAATGCCGTTTTCGAACGCTCGCAGGACGCTGCGCAGGCCGTGCAAATGCGGGCTGACCAGTTGGATGGGGTCACCGTGGCCGATCCGTCGCTGACGCTGGGGCGGTGGTTTGGGAACGCCCAGTCACCGGAACGTTCAGCCTGCGGCGAATGGCTGCGTAGTGTTGATCCCGCCGGTTACCGCGCCGCTTACAGCGTGTTCGCACACGAGAACGGTCCAAGCCGTGCTGCGCTTGCTTCGCTGGCCTGTCCTTCGTTGTTCATGACAGGGGCGGACGAGCCGAACTCGACCCCTGCCATGTCGCAGGCGATGGCGGAAATGGCACCACACGGGCGTGCGGTGATCTTGCCCGATGCCGCGCATATGATGCCGATGACACACGCCAATCAGGTGACCGACGAATTGTTGGATTTTGCGACGGAGGTCTTCGCATGACGACTTTGGACCCCCGCGCCTTGCGCAATGCCTTTGGCAGTTTCATGACCGGCGTCACTGTCATCACCAGCCGCGATGCATCCGGCGCACCCGTCGGGTTTACGGCCAATTCGTTCACTTCGGTCTCGTTGGACCCGCCGTTGTTGCTTGTGTGTCCGGGGAAATTCCTATCGTCCTATGATGCCTTCACGAATTGCAGCCATTTTGCGGTAAACGTTCTGGCCGAGGGGCAAGAAGAGGTTTCGAACACCTTTGCAGGATATAAAGGTGACCGTTTTGCCAAAGTGGCGCACAGTTTTGATCTGCACGATGTGCCTCTTATCGAGGGGGCTGTGGCGCAGTTCTCGTGCATAACGCAACAGGTGATCCCCGCCGGAGATCACGCGATCCTAATGGGTGAGGTTAAAGGGTTCACACACAGCGAGGGGCGTGGGCTGGGTTATGTGGGCGGGCAATATTTCAGCCTTGGGCTGGAACGCGCCGCCTTGGAAACTGTTTCGGGCGCGGTGGTGTATGGCGCGATCATCGAACAGGGCGAAAACGTTTTGCTTGAGAAAACTGAAAACGGTTTGCGTCCGCCTCAGATCACCAGCCACGATCGGGGCAGCCTGCGCGAAGAATTGCACAACGCTCTAACAGATTACGGCGTCGAGACGGATATTGGTGCGGCGTATTCCGTTTATGACGATACCAGAACCAGAACACATTATTCGTACTTTCTGGCCGAAGCCCTGAGCTTGCGCGATCACAGCCCCCTTATTTCGGTTCCGATCCGCGACTTGGCGGCTCAGCAGTTTACCCACCCCGCCATAGCCGAGATGTTGACCCGTTTCGCGCTGGAATCCCGAACCCGCAGTTTTGCCCTGTATCTTGGAAGTACCGAGCGGGGCGACGTTCACACATTGTCTACAAGGAAGTGACCCATGGAGTTTTCGCTTTTTGCCCATATGGAGCGTATGTCGCCCGATCAGTCGCATGAGGATCTGAATAATGATTTCATCGAGCTGTGCAAAATGGCTGATGACGGTGGTATGCGGGCGATCTGGACAGGCGAGCATCACGGGATGGATTTCACCATCACCCCGAACCCGCTGCTTGCACTGGTGAATATTGCGAACCACACCAAAAACCTGCGCTTGGGCACGGGCACGGTCATTGCCCCGTTCTGGCATCCGATCAAGCTGGCGGGCGAGGTTGCCTCGGCTGATCTGATCACGGGCGGTCGGATCGAACTGGGCATTGCGCGCGGGGCGTATTCCTATGAATACGAGCGCCTTATGCCTGGCATGGACGCTTGGGAAGCCGGCCAGCGTATGCGGGAACTGGCGCCGCTGATCCCGAAACTGTGGGAAGGCGACTGCGCCCACGAAGGTGAGTTCTTCAGTTTTCCGGCAACGACCTCGGCCCCGAAGCCGGTACAGAAAGATGGCCCGCCGATCTGGATTGCCGCGCGTGATCCGAACAGCCACGAATTTGGCGTGCACAACGGGTTCAACATTCAGGTCACGCCGCTTTGGCAGGGGATGGAAGAGATCGAAACCCTAATGGGTCGCTTCAATGCGGCATGCGACAGTTACGATGGCCCGCGCCCCAAAGTTATGCTGCTGCACCACACCTACGTCGGATCGGACGCAGCCGATGTTGACCTTGCGGCGAAAGAAATTTCCAAGTGGTATTGTTACTTTGGCGCTTGGTTCCAGAATAAGCGCCCGGTCAAGCAAGGGTTGATTCAAGAGCTAACAGACGAGGAATTGGCTGCGAACAAGATGATGGCACCGGAAAACCTGCAGCGTGACCTGACAATGGGCACCGCACAGGAAGTGATTGACCAGATCAAGCGTTACGAAGACCTTGGCTACGACGAATATTCCTTCTGGATCGACAGCGGGATGAGTTTTGAACGCAAACGGGATTCTCTGGCACGCTTCATCAACGACGTAATGCCAGCCTTTCAGTGAGGGACGATATGAGCCAGAAACCGCATTATCAGCTATTCATTGACGGCGAGTGGGTTGACGGGGCCGACGGTCAGGTCATGTCATCGGAAAACCCTGCAACAGGTCAGGAATGGGCGACCTTCGCCTGTGCCGCCCCATCCGATGTTGAGCGTGCGATTTCGGCAGCAAGGCGTGTGCTGAACGATCCGGCTTGGCGCGACATGACGCAGACTGCGCGGGGCAAGCTGCTGTATCGTCTTGCTGATCTGATCGAGGAAAACGCCCAGCGCATCGGTGAAATCGAGACCACCGATAGTGGGAAGCTGCTGGCGGAGACTGCAACGCAATCGGCTTATGTCGGCGATTACTACCGCTACTACGCGGGATTGGCAGACAAGATCGAAGGAGCGGTTCTGCCAATCGACAAGCCAGATATGCACGTCTTCACCCGCCGCGAACCGATTGGCGTTGTAGTGGCGATTGTGCCGTGGAACGCGCAAATGTTTCTGACCGCGACCAAACTGGGGCCAGCCTTGGCGGCGGGGTGTTCTGTGGTGCTGAAAGCCTCGGAAATTGCGCCCGCACCGATGCTGGAGTTCGCCAAGCTGATTGAAGCCGCTGGATTTCCTGCTGGGGTGGTCTCGGTCATCACTGGGGATGCTGAAAACTGTGCCATTCCCCTGACCCGTCACCCTGATGTGGACCGCATTGCCTTTACCGGCGGGCCGGAAACCGCGCGGCATGTGGTGCGCAATTCGGCGGAAAACTTTGCGGTAACGACGCTGGAACTGGGCGGCAAGTCGCCCATCATCGTCTTTGACGATGCCGATCTGGACGGGGCGGCCAACGGGCTGATCGCGGGCAACTTCGGCGCGTCGGGGCAAAGCTGTGTGGCCGGAACACGTGGCTTGGTCCATCGGCCAATATTCGAGAAACTGGCCGCGTTGATAGAAGAAAAGATGCAGGGCGTCGTGATCGGTGACCCCTTGGCGCCTGATACACATGTCGGGCCGCTTTGCACAAAAGCGCAGGTGGCGAAAATCGAAAGCACTTTGGCTGCGGCGAAGGCTGGTGGCGCGCGCATTCGTTTCGGAGGTACGCCCTTGGATCGCGAGGGGAACTACATGGCACCTACGCTGGTTGAATGCGCAGACATCAACACCGAAACTCTGAAGATCGAGATGTTCGGACCGGTCATGTCCCTGCTTCCCTTCGACACTGAGGAAGAAGCCATCGCGATCGCTAATTCCACCCCCTTCGGATTGGGATCAGGTGTGTTTACCCAAAACGTTGCGCGCGCGCATCGTGTGTCGGCCCGTTTGAAGGCAGGAATATGCTGGGTGAACACCTACCGCGCGGTGTCGCCCATCGCACCGTTCGGAGGGTTTGACCAATCCGGATACGGACGCGAGGCCGGGGTTGAAGCAATCTATGACTACACACGTACAAAGACCACGTGGATCAACACCTCGGATAAGCCGATGTCCAATCCATTTGTCATGCGGTGATATAGCGGGGTGGCGTGTGCATCGCACACCCCGCAGCTATCAGGTCCTAGTTGAATAGATCCAGCACATCATCATCGGACATCACGCCGATGTTGAACTCTTTCGCACCAACGTCGCGCATGTAGATCATATAGGCTTGCAGCAGGATCGAAGATTCAACGGACATATTGTATCCGACCGAGAACTGACCCTTGTTGCGCTGAATACGGCCTGCGGTGCTGCCGTCTTCGTAGATTTGGAACAAAAGCTCGGTTGACGACACACCCTGACGCTTTTCTTCGCACTGTCCTTCGGGGATACATGCCGCAGTTTTTGCGATGCGGCGGTTTACACCGTTTTCTTGCGCGACGATTGTCCATTCGTCAATTTTACCAAGCCCGTCGATCAAAGTATCGATCTGTTCGTGGGGGACTTCGATGCTGTCGCGCACCATATCGTAAGTCGCGGTCGGATCGATCATGTCGAATTGGTAAAGAAGGAAGCCTTCATCGCTGACGCGTGGGATCACCAGCATTTCCCCGATTTCATTGGTTCCAGGAACGTAGTAGGGCACCTTCGGGAAGGTATCCGCTGCTCGGAAGGCCGACACACCTAGATTAGCGTTTTGCGGACGAATTGGTGTCGAGAAACGTTCGCTCAGATACCGCTGCAAACTGTTTTTTTGCTTCTGAAGGCTGGCGATTTTATCGTCGACTGTCGCCAAAACACGTTCGCGCATGTTCGGCGGTTGCTGGATAACCGTTTCGCGAATGGCCAGATACATCACGAGCGTGGCTTGAAGATTGTCGGCCAGCAGTTGGGCTTGCTGTACGGTTGTCACCGATTGCCACTGTGTTTCTTCATTTTGTGCTTGCTGCGGCGTAACCGTCGCCAAAGTTTGAATTCGCGTGGCAGGGGTTTCAGCTACGTTTTGTGTTGGAACACTTTCGTTCACGATAATTGTCGTCTCAGCGTTGGTCACCGTTACATTCGCCGCGGCAACCTGCTCTTGTTCGGGCTTTTGTAGTTCAGCAAACATTGAACGAAGTTCGGACTTGTCATCAATGTCATACCCGGTTCGACCTGCGTAGGCCGCGATCGCTGCTCTGGTGCCGCGTCCAAACAGACCGTCGATTGTGGATTTGTAATCGCCAAGCGTTTTGAGTTTTGCTTGAACGACTTTTCGTTGTTCCAGGCCAAGCGCGTTAAAGATTGAACGCACTGGGTCTTCGGTTTGAACAGGCGTGCGACTGGTTTGCGCGACCGAAGCAGTTGGCTTTGAAGCGCCTGAAGTCCGAGTGAAGGAAAAGCTTGCTGTCGGGTGATATTTGGCACTTTTACTTTTCAAAGTCAGCGACCCGTCGATCTGGCCAGATATCCGATAAGACGAGTACGCGCGCGAATGGCTGTCTGATTGCCGAATGTTCAATGTCGCAGAGCCATCTGGCTGTACTGAGCCTGAGATTGTACCATTGTGATAAAGCTTGCAGAACTCGTGCGTGTTTCCGCCGCCGTTGTTCATGATCGCACCGGTGACATTCCCGTTGTCCACTTTGATTTCAATATTGATGGGAAGTTTGCGCGGGCAGACAGACGCCGACCCCATCTTGTAGCTCAGGTTTGCAGAATAGCGACCATCCCAATTGGACGACTGCGCATACCCGACGGCGGGGGCAGCCAGTGCTATGCATGAGACTATAATCCGGGAATTCTTGAGAAATTTCATCGTGCGCTCCTAAAATTGTCGAAAAGATAGATTTTTGAAGTGGCGGGTCAATGCATACTCTGTCGCAATATACTTTTTAGCGCGCACGGGAATTAGGCGGTATTTGTTGTGTAAACTTTTGGACGTGAGGTGCGGATCGCGCCTATTCAGATCAGTTCGGCTTCGTGGAACAAAGGATCGTTTTCCAGCTGCGAGGTGATGTGTTCAAGCGTTTCTTCCGCTTCGTCCACGTCGGCGACTTCAGCGATGTGATAAAGTGCATCTCCTTCGTTCACGCTTGGAAATACCGAGCGCCCGACGATCAGGCCCGGGCGGTCTGACACAATGGTCATCTCAATCTCGCCGAAAGGGTCTGAAACGACGGCCAAAACCTCGTCTTTTTCGACCATGTCGCCTTCGGATTTGTAACTGCGCAGCAGGCCGCCTTGGGGCGCTCTGATCCAGCGGCTGGATTGCGAGTAAAGCGGTTTTCGTTTTGCTTTGCTGATGCCTTTGTTAGGCAGCATACCTTGGGCGTTCAGAACGCGCAGAATGCCGCTGACGCCAGCGCGGATCGACATTTCGTCAAACCTTAGGGCCTCGCCCGCCTCATACAATAGGACGTTGACACCCACATCCGTTGCCGCCCCTCGAAGCGACCCAGGCCGCAATGCCGAGCGCATGATGACCGGCGCGCCGAAAATTCGAGCCAGACGAAGTGTTTCACGATTGCCCTGTGTGATCCGTAACTGAGGCATGTTGGTGCGGTGTACCGCGGCCGAGTGCAGATCAATGCCCAAGTCACTGCGCTGAACGATCTCGGTCATGAAGATATGCGCCAGACGGGACGCCAATGAGCCCTCTTCACTGCCGGGAAAGCAACGGTTCAGGTCACGTCTGTCAGGTAGGTAACGCGAGTGGTTGAAAAAGCCGAATGCGTTGACAATCGGCACTGCGATCAGTGTGCCACGCAAGCTTTTGATGATGGGCAAGCCCAGCAGACGCCGCACAATTTCGATCCCGATGATTTCATCGCCGTGAAGCCCCGCACTGACAAAGACCACTGGACCATCGCGGCGTCCGTGGATCACATGGGCCGACATGGTCATGGGCGTGTGATCCGACATCAGGCTGACTGGAACTTTGACCGTTTTTCTGGTGCCCGCCTCGACCCTCTCCGTTCCGATCTCAAAGGGCTTGCGTTTGACCATTAGCCGCGGCCCTTTGTTTTGGTTTTTCCGGGGGTCGCGCTTTTCTCGATGAACTGGATGATCATATCCGCGATGTCCTTGCCGGTCGCTTTCTCGACCCCTTCCAATCCGGGGGATGAATTCACCTCCATCACCACAGGACCGTGGTTCGAGCGCAGCATGTCAACGCCGCAGACGTTCAGTCCCATGGCTTTCGCGGCACGAATTGCGGTAGACCGCTCCTCGGGGCTGATTTTTATCACCTGAGCGCTACCGCCGCGGTGCAGGTTCGACCGAAACTCGCCCTCCGCGCCTGTGCGTTTCATGGCCGCTACGACCTTGCCGCCGATAACAAAGGCGCGAATGTCTGTACCGCCAGCCTCTTTAATAAATTCCTGTACCAGAATGTTGATGCCGGCTCCACGAAACGCTTCGATCGCGGATTTGGCTGATCGGTCGGTGTCAGCCAGCATCACGCCGATTCCCTGCGTGCCCTCAAGCAGTTTCACCACCAGCGGGGCACCGCCGGCCAAACGGACGACTTCTTCGGTTTGTTTGGGTTCGTGGGCAAAGGTGGTTACTGGAAGACCGATACCATCGCGCGCCAACAGCTGCATTGAACGCAGCTTGTCCCGTGATCGTCCAATCGCTACGCTTTCGTTCACCGGATAAACGCCCATCATCTCGAACTGTCGCAGCACAGCAAGACCGTAAAATGTGACAGAGGCCCCGATACGCGGGATTATCGCATCGTAGTGCGGCAGTTTTTCACCGTTGTAATAAACTTCGGGTCGACGCGAGGCGATGTTCATATAGCAGCGCGTCGTGTTGATGATGTCCAACTCATGCCCCCGCGCTTCGGCGGCTTCCTTGATACGTCTGTGAGAGTAAAGATTGGGATTACGAGCGAGCATTCCGATTTTCATCAGAGTCTCCTTTTGTTGGCGTTGTCAGCCAGGATTTTCCGCTGTCAACAATCAGCCGACCACGCTTTAATGCGCTGCGGCCAATTATTATCGGAAAAGCCATGTCGGCCCTGTCGGCGAGCGAGACATCTACGGTCAGCGCATGGCCTGCGATTTGTAACGTGGTGCGGATGATGATGCGCTCATCCGGAATGCCACTAGTGTTTGTGATGGCCCGCCTGTCGTGAACGGGCATTTGCAAGGTGCTGTCAGCGTCCAGCCTGTCATGTTCTGGGTGGAACATGACCCAAGGGGTTCCGTCTTTCTCGAAGGTGCGAATATGGCTGGCGTGTAGCGCAGTAGTTCGGGCGCCAGTGTCGATTTTAGCTTCAACTCCCTCCAATCCTAGGTCCGGCAAGGCAATACGTTCGCGCCAACCGATTAATGTCGGGGAGCGCTTCGGCTTCTTGCCCTTTTTGATGGGCGTCGCGCTGATGGAGGTCGGATTTGGCACTTTACCCATCCTTGATCATTGAGCCACCCGGATGATCGCTTGCTGCATGCCGAGAGAGTTCGACTAATGCACGCCAATTGCTGTTTGAAAAGGGGGGAAGTCACAGAAATCTGCGGATTTCTGGGGATAGAAAGTATCTAGACATAAGTGTCCAGAGTGGCGTAGCGTTGAGGGTGGTCGGTGCGGATTTTCGACCATGATTGGCGTTTCTGCGAGGAGGGCAGGTATGAAGTCTCATTATCGTGCGGTGGTGATCGGCGGCGGTGTGGTTGGTGCGTCCGTGTTGTATCACTTGGCAAAATTTGGTTGGAAAGACGTGTGTCTGATTGAACGCAAAGTTCTGACCGCAGGCTCGAGCTGGCATGCCGCTGGCGGGTTTCATGCGTTAAATGCCGATCCGAATATCGCAGCGCTGCAGGCGTATACCATTGATCTGCTGTCTGAGATTGAACAGGAATCCGGACAGTCTGTCGGAATGCACATGACAGGCGGCTTGACGCTGGCGGGTACGCCGGATCGCTGGGAATGGTTGCAGTCTGCGTATCGGACGTTCCAGTCCATCGGCATTGACGATTGTCGCCTTGTCACGCCACAGGAAGCTGGTGAGCTTTGCCCGATCATGTCGACTGACGGTATTCTGGGCGGCATGTGGGCTGACCGTGAAGGTTACGTGGATACGACGGGAACGGTACATGCTTATGCAGGAGCCGCAAAGAAACGCGGAGCTGAGGTTATCGAAAATAACCGCGTACTCGAGCTGCATCAGGTCGATGGCGGTTGGCAGGTTGTGACCGAAAAGGGCACAATCCACGCCGAGCATGTGGTCAACGCAGCTGGCCTTTGGGCCAAACAAGTCGGGCGAATGGCCGGAATTGAACTTCCGGTCGCGCCGCTGAACCATCACTATCTGATCTCTGACACAATCCCCGCACTTGAGAAATTGGATTTCGAGGTGCCGATGACTGTGGACCTGGAAGGGTTCACGTACATGCGGCAGGATCAAAAGGGCATTTTGCTGGGTATTTACGAAATCGATCACGAGCACTGGATGGTCGATGGCGCACCGTGGGAGTATGGCTTCGAGTTACAACAGGAAGATCCCGACCGGATCGAAAGGGAACTGACCCTTGGATTCGAACGCTATCCTGATCTGCAAAATGTCGGCGTGAAAACCTGGGTTAACGGCGCGTTTACCTTTGCGCCCGACGGCAATCCTTTGGTTGGACCCGTGCGCGGGAAGCCCGGCTATTGGTGCGCGTGTGGCGTGATGGCGGGCTTTTTACAGGGGGGTGGCGTCGGTAAATCCTTGGCCGAGTGGATGATACACGGCGAGCCCGAGGCAGATGTTTTCGGTATGGATGTAGCACGCTTTGGCGACTACGCGCAAAACAAGCGCTTCATCAAGGAAACGACGGGGCAATTCTACACCCGCCGCTTTGTGATGACCTATCCCAACGAACAACTGCCCGCCGGTCGTCCGCTGAAAAAGGCGCCGGCTTATGACGCGATGACCGATGCCGGATGCCAGTGGGGCGTCAGCTGGGGGCTTGAGGTGCCGCTTTACTTCGCGCCGTCCAAAGATTTTGTAGAGACCCCGACGCTGAAACGCTCGAACGCTTTCCCCATCGTGGCCGAGGAATGCAAAACGGTACGTGAGAGTGTCGGGCTTCTGGATATCTCGGGCTTTTCGCGGTTCGAGGTCTCGGGCGCAGGAGCCGAGGCATGGTTGAACCGTGTGATGGCGTCCAAACTGCCATCAGCTGGGCGCGCGCGACTTGCACCGATGTTGTCTCCGGACGGACGGATGAAGGGGGACCTGACCGTATTCAACTGGGGTGACGGGACGTGGTGGATCATGGGCAGCTACTATCTACGCGAATGGCACATGCGCTGGTTCAACGATCACATGGACAGCGATGTTTCGGTGCGCGATATCTCGGACGCGACAGTAGGCTTCAGTCTGTCGGGGCCAAACAGCCGCAAGGTCATTGAAAAGCTGACTGATGGGCCCATCGCTGATCTGCCGTTTATGGGGTGCGGAACCTTCGATATCGGCATGTTGCGTTGCAAGGTCGGACGTTTGTCTGTGGCCGGTGAACTGGGGTATGAAATCCACTACTCGGCGGCCGAGCACATCACGCTTCGTGACACGC
>Ga0181562_10003676_pt1 | contig 11217 bp, 9 predicted proteins | sample 011ome_26_FD_139344 | JGI IMG/M metagenome (GOLD analysis project Ga0181562, IMG submission 139344) | Coastal salt marsh microbial communities from the Groves Creek Marsh, Skidaway Island, Georgia - 011511BT metaG (megahit assembly) | ecosystem: Environmental > Aquatic > Marine > Intertidal zone...
CTTGCGGATATCAAAGTTGCGGCCTTCGACCTTGGCCTGCGCCCGCTCGAGCGATTTGTTGACCCAAGGATGAACGATGGCCTCGCCTTCCTTCATGCCCAGCTTGGACAAAACGCTATCAAGCCGCTCCGACCCGAAAATGCGCATCAGGTCGTCTTCAAGGGAAAGGTAGAACGCCGAACGACCCGGATCGCCCTGACGGCCGGACCGGCCGCGCAGCTGATTGTCGATACGCCGGCTCTCATGCCGCTCGGTGCCAAGGACGAAAAGGCCACCAGCGGCTTTGACAGCCTCCTCATCGCCCTTGTGCGCCTCTTCGATGCGGGCGCGGATCGCGGCATGATCGCCTTCGGGATCGGCGGCGATGGCTTCCATGATCTTGAACTCGACATTGCCGCCCAGTTTGATGTCAGTCCCGCGACCGGCCATATTGGTCGCGATCGTCACAGCGCCCAGCTTGCCGGCATCGGCGACGATCTGTGCCTCTTGTTCGTGCTGACGGGCGTTAAGGACGTTGTGAACAATGCCCTCTTTCTTCAAAAGCTCGCTCAGAAACTCCGACTTCTCGATCGAGGTGGTGCCGACTAGGATTGGCTGACCCTTTTCATGGGCTTCCTTGATAGTCTTGACGATGCCGTCGGATTTCTCACGCGCGGTGCGATAGACCTGATCGTGATCGTCTTTCCGCGCGATGGGCCGGTTGGTCGGAACCTCGACAACCCCGAGTTTGTAGATCTCCATGAATTCCTCGGCCTCGGTCAATGCGGTGCCGGTCATACCCGCCAGCTTGTCGTAGAGGCGGAAATAGTTCTGGAACGTAACGCTGGCGAGGGTCACGTTCTCGGGCTGGATCGCACAGTTTTCCTTGGCCTCGATCGCCTGATGCAGGCCATCGGAAAGGCGACGGCCTGCCATCATGCGGCCGGTGAATTCGTCGATCAGAACAACCTGCCCGTCGCGGACGATATAGTCCTTGTCCTTCTGGAAAAGCTTGTGCGCGCGCAGGCCCTGATTGACGTGGTGCACGATGGTCGTGCTTTCAGGATCATAGAGCGTCTGTCCCTCGGGCAGGATGCCCTGAGCCGACAGAGCCTCTTCGAGGAAATCGTTGCCCTCGTCGGTATAGGTCACGTTGCGCGACTTTTCGTCGAGCGTGTAATGGCTGTCCTGCAAAAGTGGGATGATCTTGTCGATCGTCTTATAAAGCTCGCTGCGATCCTGAGACGGGCCGGAAATGATCAGCGGCGTGCGCGCCTCGTCGACAAGGATCGAGTCGACCTCGTCAACGATGGCAAAGTGATGCTCGCGCTGGTTCATCTGCGCGAGCTCGGATTTCATGTTGTCGCGGAGATAATCAAAGCCCAGCTCGTTGTTCGTGGCGTATGTCACGTCGCAGCCATAGGCGGCCTTCTTCTCGGCCTCGGGCTGCTGCGGATAGACGACGCCGGTGGTCATTCCAAGCGCGGCGAAAACCTTGCCCATCCATTCAGCGTCGCGGCGGGCGAGGTAATCGTTCACGGTGACAACGTGCACACCCTTGCCGGTGAGGGCATTGAGATAGGCCGGGAACGTGGCGACAAGGGTTTTGCCCTCGCCGGTCTTCATCTCCGAGATGTTGCCCTCGTGCAAAAAGATGCCGCCCATGAGCTGGACGTCAAAAGCACGCAGGCCCAGAGCGCGGCGCGCCCCTTCGCGGCAGTTGGCAAAGGCTTCGGGCAAAAGCTTGTCGAGCGGCTCGCCGCCCTTGGCGCGCTCGGCCAATTCGCGGGTCTTGTCCTTGAGGCCCTCGTCGCTCAGCGCCTGAAACTCGGGCTCGAGTGCGTTGATCTTGTCTATGATCGGGCGGGTCGCCTTGATCTTGCGGTCGTTCGGGGTGCCAAAGACCTTTTTGGCAAGCGTGCCGATGCCCAACATATTCTCTCCGCGCCCGCTCAGCCGGGCCAGTTGTTGCCGTTGAATGAGGAGGTCGCTTGTCGGCCCCGGGCCTTGAGCCTAAACAGGGGGCTGTGTGGCCCCCTCGGAGCCTTAACGGGATGTAAGGGGCGGGCTATAGAGTGTCAACGCCGCGCGGGCTGCGCGGGCGGTCTGAGGGGAAAAACGTGCTGAAAACCGCAACAATATTCGCGGCCGGGCTCTTTGCTTTCGCTGCTGGCGCGGCAAGCGCCCAAGACGCGAACCGCGACACCGTGGTTGCCATTGTGAACGGAACCGAGATCACGCTGGGCGAAATGATTGTCACCCGCGCCCAACTTCCCTCGCAATATCAGCAGCTGCCCGACGATATCCTTTGGGAAGGCGTCCTTGATCAGCTTGTCCAGCAAGAGCTTCTTGCCGGTCAACTGAACGAACCGACCAGCCAGATCGCCATTCTTCTCAGCACGCAGAAACGATCGCTGATGGCGGCCGAAGTGATCGACAGGCTGACCAATCAGGCGATCACTGACGAGGCGCTCGAGGCCGCTTACAATGCCCGCTTTGCCGATGCCGCGCCCGAAGAGGAATACAGCGCCGCGCATATCCTTGTGGATACGCTGGAAGAGGCGCAGGCGGTCGTTGCCCGTCTTCAGGAAGGGGCGGATTTCGCGGAAACGGCAAAGGAAATCTCAACCGGCCCCAGCGGCCCGAACGGCGGCGATCTGGGATGGTTTGGGATCGGCATGATGGTTCCCGAGTTCGAGACAGCGGTGGTTGCCCTCGAAGTCGGACAGATATCCGAGCCCGTTCAGACCCAGTTCGGCTGGCACGTCATCCTCCTCAATGACAAACGCCAGAAAGCTGCACCGACCCTCGATCAGGTGCGCGACGAGCTTTCCGCTCAGATCCAGCAGGAGGCGATCGCCAAAGCTCTGGACGATCTAACTGCGAGCGCGGCAATCACCCGCCCCGATCCCGGCGCATTCGATCCCGCCATCCTCAAGAACATCGACCTTCTCTCGGAGTAAGCATAAATGCCCGAAGTTTCGCCTCTCGCGCCCGCTTCGTTCCCCGATCTGCCGAAAGTGGCCGGCGTTCGTTTTGCGACCGCCGCCGCGGGGATCAAATACAAGGGCCGCACCGACGTCATGCTCGCCGAGCTCGCTGAAGGCAGCACGATTGCCGGCGTCTACACTAAGTCGGCGACCCGTTCGGCCGCGGTTCTGGATTGTCAGGCCAAGACCAGCGACGCAACGGCGGGAAAAGCGGCGATCCTCGTAAATTCGGGCAACTCCAACGCCTTTACGGGTCGCAACGGGATCGCCTCGGTCGAAGCAATCAACAAGGCGGCGGGCGATGTGCTCGGCATTGATCCCGCGCGCATTTTCACCTCGTCGACCGGCGTGATTGGCGAACCGCTACCGCATGACCGGATCATCGACAAGCTGGCTGAACTGGGTTCAAACCTCTCGGACGATGGTCTCGGCGCCGCCGCCAAAGCAATTATGACGACCGACACCTTCCCAAAGGGATCGTTTGCTGTCGTTGATGTCGATGGCGCGCCCGTGACAATCTCGGGCATCGCCAAGGGCTCGGGCATGATCGCTCCCGACATGGCGACGATGCTTGTCTATATCTTCACTGACGCCAAGATTGCCCACGCCCCGCTTCAGGCGATGGTCTCTGCCTTTGCCGACCGGACCTTCAACTGCATCACCGTCGATAGCGACACCTCGACATCCGACACCGTGATTGTCGGCGCGACCGGCGCCTCGGGGGCCGATGCCACCAACAGCGCTGCCTTTGCCGCGGCGCTCGAGCAGGTGATGCTCGATCTCGCGCTTCTTGTCGTCCGCGACGGCGAAGGGGCGACCAAGTTTGTCGAAGTTCAGGTCAGCGGGGCGGCCAACGATGCCGATGCCAAGACCGTTGGCCTCGCCATCGCCAACTCACCTTTGGTGAAAACCGCTATCGCCGGAGAAGACGCTAACTGGGGCCGGATCGTCATGGCCGTTGGCAAGTCTGGCGCCACCGCCGACCGCGACAGGCTGTCGATCCGCTTCGGCGATATCGTCGTGGCCGAGAATGGCTGGCGCGCACCGAATTATTCCGAAGACGCCGCCAGCGCCTATATGAAACAGCAAGAGCTTGTGATTGGCGTCGATCTCGGGATTGGCGCGGGCAAGGCCAAAGTTTGGACTTGCGATCTGACCCACGGCTACATCGACATCAACGCCGACTATCGCTCGTGACAAAGAAAGTCGTCCTTGTCTCTGCTGTCGCGCTCATCGACCCCGATGGGCGCGTTCTCCTTGCGCAGCGCCCCGAGGGGAAATCCATGGCCGGGCTTTGGGAGTTTCCGGGCGGCAAGATCGAGGCCGGAGAGACGCCAGAAGAAGCCCTGATTCGCGAGCTGCACGAGGAATTGGGGATAGATACGTGGTCATCCTGCCTCGCGCCGCTCACCTTCGCGAGCCATGCCTATGAGGATTTCCACCTTCTGATGCCGCTCTTCGCCTGCCGCCGCTGGAACGGCACCCCGCATTCGAAAGAGGGGCAAGCGCTGAAATGGGTGAAGGCTCAAGACCTTAAGAATTTCGCCATGCCTCCGGCGGATATTCCTCTCATACCAATCCTGCGAGATTGGCTCTGACCTGCGACCCGATGGCGACGATTTCTCGTTTTTATGGAGATTGTTTCCAAAACGTGCTAGATTGATGCTCTCGTCAGATGCCGCTTTGGGGGAAGTTGTATGCTGCGCACGATCATCATCGGTACTTGTGTCTCTGTTCAGGGACAGTTTGTTCGCCAGCTCGACAACGGGAATATCGTAATCCGTGTCGGCGACAAGACCTATGAGGGAAAGCCTGCCAACAAGGCCGCCTGAAAAGGCGCGCGTCGCCTGAAAGAAAAAGGCCAGCCTCGCGGCTGGCCTTTTTCTGTTTCTATCAGAGCGTCCGCTCGATCTCTTCCCGCTCGAAAATCTCGATGACGTCGCCGGGGCGGATATCGTCGTAATTCTCGAAGGCCATGCCGCACTCCTGGCCGGAGATGACCTCGGCCACCTCGTCCTTGAAGCGCTTGAGCGTCTTGAGCGTGCCTTCGTGGATAACCACATCGTCGCGCAGAAGGCGCACGCCAGCCGAACGGCGGGCAACGCCTTCGGTAACCAGACAGCCGGCAACCTTGCCGACGTTGGACACCTTGAAGACCTCTTTGATCGTCGCGTAGCCGATGAACTTTTCGCGCACTTCGGCCGAAAGAAGACCCGAGGCCGCTTTCTTCACATCATCCACAAGATCGTAGATCACCGAATAGTAGCGGATCTCGACGCCCTTCTGGTTGGCGCTGTTGCGTGCCGAGGCGTTGGCACGAACATTGAAGCCGATCACAGGGCAGCCCGAGGCTTCGGCAAGGCCGATATCGGTCTCGGTGATGGCACCGACACCCGAGTGGATCACGCGCACGCGAACCTCTTCGTTGCCGATCTTTTCCATCGCCTGAACGATGGCTTCCGAAGAACCTTGAACGTCGGCCTTCACAACAATCGGCAGCTCGGACACGCTCTGATCGGCTTTGTGCTTGGCCATCAGCTGATCAAGTGTCGTCGCGGCGCCAGCGGCGGCGCGTTTGTCCTTGGCGGCTTTCTCACGATAGGTCGCGATTTCGCGGGCCTGCGCCTCGGTATCGACAACGTTGAGAACGTCGCCAGCCTCGGGCGTGCCATTAAGGCCAAGAACCTCGACCGGAACCGAGGGGCCGGCTTCCTTGACGCGCTCGCCTTTGTCGTCAACCAGCGCCCGCACCTTGCCCCACTGTTCGCCGACGACAAAGATGTCGCCTTGCTTGAGGGTGCCGTGCTGGACGAGAACGGTGGCCACAGGGCCACGGCCGATGTCAAGCTGGGCCTCGATAACGGCGCCTTGAGCGGCACGGTCGGGGTTGGCCTGAAGCTCGAGGATCTCCGACTGCAAGGCAATCGCTTCAAGAAGCGTATCAAGGCCCTTGCCGGTCAGCGCCGAAACCTCGACGGTCTGCACATCGCCGCCCATCTCTTCGACCACAACCTCGTAGTTCAACAGATCGGTACGGACCTTCTGCGGGTTGGCCGACGGCTTGTCACACTTGTTTATGGCGACAATCATCGGAACCTTGGCGGCCTTGGCATGGTTAATCGCTTCGACAGTCTGCGGCATAACCGCGTCGTCAGCGGCAACCACAAGAATCACGATGTCCGTCACCTGAGCGCCACGAGCGCGCATCGAGGTAAAGGCAGCGTGGCCCGGTGTGTCGAGGAAGGTCAGCACATGGCCGCTATCGGTCGTGACCTGGTAGGCGCCGATATGCTGGGTGATGCCACCTGCCTCACCAGCGACAACCTTGGTCTTGCGGATCGCGTCGAGAAGCGAGGTCTTGCCGTGGTCGACGTGGCCCATCACGGTGATGATCGGCGGACGCGGACGCAGGTCTTCGGCCTTGTCCTCGACGCTGTCGATCACCTGCTCGACGTCGGCATCCGACACGCGCTGAACGCGGTGGCCGAATTCCTCGACGATAAGCTCGGCGGTATCGGCGTCGATCGCCTGATTCTGGGTCGCCATGATGCCGTTTTGCATCAGGGCCTTAACGACGTCAGCCACCCGTTCGGCCATCCGGTTGGCCAGCTCGGAGACAATGATCGCCTCGGGAACCTGTACGTCGCGCACGATCTTCTCGCGCTCTTGCGTGCCGCCCATTGCCTTCTGGCGGGCGCGCTCCTGCTTGCGCTTCATCGCAGCCATCGAACGCTGACGTCCGCCCTCACCACCGGTGAGCGCCTGGTTCAGCGTCAGCTTGCCACCGCGACGACCCTCGTCATCGCGCCCCGGCTTGACCTTGGCAGCCTTTTCGCGGGCCTCGCGCTCGCGGTCGGGCTTGCGCGGAGCCGACGGGGCACGCGCGGTGTCACCAGCGACCTCGGGATCGCCTTTCGGCGCAACAGCGGCGCGGCGAGCGACCTCTTCGGCCTTCACGCGCTTGCGTTCTTCTTCCTCGGCCTTGGCGCGGGCTTTTTCTTCGCGCTCGCGATCCTCGCGTTCCTTGGCCTCGGCCTCGGCGCGGCGGCGATCACGCTCTTCAGCGCGCTCGCGCTCTTCGGCCTCACGCTGGGCGGCTTCTTCTGACTCGCGGGCTTTGGCCAGAGCGAGCGCCTTCATCCGGCGTTCAAGCTCGGCATCCGAGATGCCTGCAGGGCGCTTGGCGGGATCGCTCGCAACAGGAGCAGCCGCAGCGCCAGCGGGCTTGGCCGCAGCGCCAGGCTTGGGGACCACAACGCGTTTGCGTTTGGTTTCCACCACGACGTTCTTGGTCCGGCCGTGACTGAAGCTTTGCTTCACGCTCCCCGGACGGGAGCCGCCGAGACCCAGGGTCTTCTTGCCGTCGTTATCGGTCATCTAGCTACTTTTTCCTTTCCGGCAGCAGGATCGCCACCGTCGTTTGCACGCAAGCCCTTAAGCTTTGCGGCTTCCTCTACAACACGGTCGCTGAGTCCGCCAGTCGCGAGCGCGCCATGTATCACACTTTGGCGGCCAAATGCCAAACCCAATTCCTGAGCGGTCAGGCAGTCGAAATATCGAGCGCCCTCAGGTGTCCAGAGCTTGGCTTTGCCGCGCGTCGAACCATCGTCAGCTTGCAGAAGAACGCGCACGCGCTCGTTGCCTGCAAGCCAGCTTTTGACCTTCTCGAAACCGCACACCGCGATCCCGGCTTTCCGAGCCATGGCAATCAGATCGATGACGCGGCGGGTGATTTGCCGCTCGACCTCATCGGCCAGACCTTCAGGCACAGTGACCGGCGTTTTGGCCGACCGCGAGAATTGGCCCTTGCCGGCCTTCTCAAGGATCGCACGATCGGCAGTAACCCACATCCCGCGTCCGGGCAACTTGCCCAGAACATCAGGCACGACAACGCCGTCAGGGCCGACCACGAACCGGATCAGCCCCTCTTTCGGCTTGGCCTCGCCGGTGACTATGCACCGGCGCTCGGCCTCGTCGCCTGTTTTGTCGCGGCCACCGCGTGTCATCGCGTGTTCCTCGGCTCCTCTAAGGCCTCTTCTTCCTCGCCGTCCTCGGCCTCATCGGCGAGATCGGCAGGATCGACCCAACCCAGCATGACGCGAGCGTTCATGATCAGGTCTTGAGCTTCTTCGAGGCTGACGTCGAATTTCTCGAGAACGCCATCGTCCTTGACGCGCTCGCCCTTCACCGTGGTCCAGCCACCAGCCAGTTCCCAGTCGGCGCAGGTCGCGAAATCCTCGAGCGTGAGAACCCCATCCTCGGCCAGCGCCTCGACCATCTGCGGGGTCAGGCCCTCGTAGTTGATCAGGCTCTCCTGAGCGCCAAGCTCGATGGCGTGCTCGAGGGCCTTCTTGTTCTGGGCGTCGAGGAAGTCACGGGCGCGGGCCTGAAGCTCTTCGGCAGTGCCTTCGTCGACACCGTCGATCACCAGAAGCTCGTCGACGTCGACATAGGCGACCTCTTCAAGGTTGGTGAAGCCTTCGGCGACCAGAAGCTGGGCGAAGAATTCGTCGAGATCGAGGGTCTCCATGAAGAGCTTGGTGCGGCTCTCGAACTCGGCCTGACGACGCTTGGATTCTTCTTCCTCGGTCATGATGTCGATGTCGAGGCCGGTCAGTTGCGAGGCAAGACGCACGTTCTGGCCTCGGCGACCGATGGCGAGCGAAAGCTGCTCTTCCGGCACCACGACCTCGATCTTGCCCGCCTCTTCGTCGAGAACCACCTTGGAAACCTCGGCCGGCTGAAGCGCATTGACTAGGAAGGTCGGGATATTCTCGTTCCACGGAATGATGTCGATCTTCTCGCCCTGAAGCTCGTTGACCACCGCCTGAACACGGCTGCCGCGCATACCAACGCAGGCGCCCACGGGGTCGATCGAGTTGTCATAGGAGACAACGGCGATCTTGGCGCGGCTGCCCGGATCGCGGGCAACGGCCTTGATCTCGATGATGCCTTCGTAGATTTCCGGCACTTCCATCTTGAACAGCTCGGCCATGAATTCCGGCGCGGTACGGCTGAGGAAGATCTGCGGGCCACGCGGCTCGCGGCGGACTTCTTTAATATAGCAGCGGATACGGTCGCCGGGGCGATATGCCTCGCGGCCGATTTTCTCGTTGCGGCGCAGGATTGCTTCGCCAGCGCCCACATCGACGATAACGTTGCCGTATTCCTCGCGCTTGACCTGCGCGTTGATGATCGTGCCAGCGCGGTCTTTGAATTCTTCGTACTGGCGATCACGCTCGGCTTCGCGGACCTTCTGGAGAATCACCTGCTTGGCCGACTGGGCGGCAATACGGCCCAGCTCGACAGGGGGAACCTCTTCGACGAAGGTGTCGCCGACGCTCGGGTTCTCGAGATACTGTTTGGCCTGTTCGACGGTCATCTCGGCTTGATAGTTCTCAACCGCATCATCTTCGACAACGGTGCGAACGCGCGTGAAGGTCGCCTTGCCGGTCTTGCGATCGATCGACACACGGATGTCCATCTCGGCGCCGTAGCGGCTTTTGGCAGCGCGGGCGAGAGATTCTTCCATCGCCTCGACCACAAGGCCGGGGTCGATCATCTTTTCGCGCGCGACAGCCTCGGCCGTCTGCAAAAGCTCGAGCTGGTTAGCTGATGTGATTGCCATTTGGTTTACTCCTCGTCCCCATCAATGATGGTCTCAACTTCGTCAAACTGGGCCTCGTCAATCTGGCCCGCATCCTTCCGTCCGCGCAAAACTTCGCGGATCAATTCATCCGTCAGCACAAGCTTGGCATCCGAAAGCCAATCAAACTTGAGCCCGATCGTGATTTCTTCGGCCTGATCGTCGAGGGTGATCAAAACCTCGTCGCCTTCGGTGCCGGCGAGCGTTCCTTTAAACCGACGACGGCCGTCGATCAGCTCGGTCGTCTCAATCTTTGCGACATAGCCAGCCCACTGATCGAAATCCTTAAGCCGCGTGAGCGGCCGGTCGATGCCCGGGCTCGACACTTCGAGCGTATAGGCCTCGACAATCGGATCCTCGACATCGAGAACGGCGGAGACGGCGGTGCTGATCTCGCCGCAGTCGTCAACCTCGATGGTGCCGTCCGGCTTCTGCGCCATGATCTGAAGCGTAGATTCCTTGCCAGTCATGAGCCGGACACGCACCAGCTCGAACCCCAGATCCTCGATCACGGGGCCGACAATTTCGGCGATGCGGCGGTCGAGTGCCGCCTTGGCAATAAGATCGGTCATGGTCTCTTCAAGCAAAAAAAAACGGGCGCGCGGCCCGTTGGTCTTTCCCGGTGGAGCCTTGGGGGTGGAGGCCAAGACGCCGCTGTCAAGGCGCATATACGCGCCCTATCCCGAGTCTGCAAGGGGCAAGGCCGGATGGCCCCGCCCCCCGAGGGATTATTCGAGAAGGCCGAGAAGGCGCAGGAACTCGTTGAGAGCGTCTTCGCTCAGCTCTTCGCCACCGGTCAGCTCGAGAAGCTGCCCATCGGCGATGGCTTCCTGTTCGGCCTGCAGATCAGCGTTCAGAAGATAATTGGTATCTGCTTCAAGCAGCGCATCAACATAACCAGCGGTGAACTCATAGCTCTTTTCATCTTCGGTCAGGCCAGCAAGACGTGCAGCTTCGATCTGGGCCAAAAGCAGCGCATCGGCGGTGCCCTCCGTCAGGTCGCCGCCCAATATGAGACCCTCGTAATATGCAACTTGTCCGGTTGCGTCGGCCACTGCTGAATCGTAGGCCGACGGATCATAGGGGCCATAGGTATCAATGATCTCTTGCGGAGTCAGGAGGGAAAGCCGCTCATACTCCGCAGCCCAAAGCTCCGTGTCTTCTCCAGCTGCCAGAGCACTCTGCATGGTTTGCTGGTAGGCATAGATCTGCCCAACCTGACTATCGGGATTGGCATTCATCATACCGTTGATATTGGCGTGCGCCGCGTTGAGGCCCTTAAGCTCGGACGCAATCGCGCCGCGGCCGTTGTTGCCTTTGTCGGCGCTTTGCGACTGCGCGTTGGCTCTGTTGCCGTTGCTATTCCCGTTGCCATTTCCGCCCTTGGCCGCCATCGCCGGACCGGCCAGCGCGACCGCGGCCATCACGACAGCCGCGCCGCGGCCAAACTTTTTGGCTGTTTGAATCGAGAAAGTCATCTACATCCCCTCTTTCAGAGTAGTTCTCGCCCAGAACAGTACAGCCATCCGGCGAAAATCGCGCCTAATTGCGGCCCTCGTCGGGCAATCCCCCCTGATTGTTCTCGATGTCAGCACAATGATC
>Ga0181562_10003680_pt1 | contig 11207 bp, 5 predicted proteins | sample 011ome_26_FD_139344 | JGI IMG/M metagenome (GOLD analysis project Ga0181562, IMG submission 139344) | Coastal salt marsh microbial communities from the Groves Creek Marsh, Skidaway Island, Georgia - 011511BT metaG (megahit assembly) | ecosystem: Environmental > Aquatic > Marine > Intertidal zone...
CGTGCGCGGCGTGCCGAGCGCGGAGGCGCTGACGCGCCTGCGCGAGGCGCTGCGCGACGCGCACGGGCTACCGCTGGCGCACGTGGTGGCGCAGGTGGACAACCTGCACGCGCTGCGTGACCTGCCGCGCTTCATCGAAGCCGCGGACGTGGTGCTTCTGGCGCGGGGCGAGCTCGGCGCGGAGATCGCGCCGGAGAAGATGTTCGCCGTGCAGAAGCACGTGCTGCGGACGTGCGAGAAGATCGGCAAGCCCTGCATCGTGACCCGCCTGATGGACTCGATGTGCTTCGCGCCGCGGCCGACGCGCGCCGAGGCGACGGATGTCGCCAACATCGTGCTGGACGGCGCGGACGGGCTGCTGCTCGGCCTGGAGACGCTGGAGGGGCAGTTCCCGCTGAAGTGCATCGAGACGGCGCTCGCGATCGCGCGCGAGGCGGACGCGGTGTACGACTACGAGTCGCGGTACAAGCGTCAGATGCAGTTCATCAACAGCAAGCTGGCGCTCTCCCTCGGTTCGACGTCCAACCGACTCTCGCTGCAGACGCGCAAAGAGGCGTTGAGCGCGGCGGCGGTGCAGACGGCGTTCCAAATAGACGCGACGCTCATCGTGGTCTTCTCGCACACGGGCGAAACGACGCGGCTGGTGGCGAAGTACCACCCCGCGTGCCCGGTGCTGTCCCTGAGCATCCCCACCGTGCGCGGAGGCACGGTCAAGTGGACCGTCGAGGGCGACGCCGAAGCCAGACACCAGCTCGTGTACCGCGGGGTGGTGCCCGCGCTCTCGGCGCCCGTCGACGCGCGCGCGACCGAAGAGACGCCGCGCGACGCCGTACACGACGCCGCGTCGCCCGGCGCGACGAGGACGGATGTCGAGGCGCTCACCAAAGCCGCGAGCCTCGGCCTGATCGCGCCGGGAGAGCTCGCGGTCTTCTGCCAGCTCATCGCGGGCCTATCCACGGTCAAGGTGGTGCAGTTCGGCGGCGGCGCGGAAACGGAGCCCGGGCGCGCGGCGAGCCCGGCGCCCGGGGAGAGGCGCGCCGCCGACGCGCGCGCCGGCGCCGAGGCGGGCGGGTTCGCGAAGGCGCACGTCTCGAACCACCGCCTCGGGCACGTCGGCACGGAGCCGGACCTCGCGGAGGCAGCGACGCGCGTCGTCGAGGCCGCCAAGCTGGGAAGGCGCTCGCCGCCGCCGCCGTCCATCGCGGAGGGCGCCCGCGGAGGGCGGACGAAGCCGCCGCGCGGCGCCTCGAGGCCCGCCGGCAAGAGCCGTCGCTCCGCCGAGACGCGCGCGTCGACGGGAAAAGGCGAGTGACCGATGGATTCGCGTAACACGGGGTGACTAGGTAGTATCGTATGAAATCAACACACGCGTGTGTACAAATGAATAAGACGTCGTCGCGTCGTCGCGTCTCGAAAACGTCCACAAAACACGTACGGTACGTACCGTATTCGCAAAGCATCACTTCCTGCCCTCCGCGGCTTTCGCCTGGTCGTACATCGCCACCGTCTGGCGCATCAGGCACTCGCGGACCTTGGGCCCGAACCCCTCCGTCTCCAGGTAGTCCTCGAACGCGCGCCGGAGCCGCCCGAGCGGCGGCGGGTCGTCCAACGCGCGCGTCGGCGTGTTGAGGAGGAAGGAGAAGAAGTTCGTCCACAGGTCGCGCCGCCAGTACCGCTTGAGCGGCTCGGCGGGCACGTACCCGCCCGGGCCCTTCGCGACGCGCATGTACTTGCCGTGCAGCAGCGCGTGCACGGTGGCCGCCACCTGGTGCGTGTCGCACTGGAACGTCCAGGGCCGCCCCTCCGCCATCTCCGCGCACCGGAAGCCCTCCGTCTTGACGTCGCCCACGAAGGCGACGCGCGGGTCGTACTGACGCAGGTCGACGGCGCACCCGAAGTCGATGAGCGCGACGCCCTTTTCGCGCCAGCACCCCGGCCGGCGGCCCGCCCAGTCGCGCCACGCGTCGCCGCCGTTGCGCAGCAGCACGTTGTCGGGCTTGATGTCGGCGTGCAGGAAACCAGCCGCGTGCAGACTCTCGACGACGCGCAGGAGCTCGATCGCGTAGTACATCACCAACACCTCGTCCATGCGCTCGCCGACGCGCAAGTAGCTGTTGAGCGCGTCCTGGAGCGTGCCGTGCTCGCCGAAGGGCATCGCCGCCACGCCCACGCGCGCGCTCGCCGCCGCGGCGGCGCCGGAGCCCGCGCCGCCCACCAGGTGCAGCGCGGAGAGCCGGACGATCCCGGGCGCGGCCCACGCGGGGACGCGCGCGGCGAGGCGCTCGGAGACCACCCACTCCCACGTCGCCAACGACGCGCGCTGCACCTTCAGGGCGAACGCGCCGCGCGAGTCGTCGTCGGCGTCGGCGTCGCCGTCGCCGTCGTCGGCGGCGAAACGCTCGCCTTCGAAGACGACGGCGTCCGCGCCGGCGCCCGCGGCGCCAATCAGGTGGAACGCCTCGTCGCCGAGGACCAGCGGGACGGAAGGGACGGAAGGGCGCGCGGCTCGCACGAGCCGCGCACCCTTCGCCTTGGTGGCGCGCTCGACCGCCTCCAGCGCGGCTGAGCCGGCGTGCGCGCGCACGCGGCGGTCCGAGAAGTCGAAAACTTCCGCGCGCGCACGCGCGACGCGCGCCTCAAACGCCTCCGCGTCGAACGGGTCCACGAGGTACCCGACCAGCGCCGAGCGAGTCACGCCGCGCGCCGCCGGTCCGCCGGCGCCGGGTTTAAAACCCGTGGGCGTCGGGTCGAGGGGCGTCGGGGGAGGCGCGCGCGCGCCCGACGGCGAGGGCGAGGGCGCGGCGGGAAAAGCGCCGGTCGCGGCGAGACCGAAGAGCGGCGCGAAGCTGTGGGGCGACTCGCGAGAAACGGCGCGCGGCGCGAGAAACGGCGATTCGCGGCTCGTCGCGGCGGGGGGCTCGTCGCCGTCTCTCCGCTGTGTCGCGCGCGACGTGATGAGAGACGTGATGAGAGAACGAGGAGGACGAGCGGCGTGTCAGGAGGCGCGTCCGTCGCGCGAGACGCTCATCGTCGTTTCGTTTGAAACCGCCCTCGCGTCTCGACCCTTTTTCGGAAACGCCCGGCGCCGAAACCCCCGAAACCCCCGAAACCCCCGAAACCCCCGAAACCCCCGATACCCCCCAAGTGACAATCCTCGTTTCCCCGGCCCGGGAATAGCCATCAGCGTACCTTCGGCGCATCCGCCGTCTCGTCGTCTGCGTCCGCGTACACCTGGAAATCGTCCTCGCCGCGAAGCTCAACCGGGGGACGCGCGTTCCGCATCGCCGCTTCCGCGTTTTCGCGTTCCGCGTCATCCGTCTCCTGCGCCGCCTCGGACCGCAGGTCCAGGGGGAGGGGCTGGAGCGCCGCCGCCGCCGCGGCGGCGTCCGCGATCGACCTCGGCACGAAATCGCGCATGACAGGTTGGTGGCCAGAAGGAGGCGCGTTCTCCATCTCCGCGTGGCGCTCGTCCTCGTACGCCTCAAACTCGTCAGGGCCGTTCGCCGAGGGTTCGCCCGCGCTCGCCGGGCGCCGTCCGTACGGCGGCGGGCGCTCGCCGAGAGGCGCGCTGCCGTGCGAGCCGACGCCAGCCACCGCCGCCACCGCCGCGGCGTCCAGCAGAGCCGTGTCCTGGTACACGTCCAGGCCGCCGTCCGAGGACTCCACGGGCGCGGCTGCGGAGTTCTGGCCCGCAGAAACCGCGGGCGCGGCGGGCGCGGGCGCGCGCGCGGCGAGGGGCGCGCGCGCCGCGGGGTCGCGCGGCGCCGCCGGCGCCGCCGGAAGCACCGCGGTATCTTTTTGAATCTCGAGCCCGCCAAACTGCGTGTCCTCGCGAATCTCGAGCCCCCCGAACCCGAACTGCGTGTCCTCGCGGATCTCGAGCGTGCCGATGTCTCGCGCCGCGCGCTCGGTCGCCTCGCGCAGGGCGGGTGGGTCCGCCGCGTGGGCGGGCTCGGGCGGCTGGGCGGCTTTCGGCGCGCCGTCCGAAAACATGGACATGATATCGCCCCACGCCTCCTTGGTGCAGAGGGTCATCGTCGGCTCGGCGCCGTATGTGCCGCCCTCCGTGGCGGTCCACCGCAGGCCCGCGGGCACGGCCGCCGCGGCGGGAGGCGCCGCGCCGGGATCGACGGGCGCCAGGCCCGACCCGCGCGCTTCGTCCGTGCGGGGCTCGCCGCCGCGACCCTCCACGCCGCTGCCCGCGTCCGAGGGAGGCGCGTCGCACGATCCGCCCGACGCCGGCGCCGCGTCGCGCCTTGCGAGGGGCGGCCGCGACCGAGGCGACTCGCTCGGCGCCCTCGGGGGCGCGGTGAGCACGGGCTCGGTCGTCGCCGTGGACGTCGCGAACGCGCGCGGGTCGGGGACGATCGGACCGGGCGCGGGCGCGGGCGCGGGCGCGGCACTCGTCGCGCGCGCGCGCGCCCACCGGCGCGCGCGCGTCTCCTCGTAGCTCACCTCTGCGCCGCGCTCGTCCGTGGTGTCGCTCGGGACGAACGCGCTGTACAGTCTCTCCGCGCGAGCGGACCGCGGCGGCGGCGCGCCCTTCCCGTGAAGCAAAACGGGGTCGGTCGCGGAGTCCTCTTTGCCGGACTCGATCGCGCCGCCCGCGTCCAGACGTCGGCGCAACGCGTTGGCGTTTTTCCGCGCCTCCCGCGCCGCCGCCGCGGCGTCCGCGGCAGCCTGCTCCTCGGCGAGCACCAGGTCCTCGTCCTGGTACACCTCCAGCGTCGGACCGGGCGGAGGGGCACCGGCCTGCCCCGGCCGCGAGCGCTTCTGCTTGAGCCTCTGCCCCGCCCACGCCGTCGCCGCGCGCGAGTTTTCCTTGCGCGTCTCCTGGTACGCGGGCAGGTTGCGCCACGCCCCCGCCGGAGCCTCGGGAGCGCCGTTCTGGTCGTCGCAGTACACCTCCATCCCGCCGTCGTCGGCGTTCGCCGAGCCGGAGGCCGAGGCCGCGGCCGCCGCGGCGGCACCGCGCATGCTGCGCCCGCGCTTCGAGCCGCCCGCGCCGACCGGAGGCGCGCCGACGGTCCCCGCGACGCCGCCCCCGACGACGCCGCGCGGCGCGGCTCCCGGGTTCTCCGCCTCCGCCGAGCGGCCCGCGCCTCCGCGCCTGTCCCCGAACCTCCGCGCGGCGGTCTCCGCGAGCTCGCCGGTGTCGTCCTCGACGCCGTTCGCGCGGTTTTCCGCCTTCCGCTGCTCGCGGCGCATCATGCGGTGCTGGAACTGCGCGAGCTTGTCCTTGAGCCGGTCGCGCGGATGCGCGCGCATCACGACGCCGCGGTCGTACGTCTCGGCGGCTTTCCCGTACGCGCCCTTCATCTCCAGGAACGCCGCGTACGCCTCGTAGAACAGCGTGTGTCTCTGCCCGATATCGTTCGTCTCCAGGAACTTGAAGATGTCGTGCGGCTGCTTGCCGAGGTCCGCGTACTTCACCCAGACGCGCAGGAACCGCGCGTCGTCGCGGTACTGCTCGAACCGCGTCTCGCGCAGCTCGCGCGTGCACCGCTCCAGCAGAGGCAACACCTCGGTCTCGCGTCCGCCGGAGGTGAACGTCTGCTCGGCCCACTTGATGAAGCGCACCCAGACCTCCAGGGGGTCATCGCCCGCGTACGTCGCGAGCGCCTCCCAGAAAGCGCTGTGGTGTCGGGGGAAGCGGGGCGCGGCGCGGTCAGCGGCGGAGGGAAAAGAAAAAGGCGCCTCACGTGTTCACGGGTTCACCCGCCAAAGGCCAAAACCGCCGGTCGTCGTTGTTGGTTTCGCGAATCGGAGATCTGAGCCGCGGCGGGCGCGTACCTCCGCTCCTCCTTGATCTTGCTCGCACGCTCACCCTGCGGCATAGCAGACACCTCCGTGAGAATCTTCGCCTCGCGCCCCTTCCTCAGGGGCTGGAAGTTCTCCTTGGACGTGTCCCACGCCGCGTCGTCCGCCATCTCGCGCGTGTTTCGTCGGTTTTGCCAAAAGCTCACGGCCGCCGCTCCCCCGCGCGCGATTCCGTCGCGGCGCGGCGCGAACGTCGGTCGCGCGGGCGCGCGCGTCACACGTGAAGGTTAGAAACCCGAACCCGAGGCGTGCCTCGTGCGCGTTCGCGGTCTCCGGTGCGCGCGGCGTGTCTCTGCGCGCGTCACGAAATGGCGCCGCGTCTCGCGTGCACCGCACCTGGCGTTTCCGGGCTCGAAGTACCCCTCGGCGGGATTCGCCGGAGTCGCATGTTTTTTGTCCTTCGGTACCAGTTCGCAGTCAGATTCTGACTCCTTGTGAAATCTTTGAAGACTAAATGCTCTGTTACATATTGTGAAATTAAACCGATCGAACATCTCCCGCCTGCAGGCCATACGCCGAAACGAGGCGCCATGCTGGCAGCGTCGGGTAGGACTGGCTAAGGTTGGCCGCGCGCGGTTTTGCCGTGCGATCATTATCACACACACCCTCGGAAACCATGGCTGTCCTCGCTCAGACCTGCAAGATTGCGCTCCCCGCCCGCGTCGCGGCTCGCTCCGGCAAGACCGCCCGCCGCACCGCCATCGTCGCGAAGGCTGCCGCCCCCGTCGATGCCGTCCGCGTCCAGCAGAAGGTGCGTCGCGATGCGAAAACTCCCGCTATCGTATCCGCCCGAAACAGCGCCCGGCAATCGGCGCGCCGAGCGACGCGCTCGGGGAGCTCGCCGCGCGTCGCACGACCTAGACGGGCGCGACTGTCGCGGCGATGCGCGTGGGTTGTGACGACGCACCGATCGCGATTGCGCGCCGAGGGTCGCGGTCGACCGCGCGTCGCCCGCGCGGAAACGCGCGCATGCGCGCGGTGTATTTTTTTCCTCCGCGACGAGCGGCTCGCGAGGGGTTTGCCGACGGGACGCGCGACCCGCGCCGGGGCGGTCGACCGCCGAATGGTCTCGATCGTGGGACAGTATCACATACGTCCCCGTCCTGTACGATCGCGACGGTCGAGCTGATCGTTCGGGGCGTCGTCGCGGCGCGATTGCGCTCCATCCGGGCGTCCCCGAAGCCCTTCGCGCGAGCCGAGCGCCTCAGCGCTCGACAACTGGCTACGAACGCAACGACTCCTGTTTCCCCGGTTTAATTTTTGAATGCATCGACGCGCGAAATCATCCGCTGACCTTGCGCCCCCCCGTCGTTTCCTCGTCCTTCTCAGGCTGTCGCCGGCGTCGTGGCCACCGCGGCCATCGCCGAGGTGATGTCCGCCCCCGCGGCCCAGGCGGCCATGGAGGTCGTGCAGGTGGCTGAGGGTGAGCCCTTCATCGTGAACCTGGCGTGGGCCGCGATCATGGCGACCTTCTCCTTCTCCCTGTCCCTCGTCGTGTGGGGCCGCTCCGGCCTCTAAGCGCCACGCGCCCAGACCTATCGAGAGATGCGAGAGGCGAACCGAGCGCGCCGTGACATAGAGGCGCGCGTCGCTCGGCGCACGAGACGATTTTCGGAGTGTAAGTCGTTCATTTTTTGATTTCGCGTGCGTCAGTGTGCGGCGAGTCTCGCGCGTCCCTCGCGCGCGCGTCCTCGCCTCCGTATGCGCCCCCCCCCCTGAAAGAAAAGCTCACACGATGGTCCGCAGCAGCCTGCTGACTGACCCCGGGGACGTCGCGAGGTTGGGCGACCGCGGCGACTTGGGCTGCACCTCGGACGTTAGCGGCGGCGTCGACGCCTCGGCGGCGCCGTCTCCGCCGCGTTTCCGCCGGTTTCCACCCTTCGTTCGAGTCCCGTTTCTTTTCGTCTGCGACGGGGCGCTCGCCGGCGGGTCGATCTCGCCGCGCTCGAGCGCCGCGAGCGTCGCGCGGTCGGAGACGCGCTCGGTGCTGTCGGCGTCCAGCACCCACCGCGCGACGCGCTGGTAGAGCGAGAAGGTGAGGTGCGAGTTCCCCCAGTGTGTTGGCACCTCCTCCGAGCCGAGAGGCACGAAGCAGCAGCACGGCCCCACCACGGCCTTGCACCTCGGCGTGCACAGTGAGGACTCGCCCACGACGAGGTGCGTCACGGCGGGCAGGCGCGCGGCGACGCGCACGATGGACTCCACGGAGGAGGCGTCGAAGTTGTGCGTGGTGGCGATCACCACGCGCGCGCTCGTGCACCGCCAAAGCTCCTTCTCGGCGAGGCCGTGGATGAAGTTGCAGTCGCGGCCGGCGACGCGCAGGGACTCCTCGTACAGGTCCTTCTGCGCCTCGATCCCGCAGACGCCCGCGTTGGGGAACGCGCGCGCCAAACCGAGCGCGAAGTGCCCGTCGCCGCTGCCCACGTCCACCAACGAGTACGACGCCGCGTCGTCCTTGATGGCGCCGTAGCTCCGGAGCAGCGCCGCCATGCCCTTGGGGTCGGTCCGGCCGGGGTGCAGCGCGCGGTTGGAGAGGTCCTTGACGCTCGCGGCGAACACGTTCTCGTCCCTGTGGCGTCTCCTCGAGCCGGACCCGGAGGCGCCGCTCGACCCGTCCCCGGACGCGCGGGAGTCGTCGCCGTTCCCGTCCCCGGAGCTCCGCGCGAGCGCGCCGCGAACGCCGCGCGAACGCTGCCTCCGCCCGTCGCCTCGCGCTCTCTCGCGCTTCACGTCCGCCTCCGCGAACACCGCCTCGCCGTCGTCGTCGCGGGCGCGCACGAACGCGGGCGTGTCGCCGGCGCCGACGGACTCGCCCGCGGCCTCGCGGAGCGCCCTGTGCGCGAGCGCGGCGCCCACGGGGACGCGCAGCACGAGCTCGAACGGTGTCTCGCGACGCAGGTCCAGCTCCCACGCGCCGGTCCGCGCGCCGCCCAGCTCCTGCATGGGGTCGAGGATGTAGTCGCCCCAGCTCAGCTGCGTGTCGCGCACGTAGACGCCGCCCGGGGGCATGCGCACCATGCGCCCCATGAAGTGCATGCACGTCTCACCGGGGAGTACGTCCACCAGCACCGAGGTGACCGGCTTCGGCTGCACGCCGCTCCGCGCGCGCGTGCGCGCGCGCCAGCACACGGTGAGGAGCACGCGCCCCGCGCTCGCCGCCTCTTCCGGGTCCCTGTCCCTGTCCCTCCGGTTCGGGTCCCTTCCGCTTCCGTCCCTCCCGTCGGGTCCCTTCCCGTGCGCCTCTCCGTCGCTCGTCGAGGAAGGGGAGTCCGGCTCCGACGCGGTGGCGGCGACGTCCTCCTCCTCGTCGCGCCGCGCGTCGCTCGCCTCGGCGTCGCGGAGCTCGGCGAGGCGCTGCGCGTACTGGATCTCGCGCCCGCGGCGCTTCCGGTCCGCCTCCGTGAGCGGCCTCGACGCGTTCGCGACGCGGTCCAGAAACGCCTCCGCCTCCGTCTCGCGCCGCTTGCGCGGTTTCGGACGCACCTTCCGCGTCGTCTCGTCGTCCGATCTCTCGTCGTCGCCGGCGCGGCGCTTGCGCTTGGCGTCGTCTCCCCGCGACGCCGGCGCCGAAAGGCCTTTCGAGCCGGGTGGCTTCATCCAGCTCAGCCCCTGCCTCTGCGCCTCGACGCCCTCGCTGTGCAGACCGCAAAAAACGGGATCCGGGAGACCGCGCACGGAGCCGCGCGGGAGAATCGTCGGGCGGCTCGCGCGCGGCGCCGCCGCGACCAGCGAGTGCATGTCCCGGTGCTTCTGCGTGATCTTGGGCCGGACGAACTCCGCGCCTCGCGCGTGCAGGCGCGCGATGAGCGCCTCCAGCTCGCGCAGGTCCACCTCCGACGCGCTGAAGTTGGACTCGCTCACAGCTCCGTCCGCGTCGTAGGACGTGGACGCGTCGGACTCGGAGCCGTCCGACTCGTCGCTGTCATAGATGGACCAGATGTCCTCGTCCCGCGCGACATCGAGGAAGGCGTTCGCGCTCCTTTCGAAATCGGGGCTCGCGCCCTGCGGGACCCGCGTCGGCGGCCTCGCGCTGGGGCTCATGACAGCATTTGAGGCAATCTCGCGACTCCCCGCAACTCCGGGCGCGGCCCCGGGTCGGACGTGACGCGCCGTTAGGTCTCCCGCGCTCTCGTTCCGCGCGCGTTCCTCGAGTGTTTGGGCACCCGAGAATAATTTCAAATATTCGCATATTTTGCTTTCACACGCGCCGGGCGGTTTTAGGAAGGTGCCGTCCAAAACTAAATACCATCGGCCACACCGAGGCGCGCGCGCGCCACGGCCGCCTCGCGCGTTCGCTCGCGTCTGGTGGGCATGTCGCGCAACAACGGCTCGGCGGCCTCCGGGCCGGAGAAGCGGAAGGACCTCGCCGCGGGAGCGCACAAGACGAAGAGTCGGGAATTCTACGACATCATAAGACAGATCGGTACGCGCCCCGCGAGATTTACGACGCTTGTCAGATTTAGGGTTGGTGGCGACCGCGGCGCGCGCTCGCCGTGACGCGCTTTTCGAGGGGTTTCTCACCGCCGCCCCTTCCCCGACCCGCTCTTTCCACCTCCGTCCCCTCTCGACCGCGCAGGCGAGTGCAAGAACAAGACGGACGAGGATGCCATCATGCGACGCGAAGCCATGATGTTACGCACGATTTTGGCCTCCCCGAAGCTGGACAAGGACAAGCTCAAGGAGTACCTGATTCGCCTGATGTACGTGGAGATGCTCGGGCACGACGCGTCGTTCGGGTACATCCACGCCGTGAAGGCCACCACGGAGCACGACTTATCGTTGAAGCGCGTGGCGTACCTGGCGACGGCGCAGTTCCTGGACGAGCACCACGACTTGATCATCCTCATCGTCAACACCGTGCAGCAGGACCTGAAGGACGACAACTACCTCGTCGTGTGCGCGGCGCTCACCACCATCTGCCGGCTCGTGAACGAGGACACCATCCCCGCGGTCCTGCCGCAGGTCACCGAGCTCCTGAACCACCCGACGCCGCACGTCCGGAAGAAAGCGGTGATGGCGCTGCACCGGTTCCACCGGCGCGCCCCGAGTTCGGTGGAACACCTGCACGGCAAGTTCCGCCAGATGCTGTGCGACAAAGACCCGAGCGTGATGTCCGCGTCTCTGTGCGCGCTGTACGACCTCATCGTGGACGACCCGAAGCCGCAAAAAAATCTGGTGCCCTCGTTCGTGTCCATCCTGAAGCAGATCGTCGAGCACCGCCTGCCCAAGGCGTACGACTACCACCGCGCGCCGGCGCCGTTCCTGCAGGTGAAGCTGCTGAAGATCCTCGCCGCGCTCGGCGCCGCCGACAAAGCCGCGTCCGAGGAGATGTACTCCGTGCTCTCTACGTGCTTGAGAAAAGCGGAAACCGCGGGGAGCGTGGGGAA
>Ga0181562_10003682_pt1 | contig 11203 bp, 9 predicted proteins | sample 011ome_26_FD_139344 | JGI IMG/M metagenome (GOLD analysis project Ga0181562, IMG submission 139344) | Coastal salt marsh microbial communities from the Groves Creek Marsh, Skidaway Island, Georgia - 011511BT metaG (megahit assembly) | ecosystem: Environmental > Aquatic > Marine > Intertidal zone...
CTTCGGTCGCCAATTTCAGTTTGGCGGTTCCGCCACCGGAAATCATTGCAGCGCGTTGCGCACGCATCTGCCACAATTTCTCAAGTCGACCTTGGTTGCGCTTGCGCCGTGCGGTGACACCACGCTCGAGCCAGTGCGCCTCGAGTTTCAGTTTGGTATCGAGCTTTTCAGTGGCACGGGCTTCCTCGGCGTAAACTTGCTCTTCCCATGCCTCGTATCCGCCAAAGCCGACATCCTTACGACGGATGATCCCGCGATCCAGCCACAGCGTTGCATTGGTCAGCCGTTTCAGAAACGTCCTGTCGTGGCTGATGACAACAAACGCGCCCTTGAAGCGTGTCAGCCAGTCTTCGAGCCAGTCAATAGCGCTCAGGTCGAGATGGTTGGTCGGCTCGTCCATCAGCAGCAGGTCTGGCTCTTGCGCCAATGCCCGAGCAATGGCTGCGCGTCGCCTCTCGCCGCCGCTTGCCCCTTTGGAAGGGGTTGTCATGTCGATGCCCAACTGTCCGGCGATCGCTTCGACCTCATATTCAGCCGGCGCGTCCTCGCCCGCCAATGCCCAGTCCATCAAGGTCTCAAAACCGTCGAAGTCAGGGTCTTGCTCCAGCACAACCACGCGCGTGCCTGGCTTGACTTTTCGCTGGCCACGATCGGCTTCGATCTCGTCGTTGATCAGGCGGAACAATGTGGTCTTGCCAGCCCCGTTGCGACCGATCAGCGCGAGCCGATCGCGCGGGCCGATATGCAGATCGATATCTTCGCGTTCTGGACCGCCCAGCAGCCAACGTCCGCCTTGCTGCAGGCCGAGACCTTCCCAGGAGAGGATTGGTGGTTGAGCCATAGTGGGCGGCAGGTAGGCGAGGGCGCGCCGCCCCGCAAGCCATCACCGCATGCGGTTGTTACTATTCTGCCTGCTGTGACTGCATGATGGCGTTTTCTCGCAGCTTCTGCATTTCGACCATATCGGCCACGTCTTTCAGCAGCGCTCGTGCGTCGAACACAATGCCGTCCTTGATCGTCCACCGCACACCGCCGACGGTCTCCAGAGTATTGGTCTCGCGATTGAGGCGCGTATGGCCAGTGCCGTAGAGCACTTTCAGATTGGCAAGCGGGTTTTCGGGCACAATCACAAGGTCGGCGAGCTTGCCTTCCTTTATCGAACCCATGGGCGGCTCTTCACCTTTTGGCTCATAGATCTCGCGCGCGCCATTGATGGTCGCTGCCTGAATAACCTCAAGCGGCGTCAGGCCCGCTTCGCGCAGCATCTCAAGCTCACCGATATAGGCAAAACCCCATGTCTGGTAGATATAACCAGGATCAGAACCAGCGGTCACGCGCCCGCCGCGGTCCTTGAATTCGCGCGTCAGATCGAACCATTTGCGATAGAAATTGCGCCAGGCGACTTCATCCTCGCTGGTCCAGTCATGGTAATAGCTGCCGTGATTGGTTAGGCTCGGCGCGTAGAATTGCATCAGCGAAGGCAGAGTGTATTTCTCGTGCCATTCCATGTTGCGCGCCTTCATAACATCGCGACTGGCCGAATAAATGTTGAATGTAGGGCTGAGCGTTACGTCATTTTCGATCAAATGATCGATATAGGCGCTCCATTGCTCGGTGCCGGGATCACCCACCTGATCGGCCAGCCTTGCCACCCATGCAAAGCGTGATTGCTCATCCAGATAATTGTAGTCAGCGGGGTATTGCGGCAGCGCGGCACCATCGAGCAGGCTCTCAAAATGGCCATAGAAGTGGGTGACACCGTCAAGCCCAAGCTCAGTCGCGGCCCTTGCATTGACTTCGGCTACCCCGCGTTGACCCAGATGCGCGACGGTGCCGAGTCCCAGCTTATCCGATTCATCCAGAATCGCGGCAAGCGTGGCGGGGTCTTCATTGTTGAAGAACTTGATCCCGTCATAGCCCCGGTTTGCTATCCAGCGCACCCATTCGCGGCCCTGCTGAGGCGTGCCAACTGCGCCGTTCGGCCAGACATCTCCTGGAGCAGTGTAAGCGAACAGCCGAGGCGCGGTGATCGTATTGGCTGCGCTTCTGCGCTTCTGATCAAGCGAAGGATCGTCTGGACCAAACCCGAAACCGACCCCGCGAACGCTTGTAACCCCATGTGCAAGCCAGAGCTTAAAGCCATAGGATGGCTGAGGAGCCTTCGATGGATCGCCATTATGGCCGTGAGTGTCGACGAACCCCGGCAATATATACATCCCGCTGGCATCAATTACGCGATCGGCTGGGATATCCGCTCCACCGCGAAGGATACGGGCAATACGGTTGCCCTCGACAAGTATGCTGACGGGGCCTTCAGGGGGTGCGCCTGTTCCATCGATCATCGTTGCGCCCTTGATGAGCAGCGTATCGTATGGTCCTTCGCCTTCGCCAGCTGGCCGATCGGGCACGCGTTCCATTTGTGCCGCTGCAGGCGCCGAAAAAGCAATTACAGCGCTCGCGAGTGCGGCTGCGCTGAAGAATGACTTAAGCATCGAGTGTCTCCCAGTTGCCATCGCCCTAGCGTGCAGCACTTGGCTTGCAAACCACTGCTTATCCATTGCGCGTTTCCTGAACCGCAGGAAGGCGGCATATTCACACCTTGTTCAATGGCTCGCGAATAGGCATGACAGCACCATGAAACGGATTGCATCTCTTTTGGCTGCGTTTTCCATTGTCGCTACCGGTCTTGCAGCTCCGGTTACGGCGCATGAGCAATCGCGAAATGACCAGAACGAAGCGCGCAAGGAAATGCGCGCCGGCAATGTGTTGTCTCTGCGCGAGATCGAGCGGCGGGTTCTGCCGCAAATGCGCGGTAGTGAATACCTTGGACCAGCATATGATGCCACGGCGCGCGCATACAGGCTGAAGTTCATCAAGGATGGCCGCGTGACTTATGTTGACGTCGATGCGCGCACTGGCCGCATAATCCGCCGATCGAGCTGAGACTTTCGCGGAATGCAGGTGGACAATCACGCCGCGCGCTTGACGCTGGCTACGCAAACGCTCAACACTCCCGACAATTGATCCAGGACTAGCAGGCAAATATGCGCATTCTTATTGTCGAAGACGAACCGACCCTAGGCCAGCAGTTGAAATCAACGCTGGAGCAGAACGGCTATGCGGTCGATCTCTCCACCGATGGTGAAGACGGCCATTTCCTTGGAAGCACTGAAGAATATGACGCGGTTGTGCTTGATCTTGGTCTGCCCGAGATTGACGGCCTGACGGTGCTTGGCATGTGGCGCAAGGAAGGCCGCGGCTTTCCGGTGCTGGTGCTGACCGCGCGAGACAGTTGGTCAGACAAGGTTGCCGGGCTGGACGCTGGCGCGGATGACTATCTTGCAAAGCCATTCCAAACCGAAGAGCTGATCGCTCGCCTGCGCGCGCTCATCCGCCGTGCTTCGGGCAACACTTCGGCGGAGCTGACCGCCGGTGACGTGCGTTTGGACACGCGTTCAGGCCGTGTCACGCTGAATGGTGAGCCGGTCAAACTGACCGCTCAGGAATATAAGCTGCTCAGCTATCTGATGCACCACAAGGGCAAGGTCGTCAGTCGGACTGAGTTAATCGAGCACATCTATGATCAGGACTTCGACCGCGATTCGAACACGATCGAAGTGTTTGTCACCCGCATCCGTAAGAAACTTGGCGCAGAGGTAATCACTACGATCCGTGGCCTCGGATACAGCCTCGACGACCCCGCAGACGCTCCACGAGCATAGGGCGATATCCGACGAAGCACCTGTAAGCCAGGGCAGCGTCGCGCGGCGCATGCTGCTGATCGCGGCTGGCTGGATTGCTGTGCTGTTGGTTGGCGGAGGCATCGCACTTGATCGCACGCTGATCAATCTGGTCGAGCGGAACTTCGACGAGCAGTTGGAATACATTCTGACAGCGATGATCGGTTCGGCCGAGATTGAAGCGGGGGGTGAAGTCTTCTTTAATCGCATCCTGGGCGACCAGCGTTTTCTGGAACCGAACAGCGGACTTTATTGGCAGATAAACGGCGAGGGATATGAACCCTATCCGTCGAGAAGCCTTTGGGACCGCACCTTGCAATTGCAGGGTGATCACTTCGATGATGAAGCGCATTTCTACGATTCCGCTCAGTTTGAGGGAGAGCAATTGCGGATGGTGGAACGCTCAGTCATCTTGCCGAATAGTGAAGTTCGCTGGACCTTCGCGGTCGCATCTGAAACCGATGAGCTGGACGACCAGATTGCAGAGATCAGAGGGATTTTGATCAGCAGTTTTGCCTTGCTAGGGCTCGGCCTGCTTTTGATGACACTGTTCCAGATCCGCTATGGCCTGTCCCCCCTGCGCCGTGTTCGCGCAGCGATCCAGAAATTGCGCAATACTGGTGCAAGCAGTATTTCCGAGCCGCTGCCCACCGAAGTCCAGCCATTGGTTCAGGAACTCAACGAGTTGCTCGAGCATTCCGAACGGCAAGCCGAAGAGGCGCGCACCCATGCGGGCAATCTGGCTCACGCATTAAAAACACCGCTGACTGTGCTGACCAATGCCGCGACCGCTCACGATCCCAAGCTGGATGAGCTTGTTTTCCGCGAAACCAAGTCCATGCAACGCCATGTCGATCACCATCTTGCCCGCGCACGCGCGGTGGGCAGACTTTCTTCCGGTCGTTCAAGGGCGGAGGTTTGGCCGAGCGTTGAATCTGTGCTGCGCGCAGTCACGCGTATTCATCAGGGCGTTCGTTTCGATCTGGCAGGTAATCAGGAAGCTGCCGTCGCGATCGAGCGGCAGGACCTGGATGAAATCCTCGGCAATCTCGTAGAAAATGCGGCGAAGTATGGCGGCGGCAGTGTGTTTGTAACTGTCGATGCCGAGCCGGATGACCACCATAGCATCATTTGGGTTGAAGACGATGGCATGGGCATTCCCGACTGCGAAAGAGAGCGCATCTTTGATCGCGGGGTTCGGCTCGACACTGGCAAACCCGGTACGGGTCTCGGCCTGGCGATTGTGCGTGACGTGGCAGAGATCTACGGCGGCAGCGTAACGCTTGGCGAAAGCGAAGACTTGGGCGGATTGCTGGTCCGGTTATCGCTCCCACGCGCGGCGACAGTTGCAGATTAGCGCAATTCGCCAGCCACCCAGCGACGCGCGGTACGCCTGGCCTCCATGCGGTGGAAGTCCGAATGAGCGTCGTTGATGCGGCGCAGATTGAGAAGCGTCTGAAGAGGAATCGTCTCGTCAAACTCGACACCGACTAGATTGCCAGCACTCCATACCGTGCGAAAGAATGCCAGGAGGTCTTCACACTTGAGTTGGCCTTCCTCGCCTCTACGGGGCGCGCCATCGACAACCAGCTGTGCCCCGGTCTGGGAGATGTTTTCGATCAGACACGAGCTTCTTCGTCCGACGAATGTCAGGTGCGCTGGCAAATGGAGCCGCAAGCGCTATGCAGCGTGCCTTGGCTGCGGGGCCTGTTGATCAAGATCATGCGCGGCAAGGTTTGGAGGCGAGGGCATGGCCTATCCCTATACCGGCGTGACCAATCTATGCTGATCACCACCCCTCGTACGAATACTTAGGATTGCAATTGTCTACGCCCCACGAGCCTTTTCGTGGTGACGGATGACTTCTTCGATGATGAAGCGCAGGAATTTCTCGCTGAACTCAGGGTCGAGATCAGCCTCTTCGGACAATTTGCGCAGGCGCGATATCTGGCGCTCCTCGCGCGCCGGGTCGGCAGGCGGCAGAGTAACCTTCGCCTTGTATTCGCCGACGGCCTGCGTGATACGAAACCGCTCGGCCAGCATATGAATTATTGCAGCATCGATATTGTCGATGCTCTTGCGGTAAGCGGACAGGACCCGATCGGGTTCGGACGAGGTTTGCGTTTCATCGGACATCACTTGCAAAGCTAGCATCAAATCCAGCCTTGCCAAGCGCGCTTGTGACCTTCATGTGGCGTGGCATGAGCGCAACGGTCGTCCCGCTTCCCCGAAAACAGCCATCGCTTGAGCCTATGCTCGCGCTGACGGCAAACGGTATGAATGCGGTGAATACGGTAATTCTCGACCGGATGCAGAGCGAGATCCCGCTTATTCCGCGACTCGCCGGCCATCTGATCTCTGGCGGCGGAAAACGTCTTCGTCCGATGCTTACGCTCGCTGGAGCCGAACTGGTTGGCTATCAGGGTTCGCGGCATCATCTGCTCGCAGCCGCTGTTGAATTCATTCATACGGCCACCTTGCTGCACGACGATGTCGTCGACGGCAGCGAACTGCGCCGTGGCAAGGCGGCAGCCAACATCCTTTTCGGTAACCCAGCGACGGTTCTGGTCGGTGATTTCCTGTTTAGCCGCGCGTTCGAGTTGATGACTGAAGATGGCAGCCTGCGGGTTTTGAAGATACTCAGCCATGCCAGTGCGGTGATTGCTGAGGGGGAAGTCTCCCAGTTGTCAGCGCAACGTCAAATTGAAACCAGTGAAGAGCGCTATCTGCATATCATCGGTGCAAAAACGGCCGCATTGTTTGCAGCCGCCAGCCAGATCAGTGCGGTTGTTGCAGAATGCGATGAAGAAAAAGAACGCGCGTTGGAAGATTACGGGCGCAATCTGGGAGTCGCGTTCCAGCTGGTCGATGATGCGATCGATTACGATTCGGATGCGACCGAAATGGGCAAAGAGCAGGGCGATGATTTCCGCGAAGGCAAGATGACTCTACCGGTCATTCTGGCCTATGCGCGCGGCGGAGAGGATGAGCGCAAGTTCTGGAAAAACGCGATCATGGGGCACCGGTCCTCAGATGAAGACCTCGCATATGCACGCGAGCTGATGGCGCGACACAATGCGGTCGAAGATACACGCGAACGGGCACGTCATTTTGCCCAGCGCGCTATCGATGCGATCTCTATCTTCCCGGAAAGCAAGGCTCGCGCGGCGATGGCTGAAGCGGCGATGTTCGCGGTCGCGCGCGGCTATTAATCAAGCCTAGCAAAGCAAAGAAAATCCCGACCTTGCGCAATGCAGGGTCGGGACATTCATAGCTTAAGTAACTGGATTTACTGACGTGTTGCTGTCCATCTGACGGTGCTTCCGTCACGAGGGTCAGTCGAAACACCTGAGAGCGTGTCACCATCTACAGTCAGATCCAGAACGTTGATCACTTCTCCATCGCGTGAATAGGTCTCGCGGTAGCTGTTCTCACCAGTCTTCTCGACGGCCAGAACCCCACCAGTGTCATCATCTTCAGGAGTGACCGGATCACCGCCCAATGTCGCGGTGTATCCACCACTGTTGCCCGTGCTGGTAATCGTGTCGCCATCGATCGTATAGGTCCAGGTCACCGCTGCGTCACTCATTTCACCGAGTTGAGAGACAGTCCATTCGCCCGATACCGCATGGGAACCGTCTGGCCCGGCAGAGGCACGCGCATAGGTTGTCGAGCCGTTTGTTGTCTCATCGCCTCTGAAATTCGTCCAGCTGAGAGTCATCGTCTGTCCGTCTTCGCTCACATTCCAGACCGACTCTCCCAGAACTTCCTCACCCTTGCGGCTGGAGGATTCCAATGTGCTATCGTCAACAATGGTTACCTTGAGGTTGTCTACACCGGGACGCTCGACTGATTGCCACTCGCCATCCGCGGTCACTGAGAACGGCGGCATGCAATGATTACAAGTATATGTGCCATCGGCTACGGTGTAGCTGTTGACACTATTCTCGAATTCGGCAGATTCGACATTGGCTTTCCAGGTGCCAGACAGCCCTGTTTCTGCCGGAGCTTCTGCCGTTTCGCCGCAAGCGGCCACACCGAATACCAGCGTCACCGCAGCTGCGGCAGTCATAAGTTTCTTCATGAATGTATTCCCCCTTCAAACTTCGACCCATTACAGTTAGCAGACCCGAATGAACGGACGAGTCTGCGCGGGCTTTCGCAACCAAAGCGCGAAAGATGCTGTCTTCTAACAGCAAATTTCAATCTGTGCCTGCGTGTCTGATTGTGGCAGGGGCTAGCTATGCTTCTCGAACTGCCAATAGATGAGAAACTCGGAGAGTTGACGACAGCACTGGCAGATTCTGGCGCTGCGGTGCTTGTTGCGCCGCCGGGTGCGGGCAAGACTACGGCTGTGGCCCCGGCCCTGCTTGAAGAAGCCTGGTGCACTGGACAGATAATCCTCACTTCACCGCGGCGAGTTGCGGCTCGCGCAGCAGCAGAACGTATGGCGGAAATACTGGGCGAGAAACCTGGTGAAACAGTCGGTTATGTGACCCGGTTGGATAGCAAAACATCGGCCAAAACGCGCGTTCTGGTCGTAACAGAGGCCATCTTCGTAAACCGTATCATCGAAGACCCTGAACTGGCAGGCATTTCCGCTGTCTTGTTCGACGAAGCGCATGAGCGGCATCTGGACAGCGATCTTGGTCTGGCGCTGGCCTTGGAAAGCCGCGCCGTCTTGCGCAATGACCTGCGCATATTGGTTATGAGCGCAACGATAGATGGTGCGCGCTTTGCGAAGCTTCTGGGGAATCGCGCACCAGTGATCGAAAGTGAAGGCCGCGCGTATCCTTTACGTATTGAATGGCTGGGTTCGCGACCCGATGCGCGCAATGAAGACGCGATGGCCGATGCGGTGATGCAGGCTTGGCGAGAGACAGAGGGGGAATTGCTGGCGTTCCTTCCCGGTATCGGTGAGATTGAACGCACAAGAGAACGCCTGGAAGCACGCTTGCCTGATGTGCCCATCCTTCCACTGCACGGACAAGTTCAGCCCGCGCAGCAGCGCGCAGCGATCAAACGCGATGCGGGCGGTCACCGACGGATTGTGCTCGCAACAGCCATTGCCGAGACTTCGCTGACTCTGGACGGAGTATCTGTCGTCATCGATAGCGGTCTCGCGCGATATGCCGAATTCGACAAGGCAGCTGGAACTACTCGGCTGGTTACCCGCCGCGCCAGTCAAGCGGCATCAGCGCAAAGGGCCGGCCGCGCCGCCCGCCAAGGGCCGGGCGTGGCCTACCGCTTGTGGGAAGAAGGTGGGCATGCTGGCCGCCCAGCGTTCGCTCCCGCTGAGATCGAGACAGCCGATCTGGCGCCTCTGGTCCTGAAACTTGCAAAATGGGGAAGTTCTGACCCTGCGAGCCTGGCCTGGATCGATCCCCCACCGGAAGCCGCAATTGCCACCGCGCGCACTTCGCTATTGAAAATGGGGGCTCTGGACGAAGACGGCAGGATAACTGCGCAAGGCAATCAGATCGCTTCATTGCCCCTAGATCCCTTCGCTGCTGCCGCGGTGCTATTCGGAGCGGAGGTTTCGCAAGCGTTTGACGCAGCGAAGTTGGTTCTGCTCGTGCAGGAGCGCGGGCTCGGCGGTCGCGGTGAGGATCTGCTTAAGCGCCTGGATCATTGGAACGGCGATCGGGGTAAACGCGCAGAAGCCTCGCGCAAGCTTGCTCAGGGCTGGGCAAAGGCAGCGGAGCGGTTAATTTCAGGCACGGAACCGGAGCCACGCAATCCAGCACTTTTCCTCGCATTTGCGCGGCCTGATTTTGTCGCGAGAAGACGCGACAAGTCTGGCGAGCAATGGCTGTCGGCTGGTGGCAGGGGCTTTCAACTTGATCCTGCTTCACCTCTGGCGCGTGCGGAGTGGATAGTTATTGGCGATGCGCAGGGTCAGGCAAAGGGCGCGCGGATCGCCGCAGCAGCGGAACTGAGCGTGCAAGACATCGAAGAGCATCTTCAATACCTGGTTGAAAAGCGCTCGGTAATAAACTGGAATAATGAGGAAAAGCGTGCTGAGGCGCGGCTAGAGCGGAAGCTCGGTGCGATCACCTTGGCAAGTGGTCCAGATCCCGCGCCAGACCCGGAAGCGATTGTGGATAAGCTAGTGGAAAAGGCGTTGGAAAGCTTGGGAGAACTCCTGCCTGCTGACCTATTGGTACGCGGAAAATTCGCACAGATTGAAGCGCTTGAACTACAAAGGCTCCGAGACAGCGCCGACACATGGCTGAGACCGATACTGTATGGACGGCGCGATCTCGATGTGCCGCGCGGAAAGCTGATTGAAGCCATCCTCAATCAGCTCGATTGGGGCACGCGCCAACAGTTGGACCGATTGGCTCCGCGCGAGTTCACATCACCTGCCGGAACATGTCACACGATCGATTATGCTGGCGATGACGCTCCATCAGTTGAAGTTCGTGTGCAGGCCCTGTTCGGATTGGACCAGCACCCGATGATCGGGCGCACACCACTGTTAATCAAGCTGGCCAGCCCGGCTGGCCGTCCGATTCAGTCGACCCGAGATTTGCCCGGGTTTTGGCGTGGCAGCTGGGCAGATGTGAAGAAAGATATGAAGGGGCGGTATCCGAAGCACCGCTGGCCCGACGAGCCGTGGGTGGAAAAACCAAGTCTGAAGACCAAAAACGCCTTCAATCGCAGCGAAAACTGAATTAAGGGCTTCGCCATGAGCGCACGTATCTATCAGCAGCCAAAAAGTGCCATGCAGTCAGGCAAGGCGAAGATTGACACTTGGGTGCTCGAATTCGAGCAATCCGAAGCGCGTCGGCCCGATCCATTGATGGGATGGACGGGCAGCGGCGACACTCAGGCGCAGGTCTCGCTCAAATTCCCGACTAAAGAGGCGGCGAAGGAATACGCTGAGAAGCATGGGATTGCCGTGCGCATTCATGCGACACCGCCCAAATCGCTCAAGATACAAGCTTACGCGGACAACTTTCGCTGATACCGGCTCGCTAACTGCGCTGTTGAATTTTCGACGAATCATCGCCATATGCCCGCTCGGGAGTCGGGTGGACGTTAGCGTTCGCTCACCGGGTCAGGTCCGGAAGGAAGCAGCCCAGGTGAATTGCGGCGGGTCGCTCGGCTCCTTTTCCATGCATTTCTGACGTCACATGGCATGACATTGCCGCGCCAAACGCGTAGCAAGTGGGCATGGGTGATTCACCGGAAAACACGGATACGCCGCCATGGGACACTGGTGAGCAGGAAGAGGCTGGAAAGCCAAGTGCAGCCGAGTTGGAGGCTGCCGGTCAAAATTCCATGTTTGGCGATCCCGAACCCGCACCCGAGCCCACCGATGAGTCAACCGGAACACCTACGGCTTTACCAGACCCTGCGACTCCCTCTGCCGCTGCCGCTCCGGTGGACACAAACCAGCCTTATCGTGTTCTGGCGCGCAAATATCGCCCGCAAACCTTCAGCGAGCTGATCGGTCA
>Ga0181562_10003689_pt1 | contig 11192 bp, 9 predicted proteins | sample 011ome_26_FD_139344 | JGI IMG/M metagenome (GOLD analysis project Ga0181562, IMG submission 139344) | Coastal salt marsh microbial communities from the Groves Creek Marsh, Skidaway Island, Georgia - 011511BT metaG (megahit assembly) | ecosystem: Environmental > Aquatic > Marine > Intertidal zone...
GGTGATGCGCATGATGCGATTGCTGATTGCAAATTAATGATCTCGCTTCTCGAAATTATCAATCACAAAAAACCTGAACTGCTAGATTTTTTTCTAAGCATTTCATCTAAAGCAGGTGTTCAAGAGGCTGTTCAAAAACCAGGATTCTTATGCCTTGGAGAAGTCTATAGGCGTGAAGTATTCAGATATCCAGTTGTCCCTTGCGGGAGCAAGGCTCCAAATGACTTGATGTTTTTTGATTTAAGCTTTGAGCCTGAGGAAATATTTGATCTTGATACACAAGAGATTTATTCAATGGTTCAAAAGCCTGGAAAATCAGGCCCTTTTAAAAAATACGGTATAAATAAAACAATACCAATATGCCCGAGCTCAATGATTGATGACAAGAACGCTTTTGATATAGATTTTATTGTTTTGGAGGAGAGAGCCAAGCAGGTAAGAGAAAACATTGAGTTCCAAGCATTAGTCAGCCAAGCCATGGCAGATAAAATTAACAATTGGAATAATGAATATGATCATATCGAGCAAATGATTTATGCGGGAGGTTTTCCATCTAAAGAAGATAAGGATTTAATGGCAGACTTTCATCGCATCGATTCAGCTGAGGAGAGAATAAAAATTTGCCGAAATATTAGTGATGATCGTCATAGACTATTTGCAGAAAGATTAATATGTCAGTTTTATCCTCAAGCCGCCCCAGAAGATATGATGAACCGCTATCAATCACTGATTACCCAAAGACTTAATGAAGAGGGCCCCTGGGGTTCTATCAGTAAAGTTATGTCAGAGTTAGATCAGCTCTTAGAAAAAGATAACTCTGCAGAAACCCAGACCATTCTTGAGGATACAAAACAATTTCTTACCCACAGATCTATTTCAATAGATTAAATTCTATATTCACCTTCCATTCACCGATTCATCAATATGCTGATACTATAAATGATAATTTATCACTTTTATGTATAATAATTGGTTCGACTAATATTTTTTATTTAAAGAGGAAATGCAATTAAACGAATTAAGAATTGAACCTTGCCTTAAATCTGCTCAAACCTGCAAGATTGGGAAAGTGTTTAAAGATAGAAGAGAGTTATTATCTCTATCAGAATCTGAAGTTGCCGATCAATTATTTATAAATGTAAATTACATAACAGCTATAGAGCATGGCGACTATTCAGCTTTCCCCGCAAGGATATTTGCTCTTCAGTATTTTCGAAAATATGCAAAACATCTTAATTTGAAATTAGATTTTTTTGATATTTATAATTCTTAACGAAACCTTTTAAACTTTTCTAATTTTTTGCAGGCTTATCTTATTTTTTGTCTAGCTGTATAATACTTTTGTATTTAGACCCGTAGCTCAGTTTTGGTTAGAGCGTCGCATTGACATTGCGAAGGTCGATGGTTCGAGTCCATTCGGGTCTACCACATCTAAAATTAAAATAATGACATCTTGCCAGCGTCATAATTAAAACAGGTTTAGTGAATGGATATTTTAAGTACATATTTTCATAACTTTGAATCAATCAATAAACAAAAAAAATCCATTCTTTTTATTGCAGGAGCGGGCATGGATCATCGCCTGGTTAGATCGTTAAATTTATCAGATTCTGAATACAATAAACCGCTAATCGTTGATCTTCCTGGCCATGGACTCACAAAAGGATCTTCGAGCAACAACATTGAAACATACAGCAAGTTTTTAATTGATTCTCTGATAGCTCATGATCTTCCAGAACTATCCATATGCGGGCACAGTATGGGCGGGTTGGTTGCGTTGGACATGATCACGAGGCACAGCTATAAGGCTACATCATTGATTTTAGTAAATAGCATTTATCCCACAAGAGTCGCTGATGCATTGCTTTCCAAGGCAAAAGCAGGCAATGGTCCTGCCGCAGACTTTATTATTAAATATGGCCTTTACAAAAGACTGCTTGGTATAAAAAATGCTTTTTCAGAAAAAGAAGATTTAGTTATGTTGGATGATTTAGAAGCATGTAATAACTATCAACTAGATTTAACTGAATTAAAAAACTTAGAATTGCCTATTTCTATAATTCTTGGCAGTAAAGATAAACTGGTTGATCTAAAAGCTGTAGAAAGCTTTGCCAATGTTGTTCCTAGTAAAATCCATACTATAGATGAAGTAGGACATTTCCCTTTTTTTGAAGATCCTGTCGAATTAAGTAAATTAATTTCTTCCCTTGTATAAAGTATTTTATAGCAGTTAATATATTCTTGCTAAGATGATATAAACTTTATGAGAGGGCATTAAAAATGAGTAATTTTGATCTTTTAGACTGCGCACTTGGCTCAGAGCTAAAAAGAAAAGGTTTTGACTTGCCAGATTGGACAAACTCCATTTGGTCTGCTCAGGCAATTATTGATGAACCGAAACTCATAGTAGAAATTCACAAAGAAAGCATTGAGGCAGGCAGCAATGTTATTACTACTAGTAATTATTATGCAACTCCACTCATTCTTAAAGAAAAAGATTCTAGTTTAGATTTTAAAAAATTGAGCGAAACTGCTCTGGCTTTGGCTGAGGAGGCTATAAAAAGTAGCGGCAAAGATGTGATGATCGCAGGCTGTTTCCCGCCTATCAATGTTTCATTTAGGCCTGATCTTACACCTGAAGAAGATAAGGTAGAAGAATTTTATGAGGCTCTTTCAAGTATTTATAAAGATAGAGTGGATGTCATTTTATGTGAGACCATGGCTTCTATTTTTGAAGGAAATATTGCTGCTAAGGTTGCGACTAAAAATTTTGATAAGGTATGGCTAAGTTGGAATACGCGAGGACTTGATCCTGCAATTTTGCCTTCTGGAGATGAGTTAATTGAAGCAGCTAAAACGGTTGCAAAGTACCCACTAGATTGTCAACTCATAAATTGCTCACATGCAGACCTTATTACCCAATCACTTGAAATTATAAAATCATGCGCACCAAGCATAGGAGTCTATGCAAATTCTTCTATTTATAATGCTGAAAATTCAACTTTGGAAAGCTATGAAAATATTGCTGAGGTTCACTATCATCATGCAAAAGATATAACCCCAGAGGAATATGCAGATTTTGCTAAAAAATGGATTGCTATGGGGTGCAAAGTAATCGGCGGATGCTGCACGACAACACCAGAGCACATAAAACTTATTGCAGATCTAAGGAATTAAGTGCAGACAAATAAAATCATTGGAATTGAGATAGCTACTATTACGCATTCCAGTGGAAGTCCGAGGCGCCAATAATCTCCAAACTTATAATTTCCTGGAGCCATCACAAGGGTATTACATTGATGTCCAATAGGAGAAAGAAAAGCGCAACTGGCACCAACAGCAACCGCCATTAAAAAAGGTTCAACTGGTTGCCCTACTTGAAGTGCAAGATTTGCTGCAATTGGAGCCATGATCACCGCTGTAGCTGCATTATTAACAATATCTGAAACAAACATTGTGATAACTAAAACCATTAGTATTAGCCAAGGCAAAGCCATTCCCTCAGTGGTCGAGGATATAAAATTTGCAATATTCATAGATATCCCAGATGTTTCAAGGGCTTGACCAACAGGAATCATGGCTGCAAGCATTACTACAACTGGCCATTCGATATTTCTATATAAATTTCCGTTTAATACTTTGATTGATATAAAAGCTATAACACACAGTAAAAATGCAACTACAATATCTATTACATTAAAGGCAGTTAGACCAATAGCTAGACCAAAAAAGACTAAGCTCTTTAACAGCCGACTTCTACTTGGAATAGTTTGTAAATCTCTTTCCATCAAAGGCATCAAACCCAAATGCTTGATTCTTTCTTTAACCCCCTCATCATCAATGGTTCTAACGCCGAGCAGCAATACGTCACCTATTTTAAATGCTTCTCTGGCTAATCTGGTTCTAAACTTTGCTCCCTGCCTCCATAACCCAAGCAATGCTAAATCATCTGAAGCAAGCCTTTTGAGGAATTCATGTTTCCTCCCAACTAGTCTTGAACCTGCGGTTACCATGACCTCAATTTCTGCTAAGTCTGATTCCTTAACAGTGACAAGATCATCGGCTATCTCAAATCCAAGCGCCTCTTGAATAGAGGAAATATCATCCGGAGATGTTTTAATAACTAAGATCTGTCCAGGCTGAATCTTTTTGCTCATTGACACTCTAGAGACTCCCCCAGTCTCATTAACCACTCCAAGAACCTCAGTTTCAGGGCCTGAAATCTTCTTAATTTCTGACAGCCTCATTCCAATGGCCTTGCTGTCATCTTTTACAGTCACCTCGAAGAGGTAGTTCTTTAAGTCAATCAGTCTTGTTGCATCATTTGCATTGGCACGAACTTTAACAAACCTAAAACCAATTAATGCAATGAATAACACTCCTACAACACTCACTGCAAGTCCAACAAATGAATAGTCAAAGAAATTAAAGGCGACACCTGTATATTCTTGTCTGTACTGCGCAATAATGATGTTTGGTGGCGTTCCTATTACAGTATTCATGCCACCAAGAATGCTAGCAAAAGCCAAGGGCATAAGAAATTTTGAAGGATTCCACTCCATTTTTTGGCATAGAGATAAGGTAATAGGCAGCAACAAAGCCATGGCTCCGATATTGTTCATAAATGAAGATAAAAAAGCTGCAACAACCATAATCATTATCATGTATTGGTTTTGTGAGAGAGTTAGGCGAGAAATTACGTTTCCAGCTAAACTGACCATTCCTGCTTCTTGTAAACCTCTGCTGATCAAAAGTACAAGTGCAACAGTGATAACGGCTGGATGTCCAAATCCTGAGAAGGCACTTTCAGCAGGAATCACTCCAAATAAAACTAGCGAAGCTAAACACACTAGCGTTACTCCGTCATAGCGCCACTTGCCCCAAATGAGCAAGCCCATTAGAACAGCCAAAGTGGTTGCAAGAATGGTTTGATCAGACATGCCTATTTTTACCCCTAAATTGTTTAAATCAAAAGTTCATCCTATCAAATAAACGCTTTATTTAATTATTATTTTAGAGCTAAGTTTTTTCATATTAAAGACTCAAGCTATAATCATGAGATGAATAATGCACTCATTAGATTAAATAACTTTTTTGGAGCAGTAATTGCTATCAATATTTTTCATCAAATCATATCAAGTGCGGGCTACCTGGTATTTGATATACCTATCGTAAAAAACCTTTATTTAATATCTATTGCTATCTTTGGTATTGAATTTCTTCTCAGAGCAATTGTTGATCGCAAACTATCATTTCTATTATTAATAGATGGAATGGTCTTAATTAATCAGGTATTTTTTTCGATCTATGATTTAAGAATGCTGCGATTATTCAGACTATTTGATATTTTCAGTCAATCAAGGTTCTTATTGCCAACAAATACTCTTATCAAAACAATTATCAAGCAACGTAATGCTTTGCTTGGCTCGCAGATCATGGTGATTTCAATTTTGTTAGTTGTTTCAACATTTATCTATTTCCTTGAATCATCCGTTCAACCAGATGTTTTTGGCAGTATTCCTTCTACCATGTGGTGGGGCATAGCAACCTTAACTACTGTTGGCTATGGAGATGTTGTGCCAATGACAGATCTTGGCAAGCTATTGGCCAGTTTTACCATGCTAGTTGGAATAGGGATGTTTGCTCTTCCTGCCGCTATTCTTGCCTCAGCTTACTATGAAGAGATTCAAAAAAAGAACTTCTTGGTAAGCTTTGAAGCTATTGCTTCTGTTCCATTATTTCAAGAACTTCCCATTGGAGCTGTTGGCAAGATCAATGAAAAGCTTGAGGTTTTATTAGTTAGCGAGCATGAAACTATTTTTTCTAAAGGTGATGAAGCTGACTCTATGTTTATCATTGAGTATGGCAAGGTCAAAGTTGAAATTGAAAATCCTGTTTATTTGGTTGCAGGTGATTATTTTGGAGAAATGGGCTTGCTTGGTAATGTTCCTAGAAATGCAACTATTACCGCAGCAGATGATACAAAATTACTTGAATTGACCAAATCAGATTTAGCAGAGCTGTCAGAAGAGCATCCAGGATTATTTAAAGAATTGGAATTGAGCGTCTCTAAAAGAACTTCGGGCTAATCATCGCCTTTATCAGGCGCTGCCTTATGTGAGATATCCTTTGCCTTTAAACCTTCGGTTGAATAGTCTGCGATATTCAGTGGATCTGTATTCTCCACATAAACAGAAGTTGAAGGATAGGCAAATTCAGAGCCATTATTTCTAACGATCTTGATAATTTCAAAAATTAAATTTTGTTTAATTTTAGAAAAATCAGTTAAGCCCACAGGGTCAGTATAACAAAGAACTCTTATATCAATTGAGCTTGAAGCTAGCTCATCAGTTCTTGCGAATGATTCTTGGTTGGGATTGATTATAAAATCTTCAGAACTTGTAATAAAACTTGTTATTTCTGTGCAAATTTTTGCTAATTGCTCTTGAGTCGTTGAATAAATTAGATTGAGCGTCCAGCTAATTCTTCGGTATTCCATGTTGCCATGATTTATAACCTTTACATCTGAAAGATCTTTATTTGGAACTAACATTGGAGCTGTATCAAACATTCTGACAAGCGTTGATCTAAAACCTATGTCCTCCACCATGCCATGCAATGAGCCTGGTACTTCAATGCGGTCACCTGGCTGAAATCTATTTTCTCCAATAATCAATAATCCAGAAATAAGATTTTTAAATAAATCTTGGGCACCAAGAGCAACAGCTACAGAAAATAAACCAAGACCAGCAACCAATGGACCAATCTGAATGCCAAAGATATCCAAAATAATACCAAGCCCAATGATCCAAATAATTATTCTAGCTGCTCTTTCAAGCCACATCGTCATAGATTTTGTTAATACTGCACTTGAGGTAAATGCTTGAAATATTGGAGCAATACTATTGGCAAGAGCACTAAAAATTGTAAAAGCAATCATTGCTTTTACAAGATTAGTCGCAAATGTATCTGCCATGCCTGAAAGAGGAAGATAAACAGTTATGAAGTATAGTGCTACCGTCATTGGAATATATCCAAGAGGTTTTTTTAGTGATTCAAGCAGAACATCGTCTATTTCAGAGTCTGTATGAGCAGTGAGTCTCTCAAGCCATTTGAGGACCCTGCCAACAAAAAAAGCTCTGCTAATAGCTCCAGCTATAAAAATGAGCATAGAGACTATAATCTCAGTTATACCAATTCCTAGGAAACCTTCTTCCCAGACATTTGTAAAAATTTCTACGAATCCTTCCATAATTAATTTAAGTTAAATGAAAACATGGTTGATATAGATTCATCTGTCTTCTCAGCTAACATGGGTGGCTCAGAGTCATGAAAAGATGAGTACTGCATCGTTATCTTAAAATTTTTATTGACTTTAAAATCTATGGCTAGAATCATACTTGCTTTGTAGTCATTTTCAAAATCATCAATGCTTGGTTGAAAGTATAAGGTTGGCTTGAAATCAATATTTTCAGCAATTTCAAAAGAATTATGTAGATAGAAACCCAGCCTTTCTGTGGTTTTGGATTGACCGCCAAGATCAGTTTCATCTTCGCTTAGCAAACCAGCACCCAACCGAGCTGATTTTGAAAGCTCATATCTTAGACCGCCCCCAATAACAGACCTTTTTTTATAGTTTCTAAAGGGATTTTCACTGTATTGTCCAAAAATTTCCCAGTTTGTTTCTGCTTCACCAACCCAGATATATCTTCCATGCATAAAGGTTGATTCATCCATGAGCTTATCATTGGACTTTCTTTCGCTTTGTTGAAGAATCAAAAAAGACTCTGCATTGGTTGAATTATTATCAAATCTTAATTGTGCAGAATAAAAATCTCTATCTCTATTCCCTCGAGATGCATTTAAATTTGCACTAATACTGGTAAAAAAACCAACTTCGCCTTCGCGTCGCAAGTCTTCGATATTTACGATCGCTTGACCAAAAGCACTGAGAGAGCTTAAGCACATTATTAACGTTAGGAAATACTTTTTTCTATTTATTTGTAGCAACATAAACTCCGCCCCAATCAGCAGATGGTGGGTTTGTAATATATTTTTCAATTCTTGCCTTCATGTGTCTGTAGTATAGTTCAAGCTCATTTGAAGAGGACATTAATTCGTCAATTAATAAGTTTGCTGCATTCCAGTTTTGAGCTCTATATTCAGCCAAGAATGATGCATGATTATCTATAAATCCTTCTGGAAGCTTCATGCCAGATTTAAAACAGGTATAGATTGTTTCTGCAGTAGACTTTCCTTTGACTGCAATTTTATCAATTTCAATCATGGTAAAATCAGAATCATTCATGTAAGTATTTTCACCAACAATCATATGTAGGCCATAATTAGATGATTGACTTTCAAGTCTTGATGCTAAGTTCACAGCATCACCAAGAACGGTATAATCAAAGCGTTTATCCGAGCCCATATTACCGACAATGCAATTTCCTGAATTAATACCGATGCCTATTTCTAGCTTAAAGTCTAAACTTCCCTCAGTGTTAAGATTAAATTCATCTAAAGCTTCATTCATTGAGTGGGCTGCTTGTATGGCTAATTGACGATGATCGGCTTGATCGGTGGGCGCATTCCAAAACGCCATAATGCAATCACCCATGTATTTATCGATGGTTCCGCCATGTTCCAAAATTGCATTTGACAATACAGTAAGCAACTCATTAATTAGCTGCGTCAAAGCCTCTGGGTCATCTTTATACTGCTCAGAGATTTTAGTGAAGCCTCTAATATCAGAGAATAAGAAGGTCATCTCTTTTCTTTCTCCACCAAGAACCAATGATTCGCTGGATTCGGCCAAGCGATTAACCATTTCTGGAGAAAGATATTGCGCAAAGGCTCCTCTAACTCTGCTGCGTTCAAGCTCAGTAAATAGAAAGTTAAAAAAAGTAACTGCTACATAAACACTCAATGAAATTATCAATGGAGATATTGGATCAACCAAAAAGAGTTTAGATTTAAAAAAATAATAACTTGACCCCATGATGCCACCGGACCCTACAAGGAATATGCTTAATCCTCCAATGGGTCCTAAAACCTGAATGCCCAGAGTAATTAATACTGCCAACAAAAGCCCAGCAATAAATTCAGCTCCGAAAAGCCAGTCAGGTCTCTGTAAAAATTCATTGGCAAAAATTTGCTGAATAAACTGAGCGATAATTGTTACACCTGGAACATTTTTTTCTGTCGGTGTAGACCTAAGATCGAGCAAGCCAGCAGCAGATGTGCCAACAAGTGCAACCTTGCCTTCAAAAAAATCTGGTGAAATCACACCCGAGATTACATCAGCCGCAGAGACAGTAGAAATATCTCTGGAAGGAGCGAAGTACACCCATGCATTTCCTTCTGGGGTCGTTGGTATTGAGAGGGGCCCCAATTTAATGTTATTAATACCCGTTTGAGCCCCATAAGCTTCCTCACTCGAGGCATTAGAGGATTTAATTTGAAATGTTGAGGCTCCAACTGCCACTCTTGTCATTTCTAGAGCAAGACTTGGAACCAATTGATCATCAACTCTTTCAAAGGTAGGTAATTGGCGAACAATTGCATCATTGTTACCAATACTCATTGACCCAACTCCTGCAGCAGAGCTTTCAAGCTCCTTAATATTATTTTGTATGCCCGAATAGTTTGTTATGAATTGCTTTGGATCATCACCTTGAGTGACTAAACCAAATTTCGTCTTAGAAGGTTTTATATTATTTTTATTATTTAAAGCCTGACCCAAGACCACGGTTCCGTGATCTGTAATAGCTTGTGCAAACAATTCATCATTGCTTGGAAGTGCCGAAAGCTCTTTTTTTAGCGACTCATTAAGAGGATAGCTGGAAATAAAATTCTGAGGGTTAGTCCTATCTGGTTCTGCAAAGACGATATCAAATCCTAGTGCAGCTGCAGCATAAGCTTGATTTGTAACTTTTGCCAATTGATTTCTAGACCAGGGCCATTGCCCAATCTCTGCAAGAGAGCGGTCATCAATATCAATAATTACAACAGGATCCTCAGCATAAATCTCCCTTGGTAACAGTCTCTGGAGAGTATCGAAAGAATAATTTTGTAAATTACTAAAAATTTGTAATGGGTTTAATATCGGCAAAAAGCTAACCAAAATTGCAAAAATCAAAAGGCCGTATCGAGAGAATTGCTTTAAATTTTTTTTCACAGTAATTTATTGCTTACTTAATATAATCCGCAACTTTTTTTATATATATTTTTTGAGTTTTATGCGAAAGATTCATTAAGTTCACGGAATTCATAAGATCTGTGTAGACATGGATTGATTTTCTGCCTTTTAGTTTTTCACGCAGAGCATTTTGATAAGTCCAAAAAATATACGTTTGAGCCATTTTGAAGTGCCTTAGGTTATCCTTGTTCAATTCCGGCTCTTCTTCCTGAAAAATTGCTTCTTGTAGCCATTGACTGGTCATGGGTTGAGTTAAAACCCATGCATCATTAATGCTTGCGGGATTATCTATCAGCCAGTTAGCAATGTAGTCGCTTTCAAATAGATCAATGGCAATATACCAACTATAGTAAACCTTAAAAAGGTTTGATTTCTCTGTTTTCATTTGATTTTCAACTACTTCAGCTGCACTGAGAACAACTTGAATGATTGCAGAGGCATTAATCTCATCTAAATTATTAAAGTATCTATAAAAAGTCCCGTAAGCTGTTTTTGCTTCTTTTGTAATGCTTGCCACAGATATTTTTTGGCCAAAATTAGTCAGATTTATAACTGCTTCAATAAGCTTGGCTTTTGTTTGCTCAGATTTTTTCATCAATCAATTATAACCTCTGACTCACTTTAGAGCCTTTAATTTTCTAACTAAATGATAAATTGTCATTTTTATGGTTAAATATGCGTCAAATAGGCGATATATATAGGAGTTCCTATGTATATTCTCTCAAAAAAAACCATGAAACCAAGAACTTTTTTTCTAATGATTTGCATTTTTTTATGCATGCATTCCTACGCTCAAAATGTAGAACCTACCATAACCGATCCTAAAGAACTCTCTGCTGCTCTGCAACAAAAAGAAGAGGTGTTTAAGCAGCTTTTTAAAGACCCAACAAATTTATCATTACTATTTAAATACGCTAATTTATCAATCATGGTTGGAGATTTAGAGGGAGCCATTGGAGTCTTTGAGCAAATGCTTATTTATGACTCAGAGTTA
>Ga0181562_10003701_pt1 | contig 11178 bp, 6 predicted proteins | sample 011ome_26_FD_139344 | JGI IMG/M metagenome (GOLD analysis project Ga0181562, IMG submission 139344) | Coastal salt marsh microbial communities from the Groves Creek Marsh, Skidaway Island, Georgia - 011511BT metaG (megahit assembly) | ecosystem: Environmental > Aquatic > Marine > Intertidal zone...
AAGAGAATGAATGACCTAGAACAAGATTCACAGGACCCCAAAAGGTATTGGAAATTCTGGCACAAACAATCGGACAAATATGCGACCATTTTAAGGACCAGTCTACGTCGAATGACGCGTTGTGAATATAGGATAAAGATGGCGAAATTAAGGAAGGTCATAGACCTCCACGAAATTGAACGATATAAGAGAATGCATCGATATTACCAGAATTCTCTTATATTCGATCTACATGCTGTCGAAACGTGGCTCGATAGGGTCGAGGAATGGGGAAAATACATAGATTCAAGTTCGGATACGGACTCTGTACCTCCCGACGGATCTAGTGAAGATAGTGATTAGATAATAGAAAATTTATAATTTTTATTTTTTTTTGAAATCATTTTGTGTTTTAGTATTCCAATTTTTATGAGTAAAATCCGAATTCTACCTTTTCGTGCAATATGTCCATGAAATCTTTAATAATGTCATTAGGGAGACACTCTGGATGATTGAAATCTTCCCATTTCTCGTCCCATTCACTGGGGGCATGCGAATAGAACCACTCCGCTTCATAGGCGAAAGGATACTCGACGTTATTGGGATCATAGATTATTCCCTTGAATTTTAAATCAGCCGTGTAGTCATCTGCGTCGTACACCGGTGTATCTCTTCTATCCACATGTCCAAATTCAAATATCATTCTCCACCCTTCGTCATTCAGTTCGAGTTCTAGACCACATAACGCTGGATATTGAGAAATTCCTATCCCTTCGTGACCGTTTATTTTTTCGATGTCGTGAAAAAGTTTGTCCTCGTCAAATGAAATATCCCAACCTTCCTCCTTGCAGTCCCTTTCAAGTTGTTCGTAGAATGCGTCGTAGCGCTTTTTCAGAAAATTGTAGACTTCCATTTTATAGTCTATCGAGCACTACGTTTAAGTAACATCCCCAGCATACTCGATATATCTGGTCAAGTTAAAGATAATTTACTAGTTTAAATAATATGACACCGAATAAAGGCGATATTAGACCAATCGAAAATAGTACGGAATACCAGAAGTGGGACGGGAAAGTGTGGAGACTTTTCTGCTTGCACAAAATCCGGAAATCTAGTTGCGAACGTTGTGCAATTTGCACTCACGGCAATCTGAGATCCGACTGTGACCAGTGCCCGAGAGAAGATGAAAGAAGACCAATCGAAAATAGTACGGAATACCAGAAGTTTAACGGGAAACAGTGGAGACTTCATTGTACTCATGGAAGGATGCGAACTATCTGCAAGGATTGTGGAGGATCCGGTATTTGCGAACATGGAAGGCAGCGAACACAATGCAAGGAATGTGGAGGATCCGGAATTTGCGAACATGGAAGGAGAAGATCTCGCTGCAAAGACTGTGGAGGAAGTGAGGTCTGTGAACACGGACGGCAACGACGTTCATGTACCGAGTGCCCCCACAAGACAATTCCATCTTCCATTTGTAAAGTATGTCTTACCACGTTACTGAGTCCTAAACGCATAAAAAAAGGAATCTGTGCCGGCTGCGATTCCGAAGTACCCGAGAGAATCGAGAAAACATTCGGAAACGCGATCATCGAGGCATTCGGCCATCCACCCAACGCCCGGGATGAGACAATGGCATCCGGTTCCTCGTGTCGAGGCATTTCGAATCGACGCCCAGACCTCCTGTGGATTTATCCCGGGAAGGTCGCCGTGGTCGTAGAGATCGACGAGGATTCTCACTCTGATAGAGAATCTTCCTGTGAACTGACAAAGATCAGTGAGCAGAACGAATCGATTCAGTTGTCGGAGGGGTGCGAATGCATACCAGTTTATACCATCCGGGTGAATCCCGATGCGTACGACGGAGGACGTGTTTCGAAGGAAGAGAGAGCGGAGAAGGTTGCCGAGATTCTCGAAGACATTCTTCACGGGGACCATGAATACGAACAAAATGGGTACATGAAAGTCATATTCTGCTATTACCACAGCAAATCTCGAAAGCACGTCGACGCCCACATCGAGTGCGGGCAATTCGACGTGGAAATTCTCTAATTTCAACTGTCAACATTTATTAATTTATTCTCGAGCTCGATTCCGGGTTTCCCACCCCCCTCCCGGGACGGGATGCACATACCACCCGGTTCCATAGGATTTCCACGTCTGGGACCTGGTGCGTCCCAGACGGCGGGAGAACTCCCGTGGGGACATCCCGAGGATTACCTCGACCCTCCGTATGATATGTGGGTTACTGGTTCTTCTGAATCGTATGGCCACAGACGGAGCGAACGATATGTCCCTGGCGGAATATTGAGAACGGCGCGGCTTAAACGTCCTCCTCCAGAAGTCATCTGTCTCGTGGAACATCTTATAATTTTATAATTGAAATAAAATTTCTTGTGTTACTATATTATGGCGGTGACACATTTGATGCTTAAAGAGGTTGATTCCATACCAAATGATAGCACGACCAAGAAGTTCAGAGAATCCAAGACAGAACTTAAACAGAAATTAATAAAACATCACGAAGCACGTAAAAATTTGATGTAAGAACACAAGAAAAGGAGGAATCAAAAGGAATTTCTTAGAGGTTTGAAGATTCATAAAGAACAGAATATAGGAGGTGATATTGGACCTTTGAAAAAAAAGCTCGTCAATACTACATTGAAAAATACGAACACAACAAACCTGGAAATCATCAGAAATTCGGTGAACGCTCTCCTGCAGGATGGGAAGGGCAATATCATGCAAGGATTATATTACAATCTGCTGAACTGCGTAATTTCAGATACTGATAAGAAGCATGAAATCGATATTCTTAGTATTATGAAGAAAGATCCTTTCCAAAATTCCACAGAAAACACAGAGGATTTAGATAAAAAACGAAAAGAGACAACGGGTAAATCGATCGCCAATATAAAGAATAAGATCAACGATGCTAGAGCTGCCCCCCGTGTGATTATGTTCCTGAACAAAGCAGAAATCGAGGGCAATACAAGCAACAACAATAAAAATTTAATAAGCGTGCTTGAAGGAAAGTCCATGAATCATGTTTTTCGTTCTACAGGAGTCGATCACACCCTAAAGATTAAGTCTTACATTGATAAAAATTTCCGCCCTGGGGCAAAATTCAATTACATCCTACCCCTCAACAGAGACGATATCAAGGAAAAGCTACAGCAAACTATGTTGAACTCTGTGAATGAAATGCCCAAGAATATAAAGCAGAATTTGATGGTATTGGGTCCCTCAGGATCAGGTAAGACTACTATCGTAATTGATGCATTTCGACGTAAAATCGAAGAGTCGATGTCTAGTGCCGATATAGAGGTGACAGTATTCACCCCCGTGATATCGTTCGAGCACCGTAAGTACCCGGGTGAGAGACACGATCAGACATATCTCAGGTTTCAAGATAAAAAGAGTACGATGTCCCTGAAAAAATTCGAGGAATTATACATCAGACCCACCCCATTCAATCCCAATAGTTCACGGGCCCACAGTATATACGAGGGTGTTAACCTAAACACAAAAATAATCAAAAATGTGAAGAAAAATATAAAACTATACGACCTCGCCGGATTAGAAAACCCTGCTTTAATGAGTATGAAGATGCTCGGTATCAACATACTTGAACGAGGTAGGGTGGGTCCGCGCCATTTTGCTTCGCTGCAATCACTACCTACAAAAATAAAGATAGAAGGGGGCGTCTTGAAACAATTAGGATGTCCTGTAGAAATAAAAGACTCCCAAGAACAACTAACTGCAATCTACAATTATTATGTGCATGAACTCGGATTAGAGATTTCATGTTCTAAACATTTTAGTAGAACGTGTAGTAAAAATACCGGACTTCTAGATACACAGCGGCACCTGAAGGTAGTCTCAGATTTAGATTGGGCTAAACCGAAAATAAGGAGGGATGGAACCACGAACCCATTTTCTTATAGTCATCTTGGTAACGAATATCAAATTCCTCAAAACCAAACAAAATATAAGATGCCCCCGTCCCTCGATCTTGCATTTATCAATAATCGCAACACTCGTCAAAAACTTCAAGATTACGCGGAAACGTACTACATAAATACTAAAACTTTAATTCACCTGCACAAGGATGACAAAGTCATCACGGATGACAAAGAAGCATTGATCATAAAGCAAAAAGAATTAGACAAAAAAGGGAAAAGTATAATACTAAAAAGCGATTGGCAATTAATTAAAGACTATTACAAAACATTTGGTAATTTTTACATAGAGGAATCCCTGAAGCGTGTATTCGAAGGAATCTACATAACGCGGACACTGCACGAATTGAACGAAATATTTGCTCCGGGTTCCCTCAAAAAATATCCTAAAGGACAAAATAAAAATTCATCTTCAAAAGTATTTGGGCTCAACGATGATGTCAGTTTCCGAGTGGTTCCAACATTATGGAAGATTAAAGGTGGCCCGACCCAAAATCAATTAAAGGAAAATAGGAAACAAATAAAAGTGCGTCTGAATAACAGTAATGAGGAAAGGGTTGTGACAAATTTCGTGCAATGCTTAATGCCAGAAGAAGGCACAATACAAAAAAACGTAATTGTTGGTTTGATGACCCCTTGTGCAACAGATAAATCTACATTACAGCACGATGTCCACACGAAGACATACGACTATCTACAGAAGATAAAAGAAAATTTGAATAACATGGAATCCAACCAAGCCCCTACCGCTCAATAAAATCAAGGTTAACATTCATTTGACACGGGTTGACACAATCTGTCTCAAATGAACTTAAAGACACTCGTAAATACAGATTAGCCATGGATGTGTGTCCTGTATGTTGCGAAAACTTCAACAAGGTCAGGCGTTCACCCACCGAATGCGATGCGTGTGGTTACAACGCCTGTCACGACTGTGTGAAGAGATACTTGGTCAGTTCCGTGGACGAGCCCCGGTGCATGAAATGTCACGCCAGTTGGAAGCTTTCAAAGTATCTCATATGTAAGCCCTCATTTCTTAAGTCCCCCGAGTTCCTCCGGCACTGCGAGGAATTGCTTTACGCCCGCGAATATGCCCGGCGTTCTGAATTATTCGAAAGATATACAAGAGTAAAAACGAAGCGAGCCATGGGAGATTTGGTGTGGTGCATGAGGACTCTGTTGAATTCCATATACCGCGTTGGTAATTCTGACCTGCAGACCCACAGTGGCGTACGGCCGTGGCACGTAATGTGGACGACTTCGGTGAGTAACTTTCATAATTACAAGTTGGACGTGGACGACTTCTGGAAAATCCTCCCCCCCGAGGTAAACCAGATACGAAAATCCGTCGTTGAAATAATGAACCGATTTAACGAATTACTTCACTCTGACGAGAATTACTGGAGGGAGGTCCACCTGCTCGAGGTGGAGGGTCCCCTGATTTACCGTCCCTACACTCCGTGGTACTCTGGGGGTCATACGTCCTACATGTTGAGGATCATGTGTCACAGTGACGGCATTCCCCAGCGGGAGATACTGGACCTCCACGACGAATTCAATCACCTGGGAATGAGCATTAGCCGTTTCATCGAAAAATACTACGAGGAGGGAGACGCCCCCCTCCCGCGGAGGATCCGGGTGACGTGCACCACCCCCGGGTGTGTGGGTCTGTGCGACTCGGGTGGTCACTGTGTTATATGCAACGGTAGCACCTGCATCGAATGTCTTAGGCCGTCGTCCCCCGACCACATTTGTAATTCCGACGACCTTGCCACCATATCGATGATTCGAAGGGACACAACGTCCTGCCCGACCTGTAACACTGCGATAACGAAGTCATCTGGATGCGACCTGGGGTGGTGCACCCAGTGTCACACCATGTTTTCCTTCGAGTCTGGTGAGAGGCGGTACGGTAAGAATCACAACCCAGAATATTACGATTATTATCGGAGGGTGGTGGGTGACCTGTCCCGCGACCCCCAGGACGGTCTCGCCGATCCTGGCCAGGTCGTGGAATACGACGACAACGAGAGGGTCATGTGGTTGACCAGGAGATACAAGGCGGAGGATCCCTCCTCCACCCTCCCCACCCCCACCATGCTGAACCTGGGTCTGTCCCTCCAGCACCTTTCGTCCACTTTCCCGATAATGCTTCCATATTATTCTGCCGAGGAAAAGAGGCAATCCCTGTCCTTCGGATACTTCGAGGGTATAATGAGCGAGGAGCAATACAAGCGTGCCCTGGTCAACAACGAGCGTCAGCACGAGCGACTTGAGTTGTACCAGAACCACCTCAATCCCTCCCTGGTTGAAATCCGAATCGTGCTTGACGCATTCCTCCGAAACCAGTACGACCCCCACGATCTTGTGGAGCAAGCTAGAATCGTGGTAGATAAATTTAATCTTAAAATGAAAAAGTTATCTACTCAGATAAAATTTAAGCACAAACTACTTGTAGTGGGTCCCGAAACACAGACCTTCCCGACTCCCGCCCCCCACTGGATATAGGGTGTATAATTTACTGGTCGCGGTCGAAAATGACATTCAGAAGGATCTTAGAGAATCCCGGAACTGGAACCTCATTCCCCGTCCACGCACTCCCGCTATCTGGCCTATCGCCCGTTCCGTCAAGAGTATAGACCCACATATATGAGGGATAACTGGCGAGCCGGGGAAAGTAGTACTTGGAGTTATCGTAAGAGGTGGCGTCATAAGTGGCGTCTCCAATGTCATCAACCACGGAGTTTGGTCCCGTGGGTCCGACAGCCGTTCCCCACTGGTGCGCCATCTGTAGTCCATCCCACGATGCGGCCCAGTCCGTATTCTTAGCCCACACCCCCCACTTCGTTGTCTCGTTAACATCGATCGCTACCCACCGAATGGGTTTATCGACCAGGTCGCCTCTTACAAGGGGCACCAGAAACTGTGTATTTTCCATGTTGACCCAGCATTTCATATTGTTACTTTGGCTAGGAGTGGGCCTCCAACCGTCATAATTATTAGCATTCCCTCCTGATGTAAAATAACTATCTCGGACCCACACGGCTCCCTTGGTTCCCTCCACGGGGCCCAGACCAATCCCTTCAGCATCTACTCCATAGTAATAGTAGAAAATCCCATTGAAGGCCGATGGCAACCGTTTCCACACCCCATTTCCCACAATACCGGGATACCTGTTCGGCCTAACCCCCCACTCCATCACATCGAGGGTTGACCCGCCGGTTGACAAGCTGGACAGACCCTCCACCTCCGTGATGACGGCGGGGTACTGATGCTCGGTTGCGAGGTGCGGTGTGAATACAACGCTATCGACGGGGAGGGCGGCGCCCGTCCCATCTCCCTCCAGATTATCGATGAACCTCTTTTTTGCCCCGTCGTACTCATCATACCGAAGTCCTCCGTCACTGACCTTATACCACTGCCCGCCCACCTCATTTTCTTTGACCCAGACCATCTTTTCGTCGGCGGCCATTGAGTAAGCATAGTAATCACCTCCCTCTGAAATAATTGCTGTCACGGGATCTGCTGAGCGAGTCGCAACATTAATTACCGCCCCGGCCGAGTCGTAAAGCTTGGGGTCGGGTGACTCCAGGGTCTGGAGGCTCGTCCCATCCCGGAGGGTCATGGTAAGTTTAGTTTTCAGCACAAACTGCAGGGTGACATCGATAACGTTGCCTGTCACATTATTGACGAGGTTTGCAGCGTACTCTAACTGGAGGGCATCGCCATCTGAGCCCCCCTCCAGGGAGATCACCTTCCAGGGCCTCTTGTCGGTGGTATTGTCCTCTCCCAGGTACGCGACGGTGCGTTGGGCCCCCGAGTCATCCCCCAGGCTGGCGGGGCACTTGTCGAAGATGGCCAGGAGGATCTCGTGGCCCAGCGCCCGGCTCGAGGGGAGGTTCTCGTCAAAGACCTTGTCGCGGAGGTCCTGCATGTTGATGCCGTGTCCCTTGGCGACGGTGTTGGAGTGGAGGAGGGACTGGATGGACACCGTGGATCCGGTGGTGGTGGTGCACCCGTCCAGGGCAATCTTCATGAGATTTTCATAGCTAGACTGTTCCACCAGGATCTTGAGGAGATTTTGGTCGTGTGCGTTGTGGGGAAACTGGGAGGACAGGGTGCGTGCGACGGCCCCCGCCATGAGGTTGAGATTGTCGTACCCCGAGGTGAGACTGACGAGGTCCCCCGCCGCCTCCGTCGACGTGTTGAATGTCGCCTCGAGGGCGCCCCCCGTAACCTGGGCACCGAAGTCATCCACCGTGGTGACGACATTGCGAGACACCCCGAATACGAATGAATCGGCTCCCGTATCGTTGTAGGTGACGTACTTACCCTTGAGCTGGGTGGGCATCCTCCCCAGCACCTCTCCCGTGTAGTTCATGTCGAATGACCTGATATTGACGACATCTGGGTTCGCCGGGTCCGCATTCGCCCTCTCCGACGCATCCTGGTAGGTGCGGATGCTTTCCAGCGACGTGGTATCATCTGTTCCAGAAATGGTCTGCAGGAAATCATCCCCGGTGAGGTCATATGCATAGCGGATCCTCACGGCGTTGATGACCCGGATGAGGTCCTCCCTGCGTACGTGAATATCGGCAATGTACTCGATATCTGAGAGTTCATCATCAAAGTTTCCAAGTTCTGCTGCAATCTGGTTGGCATTCTGGGGGTCGAGGGAGAACGTTCCCGAATAGAAGTTGAGGCGTTCTGTCATGAGTGTTTACTATATAATATTAAAAAAATTGTCATGACCTAGAAATCAAAATCGAGGGTGGCCTCATTCCGATCCTCCACCACCGTAGTTATATTCCCCTCGTCATCGATGGTAATGGAGGATGTCACGAAATCAGTGGGTTTGGGTCCCGCGTACCACGTTCCCGTGTTGGCATTGAATTGCAATACAGATCCATCCACCGCCCCCTCCAGATCGACGTTATCCATGTCGGACAGCACGGGTGTGTGGGGAACGAATGTCTGGCTCTGCGAGTCGTACTTGAAGATTTGTCCATCCAGGGGATCCCCCTCAAACGTTGGCAAGTTTGACACGACCCACGCGGTCCCATTCCACCGGAGGGAGCTTCCGACCTCCAGCCCCGCGACATCCACGTCATTTTTGGACGATAGATTATCTGGAACGTTGGTGAATATTCCCCCCGCCCCACACCGAATGATGTCATTTTCGGCGGGTGCCCCCACCACCACGTCCTTCAGTTGATTTAGTCCAATTTCCACCGACAGGGAATTGGAGTCTGAATATGTATAGTCTTTATATTCCACGTTATCCCCCGTGGGATACAGCAATCCGGTGTGGTTGAGCAGACCCGAGAGGGTGGGTGAATGCGGGTAGATCACATCTCCCGGGTTGGCGGTGGTGACGTCTCCCTCCGCGACAATCCATTCCGTGTCCCACCACACCACCGAGATGAGGTGGTTGATGCAGACGTAGGCCTTGTAGATTCCCCCCGAGCTGAGAATTCCCCCCTGATCCACCGACAGGAACGCGGTGGATGGTACGAAAATCAGTTCATCTCCGCTCCTGAAGTTCACGGACAGGTACTGGGTGGGATCCTCCTGGAGATACAGGATGATTGTTTCCGGTGTGTTTGCGTCGACCTGTATCAAGAGGTCCCCCTGTGCGTCCACGGTGTGGGTCACGTCCTGGGTGGCCAGTGTGAATCCCGTCCAGTCCCCCCCGCGGTTAAACTTCAGCTGGTTCCCCGCCCCCCCGTAGACGTGGGAGGGGGGGTCCCCCGAAAATGCGAGAACCCCCCCGGGTTGAATTTCCAGGTCGAATTCTTGTATGGCTGGCAGAGTGATATAGACAGAGTCCCGGGAGATGTTGGCTGTGATGGTGGACGTGAGCACCCCCTCCAGGGACATGGTCAGCGACGACAGCTTATAATCCACCACGTCTCCTCCCACCTGTATCCACGTGGGCACCCACGAGTTGGAGTCCCCACTGAATGACAATATCTGGCCGGAGAAAGCGGGGGAATCCTGGAACGTGGGGAGAATTCCCGGGGAGGTCACCCACCGGTCCCCCTCCCACACCAGAGCATTTCCGTCCACCGGGGGTGTGGTTGTCACATCCACGTCCCCCGCGTTACCAATCATCAGCTGCCCCGTGTTCCACTGGGTCCCGTCGTACGTGATTATGTCGCCCACTGCGGGTGTTCCCTGTACATCTGTCAGGTCCATCAGGGATGCCACCTGGCTCCCCCCGTCCTGGTGATCCACCGGAATCCACATCTGGATGCCTTCATTCCACTCCAGGTGCTGGCCATCGCTACTTCCCTGGGGGATGGTGGCTCCCGGTGAGGCAATTGTTCCTGGAACCCACTTATTGACGTTGGTGTCATACACCAGCGTTTGTCCCTCGAGGGGGACGGTGGAGGTGACATCCACATCTTCCAGGACGTCCAGGGACGCGCTGGAGGGCACCCACTCTCCCCCCGACGAGTCGTACACCAGGAAATCCTTATCCTGCACGCCCCCCACGACATTCATGTTGACGTTTGTCAGTTCTCCCAGCTCATATTCGTGCATAGACGCCTTCCACGTACCGGTGGCTGCATCATATTCCAGAACTTCCTTGTCGAGGGCGGGCACCGTGAGATCCACATTCGAGAGGGATTCCAGGGTGTGTTCGTGAATGCGTGGCACCCAGTTGAGGCCATCCCACACGAGTACATCGTCGACCTCTGCGGTATCACTGTTGAGATCCACCCCATTCAGGTCCCCCAGCGATATCATGGAATTAATCCACGTGGCGGTGGATGCGTCCCACATCAGGATTTGTCCGTCGAGGGGGGTGGTGGGGTTCACATCTTCCAGATCAGACAACGTGGTCACCCCTCCGACATCCCCCGCTTCCCACCGATTGGAGAGTGTGTCATACATGAGGACCTGTCCCCCCTGGGGAACTGCAATATTGACATCAGTCAATTCCGAGAGGGCGTGTTCGTGGGTGTGGGCCACCCACTTCCCCGAATCGGCCGAGAACACAAGTATGTCCTGGTCCTGGGCGGGGGTGACATCTATGTTCAGGGGCACCGGCACCTCCCTGGCGACCCACTGGTTCAGGGTGGTATCGTAGGTCAGAACCTCCCCGTCCACCGGCTGGGGAACGGCGACGTCCTCCATTTCCCCCAGGGAGGCTCCCCCGGGTACCCAGAGGGTCCCATCGAACCTGAGGAAGTCCGTGGCCGCCGCCTGCGAGTCTGAGACGTTGGAG
>Ga0181562_10003704_pt1 | contig 11168 bp, 3 predicted proteins | sample 011ome_26_FD_139344 | JGI IMG/M metagenome (GOLD analysis project Ga0181562, IMG submission 139344) | Coastal salt marsh microbial communities from the Groves Creek Marsh, Skidaway Island, Georgia - 011511BT metaG (megahit assembly) | ecosystem: Environmental > Aquatic > Marine > Intertidal zone...
CACGCGCGTCGTGTCGTTGATTGTTGAGGTACGCCGTGTCGAATGCGTGTCGAATGCGATTGTGTCTCGCGCGTCGTCGTCGTTGCCGTCGCGCGTCGTCGTCGTCGTCGGCGGCGGCGACGGCGGTTCGCGCGGCGAGGACAGGACGACGCACGTGGCGTGGCCCCACCGCGTCGGAAAATCAACCACGCGCGTTCGACGCGCGTGGACGACGGCGACGACGGTGGTGGCGTATACGCACGCGCGGGATATATCACACCATATCTCTCCGTCGTTTTCGCGCGTCGTGACGCGCGCGTCGAACGCCGCGCGACGCACCGCCGCACCGATAATGGCACGACGATGGCTGACACTAACCCGAACCCGCGCAATCTTCGCGACCGTAGGATCGCCGACGACGATGGCGCTGACGACGACGCCGAGCGCGATGGCGGTGCCGTCGCGCGCGGCGACGAAAAATACATGTACGTATGCGAATGATTTAATACGCGAACTCGCGCGTGTCGAACGCGACGCGACGGCCGACGACGGCCGGCGATACCCGGCGACCGCGCGTCGTGCGTGGGTTTAAACGGAGACTCGGATAACGACGAAGTCGTTACTTTTGATTCGGGGGGTAACCTAACGAGGGAGGTTTTCACGAGTCGTGAGTCGGGACGGGACGCGGTTGAGATCGCCATGGCGCGTGATGACGCGGTCGTGACGCGTCGTGACGCGTGATGTGCGACACGTCGCGTGTGTGTACATGCGCGGAGACGCGCTCGTGATGGGGTTTGAGAGACTGACTTTTCAATGCGCGCGCGCGTCGTGTTCGAATGCGCAGTTTTGGGCGACGCGCGACGAGGCGCGGTATCCGCGCGCGCGTCTGTGCGCCGTGCGGATTCTATCCGTCGTTTGGCCGTGGCGAAAGCACACAGAGGGGATGCTCAGCAAGTGCATGCGGTGGCGGATTCGTCGCCGAGTACGTCTGGGACGTCGAGCGCGGATGCGCTCGCCAAGTACGTGGCGGAGCGCGGGGGTAAGCGCGTGATTCGCAAGGTGCTCATCGCGAATAACGGTATGGCGGCGACGAAGAGTATTCTCTCTATGCGTCGGTGGGCGTACAATACGTTTGGTGATGAGAATGCGATTCAGTTCTTGGCCATGGCGACGCCGGAAGATTTGGCGGCGAACGCTGAGTTTATTCGCTTCGCCGACGACTACGTCGAGGTGCCGGGTGGGTCCAACAAGAACAACTACGCGAATGTGCCCCTCATCACTGAGATTGCGCAACGCGAAGGTGTCGACGCTGTGTGGCCTGGGTGGGGTCACGCGTCCGAAAATCCAAAGCTTCCGACGTCTTTGAAGGCTATTGGTGTTCAATTTATCGGTCCCACCGCGCCGGTGATGAGCGTGTTGGGGGATAAGATTGCGGCGAACATTTTGGCGCAAACCGCCAAGGTGCCCTCAATCCCGTGGTCTGGTGACGGTCTCGTCGCCGAGCTCACCGCTGAAGGTACGATTCCGGAGGAAATCTTCAACAAGGCTATGGTGACGACCGTGGAAGAGTGCGTCGCCGCGGCGAACCGCATTGGTTTCCCGGTTATGTTGAAGGCGTCTGAAGGTGGCGGCGGTAAGGGGATTCGTATGAGCAAGGATGAAGAGCAACTTCGTGTCAACTTTGAGCAGGTCAAGGCTGAAGTTCCAGGCTCTCCCATGTTTATGATGCAGCTTTGCACCCAAGCCCGTCACTTGGAAGTGCAAATCGTCGGCGACGAGTACGGCAATGCCATCGCGCTCAACGGGCGCGATTGCTCTACGCAGCGTCGTTTCCAAAAGATTTTCGAAGAAGGTCCGCCGATTGTTGCCAAGCCGGAGATTTTCAGAGAAATGGAAAAGGCTGCGCAGCGCTTGACGAAGAACATTGGTTACATTGGTGCTGGTACCGTCGAGTACTTGTACAACGCGGCGACTGACAAGTACTTCTTCCTCGAGCTCAACCCTCGTTTGCAAGTCGAGCACCCGGTGACGGAAGGTATCACCGGTGTTAACCTTCCGGCGACGCAGCTTCAAGTTGCGATGGGTATTCCTCTTTCGCGAATCCCGGAAATCCGTCAGTTCTACGGTCGTGACGTGAACACCAAGGATGACATCGACTTCATGGAGGAAGACTACCACTTGCCAGAGAACCACGTCATCGCGGCGCGCATCACCGCCGAGAACCCTGATGAAGGTTTCAAGCCGACGTCTGGTGGCATCGAACGCGTGCACTTCCAGTCCACGCCGAACGTGTGGGGTTATTTCTCTGTTGGTGCCAATGGTGGTGTGCACGAGTTTGCTGATTCTCAGTTTGGTCACATTTTTGCCTCTGGGCCGACGCGTAACGAGGCGCGCAAGGCGCTCGTTCTCGCGCTCAAGGGTATGGTTGTTCGTGGTGAGATTCGTACAGCCGTCGAATACTTGGTTCAATTGCTTGAAACTGATGAGTTCAAGGCTAACACCATCGATACCTCTTGGTTGGATGGCTTGATTGCGAAGAAGGAAATTGCCAACAAGCAAGACCCGCACATGATTGTTCTCGGCGCCACGTTGTTCCGCGCGTTCAAAATGGCCCAGAGTGAAGAGACGGCTCTTACGGAATTTTGGCAAAAAGGGCAAGTATCTGTGCAGGGTATTGAAAAGATGATCAAGTTCCCGATGGAAATTACGTACCAAGACGTCAAGTACTCTTTCGAAGTGACGCGACCGGGCCCGGATTCTTTCGTCGTCAAGCTGGGTGACCAAACGATCGAAGCCAAGATTCGCGAACGTGCCGATGGTGCGCTCGTGGCCTTCTTCGGTGGTCAGCAGCACGAAATCGAAGGTTTGGAGGAACCGCTTGGCTTGAGAATGATTCTCGACGGCCAAACTTGGTTGTTGCCGAACATCTTTGATCCGTCTGAACTTCGCACGGACGTGACCGGTAAGCTCATTCGCTTCCTTCAAGACGATGGCGCCGAAGTCGTTGCTGGTAAGCCGTTTGCGGAAGTCGAAGCGATGAAGATGGTTATGCCTCTCATTGCGACGGAAAGTGGTAAGGTTTCGCACGCCAAGTCTGCTGGCGCCGTGATTGAAGCAGGCGACTTGCTTGCGTCTCTCACGCTGAAGGACCCGAGTAAGGTGAAGAAGATTAGCGCCTTCGAGGGACAACTTCGCCTTCCAGTTGACACGGACAACAGCGCGACGCCGCAAGAAGTTCTTGACGCTGCGGTTCATCGCGTCCACAGATTCTTGGATGGTTATGAACTTGACGCCGACACGTGCGTCGCCGACTTGTTCAACGCCCTTCAAGCTCTCCCCGCTGACGCAGGTCGCTGGGAGCGTGCCACGTCTGAGCTCGAACAAATCATTGAGCGTTACCTTGCTGTCGAAAGTGTCTTTGCGGGTAAGAAGATGGATGCTGTGATGGCGCAATTGATTCGCTCCAACAGCAAGAACTTGACGCCGGTGTTGGCGCAAGTTCGCGCGCACTCGCGCTCCAAGGAACGTCAAGCTCTTATCTTGTCTCTATTAAAGCAAGCGCCGACTTTGCCGCAGCGAGTAATTGCTCGTGGCCCGATTTCATGGGCGGACGATCACGCACCAATCTCAGATTCTTTCCGCAAGAGCATCGAGCAACTGTCCAAGCTTCGCGGTCCGGAATATGGCGACATTGCGCTTGAAGCATCTAACATTTTGCTTGAGCGCCGTTTGCCGTCCATCGATAAGCGATTGGACGAACTCCGTAAGATTCTTATGGGTTCTGAGGGTTTGAGCCGCGCTTGGGGCAAGGCGAAGGCCGGTGACCTCCAATCCTTGGTTGAGTCGCCGACGCTCGCCGTCGATCTTCTCCCGGCGCTCTTCTCGGACAAGGATGAAGCCGTCCAAGATGCTGCGTTCGAAGTCTACGCTAAGCGTGTCTATCGTGCTCACAACGTCATCAGCTCCAACGTTTCTCGTGACGATGGCATGACCTCCATTGGCTGGAACTTCAAGTTCAACACGTACCCAGATGAGAGCCCGCTCCGATGCGGTCTTTTGGCTCGCGTCGAAAACTTGGCTGAAGCCAAGGCGCGATTCACCGCCATCTTGGATCGTCTTGAAAAGTCCATCACCGATACTGGTGTTTCTCGTGAGAAGATGCACGTTCTTCACATCGCCATGTGCCAGCAAGCTGCGGATGCGTCTTTGCCCGCCGACATGGAAGCCTTCATCGCTACGCACAAGCCCCGCCTTGACGCTCTCGGCGTCAAGTTTGTGAACGTTCTCGCGTACGCCAACCTGGAGTTGCCGTCGTACTACACGTTCCACTCTTCCAAGGACTTCGCGGAAGATAAGCTCTACCGTGGTGAACGCCCGACCGTGGCTCACTTGCTTGAACTTGCCCGCCTGGAGAACTACGACTTGACTCGTCTCCCGACTGTCAACCGCGACTTGCACATGTATGTCGGTGAATCGTCCGCGATGAAGGGTAAGCGTGGGCCCGCCAAGCACTTGTTGCTTCGCCGTCTTTCTCATTCTAAGGATGCCATGGACGGTGGTTTGGAACGCGTCTTGAACAAAGCCGTTGAAGCTTTGTCTTTATCGATGATGGACAGCCGCTCAAAGGGAGTGTCTTCCTCCAGAATTTACGTCAACTTTTTGCCGTTCTTAGAAGAAGAAAACTTCGGTGTCGCTGTCACGCAGCTCAAGGCGAAGCTTCTCGACTTTATTAGCCGCGAATCTGCTTCGTTGCTCTCTCGACGCGTTGATGAAATTGAAATTCGTGTCCGCGTCGGCAAGGAGAAGGTGCCGTTGCGCCTCATGGCAACCTCCACGTCCGGTCAGTGGTTGAAGGTTGACATGTACAAGGAGTACCTGGAGCCTACCACTGGTAAAGCGGAACAGTTCTGTATTCTTGGCCCGAACGGCGAAGAACAAGCTTGCTTCTTGGAGCCCTACCCGCAACCGGGTGCGCTTCAACAAAAGCGTGCTGTTGCGCGCGCCATCGGCACGACGTACATCTTCGACTTCCTCGGTCTTTTCGAGAAGGCTCTCGTTCTAGACTGGCGTCAGCACGTTGCTGACGTCGGTGGCGTCATGCCTGCCGACTTCTTCAGCGCCAGCGAACTCGTCTTGGGTGAAGATGGCAAGCTCGAAAAGCAAGATCGCCCGGCTGGTTCAAACAACGTCGGTATGGTTGGCTGGCACATTCGCATGAAGACCCCGGAATATCCGGCGGGTCGCGAAATTGTTATTGTTGGTAACGATTGCACGTTCATGTCTGGCTCTTTTGGTGTCAAGGAAGACGACTACTATGATGCAATCTCCAAATACGCGCGCAAAATTGGTTTGCCGCGTGTGTACATTGCCTCCAACTCTGGTGCGCGCATTGGCCTCGTCGAGGAGCTCAAGCCGTACTTCAAAGTTGCTTGGATTGATGAATCTAATCCGAGCATGGGTTTCAGATACCTCTACCTCACTCCTGAGGATTACAAGGCCTTCCCTGAGGGCACCGTGGCGGCGCAAGAAATCATCGACGGCAACGAAACGCGTATGAAGCTCACTGATATCATCGGCCAAATCCATGGCATTGGTGTCGAAAACTTGCGCGGTTCGGGCATGATTGCTGGTGAGCAGTCTGCTGCATACGCTGATGCTTTCACGCTTTCGTATGTCACTGGGCGTTCCGTCGGGATTGGTGCGTACTTGTGTCGCCTCGGCCAACGTAACATCCAAATGACAAACGGCCCGCTCATCCTCACTGGTTACTTGGCGTTGAACAAGCTCCTCGGACGTGAAGTGTACACAAGTCAAGACCAACTTGGCGGTCCGCAAGTGATGATGCCCAACGGCGTGTCCCACTTGCAAGTTGCCGATGACCAAGAAGGCGTCAAGTCTATCCTTAAGTGGTTGTCGTACGTTCCCGCAACGTCGAAGTCCAAGTCCCCGGCACTTAAGTCTTCTGATCCAGTTGATCGTAAGATTGAGTTCATGCCGACGAAGACGCCGTATGATCCCCGTAACATGCTTGCCGGTGTCAAAACCGAAGGCGGTTTCGCGAAGGGTTTCTTCGATGTCAACTCGTGGACTGAGACTTTGCCCGACTGGGGTAAGTCTGTCGTCACTGGCCGCGCTCGCCTCGGTGGCATTCCGTGTGGTGTCATCGCCGTTGAAACGCGCTTGATGGAGCAGCGTATCCCGGCTGACCCTGCCAACCCTGAGTCTCGCGAAGCGGTCTTGGCCCAAGCGGGCCAAGTCTGGTTCCCGGATAGTGCGCACAAGACGGCGACCGCGATTCGTGACTTCAACAACGCTGAAAACTTGCCTTTGTTCATCTTTGCGAACTGGCGTGGTTTCAGTGGTGGTACTCGGGACATGTACGGTGAAATCTTGAAGTTTGGTGCGATGATTGTCGATGAACTTCGCGTTTACCGTCACCCGGTGTTTGTGTACATTCCGCCGAATGGTGAGCTTCGCGGTGGCGCGTGGGTCGTCGTCGACCCGACCATCAACGAAGCGAAGATGGAAATGTACGCAGATGTGGAGTCGCGCGGTGGTATCCTCGAACCACCAGGTATTTGCGAAGTCAAATTCCGTTCCAAGGACCAAATTTCGGCTATGCATCGCCTCGACCCGATCCTCGCTACTTTGGATGAAGATCCAGAGAAGAACAAGGAGGAAATCAAGAAGCGCGAAGCAAACCTCCTGCCGATGTACACGCAAGTTGCGCACGAGTTTGCCGACTTGCACGATCGTAGTGGCCGCATGAAGGCGAAGGGTGTCATTCGCGACGTTGTGGAGTGGCAAGACGCTCGCCGATATTTCCACGCGAGATTGCAGCGCCGCCTCGCAGTGGATGCGTTAGCTAGTAGAATCCGAGAGCAACTCGGAGACGTTGAACTCGAAAAGTCTCTAGAGGCCCACGTCGAAGATGTTATCGCGAGCATGACTGCCAATGCGAGCGATGACAACGCAGTTGTTGCGATGCTTGCCAAAGACAGTGAAAAGGTTGTCAGCGCTGTCATGGCAAAGGGTCGTGACGCAAAGGTCGCTCAGTTCGTCGCCGAGCTCAAGGGGATGAATGATGAAGACCGCACGCGCATCATGAAGGCTATGTAAAAACTATGTCTTTCATGTCATTCATAACTATCACGCTTTAATGAAATACTCAACAAATCAAAACAAATACATTCAACTACAATACAATTTTCTTCGTGCGAGCTTTCTACGCGCAAGAACGGCGCGCCGCGCCGTTGATCTTAGTCTCGAGCCTTTGACATATCGCCGCGCCGTATGCGGGCCAAAGTGCGCCCCAAACGGCATCCGGACCTTGCACGATGGCTAATAAGGCGGTAGCCAGATCACTTCTAACGTCCACATCCGCGTACTCTATAGCTAATTCAACGCAATTATATAAATCTCTCGTATACACCGCCGTGTTGTTTCCTAACACGAATTTTTCATATGCGGCGCGAATGAGACGCTTCAAGCACCATGTGTACGCCCTCTGACTTCCAAAACGTAGAGCTTCTTCAACGTCCGAAGACAACGTTTGCAGAACTCTCTCTTGTGGAATGCGCGCACGTGATGGTAGAATGTTTGGCAAGTCAAGTCCCGATAAAGTCACGCTCTGCGTGGCGAGGACGAAGACGTCGACGTCACAATTCGACAAAGCTGTCAATAATTCATCACCTTTCAAAGTAGTCACTTCGCAGTCGACGTACTCATATCGTACATCAGCTTTCGTTATGACTTTATTCCACTTCGGAAGCCAATTCTGGCGCAAAGCTTCGCGAACGGCGTCTTCATCGACCGGTCTCTTGGCCAGGACAATCAAGTCAACGTCAGATACGCCAGCGACGGCGCGTCCGTGCGCGATTGAACCTCTGACGTAAATCCCAATGACATTATCATCAGCTGTGTCAGATTGTGGAATGAGTCGTATAATTTCATCGGCACAATCTATCGCAGCCTGTCGGAAGGCTGCATTCACGGGATCGCCCCAGCCATTGACGTCTTGTTCAATCTCTCCCGTAACTGCATCCCGAAGTAGTTTCATGCCCACGTCATTCCTCACTAGACCGCTTGACACAAGACGCGATAATGCCATTGGCGAATGTCGATACTTTAGCCATTGCACACACGCAGCGGATCTCGTCCCGGATCCTTGTCGACCTTGTCGAAAACGCTGTGTGATTGACATTGAGACGTCGTCGCCCAAGCTCTCCGTATAGTGCGCCCACCGCGGCGGAAAAATCAACACATCCCCCGAATGAATGATCGCCTCGAACGCCATGGCGCTCTCCGCGAACTCTGGAAAGTCACGTTCGAGATTGTCGGATGCCAAATCCACTTTTCCACGCCGTCGCAACGGATGTGAGTTTGGCCACAATCCGACGAGCCGTAAAGCGTCTGGTGGGTACAACAACATGCGTTTACTCCCCTTGCTCACCTGCGTGAGCGTCGAAATCGACGCATCAAAATGCATGGTTGACACGCTTCCACTTAGCGCTAGCCACAGCCGCTGATTTTGACTTTCTCGCCATCCAGGAACGGATGCAAACACCTCGCTCGCGCCTCCTCGACACATCGCCGACATCTCCTCCGACGCGTCGCTCTGCACGTACCCACCATTCCCATGCCATCTCAACACCCGCGCCACGGCCGCGGCGAACGGGATAACCTCCGTCGTTGACGGCGCATCGAAAACTCCACTGACGACGTCCGCATGCGCGCTTTCGACGTACGTAAACTGTCGTCCCGCGCGCGTCGACGAAGAGTTCACCCGCGTCGCGCACCTCCACTCCCCAAACTCCCTCACCATGCCCTCCAGCGTCCACCCACGCGCGCCCCACATCGCCGCCCCACCGCGAATAATCAATGGCTCGCACAAATGCTCCCCCAGCGCGCGCGCCACGCCCTCTCGCGCGATAAAATCCTCGTACTCCATCTCTGCGCACGCGCCCGCGATGCGCACTTTATCGCTCAACATTGGCGGCGCGCGCTCGGGCGCGCGCGCGCTCGGGCGCAACGGCGCGTTGCACGCGACGCGAACGCGCGCGAGCGCCCCGTACGCGCGGTCCGCGAGCGCCACCGGCACCGCATCGAGCGACATGGCGCGAGAGCCCGCGCGCGTCAGTCGCTGACGCACGTCAGTCTCTCCCCGTCGTCGGCGCCATGCCCGACGACGCCAGCGCCGACGCGCCGACGCCGACGTCGGCGACGACATCGCCGACGAGCGCGGACACCCCCAAGCGCGCGCTGTTCCGCGACGCGGTGCATAAAGTCATCGAAGAGCGCTCGACGGCGTCAAAGATGCTGAGGTCGTTTTGGGACGTGGCTCGCGAAGTTCAAAAGCGCGCAGCGACGTCGCTGGCGGCGTCGTCATCGTCGTCATCGTCGCACGCCGTGAAGTCTCTACCGGTGTTCTTCGATAAGGATGGGCGCACTGGGGCGAGCGCGGTGTGGTGGCGCGATGCGTTCGCGGTAAGCGCGGCGCTCGACGGCGACGCGGGTTCGGCGGAAACCGCCGCCGAAGACAGCGACTTGGGACACGCCGCGCGCGCCACGCTATTCTTTGCGCAGGATATTTCTAGAGAATTACTCACTGATTTACACGTCGCTACGAGGTCGTTAAATTTTTGGGAACTCGTTCGAGATCAACGACACGGGCAGGCGCGTTTTTTGCTGACGCAAACCGGGCCGAGAAATTTCTGCGCGCTCGCGCGAGACGGAGTGTATCGTTTTTGGTGTCACGTCTCCGCCGGTGTGTCTGGGAAACCAGCGAGGTTTGCGTTGCCGAACGCGTCAGCGCGCGTCATCATCGATGGGCGCGTGAATGCACTGGCTGAATTGCAGATGAGCTTGGCGAGCGTCGTCGGGCAGGTGCACCATCACGCCGACGCCATCGCCAACGCGGTGGGGACGTCGCATTCGAGAGAAGATACGCGCGCGACGTTGATGACAGCCACGAATGGATTGCTCGAGTGTTTAGAACAAGTCGCAAAGTATTCCAAGCAGAGTAAAAAGAAGGTTGGAGATTTACAGCGAGTGGTGAGCACGGTGACGATTAACGCCGAGAGCCCGAAATTATTGTCAAAGGCGTTGAAGGGATTTCCCGGGTTGAGACGGGATTTCATGCCGGATTTACCCGAACCCACACCGCGGTCGCCGCGCGCGAGCGTCGATGGTGATCGACAAGGACCATTTACGCCGAGTGCAACGGACCCAAAGCGTCCAACGAGTCGACTACAGCGATTGGCCAGCATGGATTTGACCAAGATTGACGGCGAAGTCACGCATCGATTTCGACAGCAAATTCGAGTGGATGGTGAGAATCTCCCGTTGCCAAAGGTAAACGACACGCTCTGGCAGGGTTTGAAGCGCGTGGAGGCGCAGTGGACGGTCGTGCGCGATGCCTCGCACGAAGCTCTCGCGCTACACGCGAAACCAAGTAAGCACGTGAGGCGTTGGATGCTCTACGCCGCGGGTGGCTCGCTCGTCGCCGTCGCCGCGTACATGACAGTTCGACGCAGTCACCTCTGCGGTAGTACGGAATTGGATGAAATGATCGCCGCCGGTAAAGCGGCCATTCGTTCGTTCTGGAAAGCAAATCTGCGCGACCCGGTGAAAGAGTTGCGCGACGAACTTCGCGCGGCTTTTGTCTCTGACCGCCCAGACGACGCCAACGAATTGTTAGAGGAGAGCAAGGCGTCGTTGGAACGCATGCTCGAAGAATACACCAAGCAAGCGTCGCGTCCGGGGTATTCCGAATCGCTTTATCGCGCCTATAAATCTGTCGGTGGCTCAGAACACGTCGCAGGGGAGGAGAAGAAACCCGAGCCCGATCCAATGCGTCTCGTCACCGCGCGCGTTGAAGAGGAGCTCAAGTCGCCGTTAACAAATATGCTCGCGGGCGACTTGATGCAATTACTGCTTTTACAAACACAAGTCATGAAGGTTGAGATGGAAAACGCGTTGATGCAAATGGACCAAATCATGCGCGCCAATCGGTTGAATTTTTCATTGATGGCGTGCTTTCCAGCCGCGCTCGCGATGTACAGCTCCGTCGTCGCCGTCAAGGCGTACCTCTCCATGACGTTTCATCGTCGACGTGCGAAACGACGCGAAGAGATGCGTTTACTTCTCGCCGAAGCCGAGCGCGCGCTTTGCAACCTTAAAATTGCCGA
>Ga0181562_10003706_pt1 | contig 11155 bp, 10 predicted proteins | sample 011ome_26_FD_139344 | JGI IMG/M metagenome (GOLD analysis project Ga0181562, IMG submission 139344) | Coastal salt marsh microbial communities from the Groves Creek Marsh, Skidaway Island, Georgia - 011511BT metaG (megahit assembly) | ecosystem: Environmental > Aquatic > Marine > Intertidal...
AGCCGGTGAGCTCACCATCTACGACAACGTGGATGCGAAAACGGGCGAGACGGTCTGGAAAGACCTGTGTCGGGGCCCCCATGTTCCCTCGACCAAGGTTCTTGGTAACGGGTGGAAACTCACCAGACTCGCTGCTGCGTATTGGCGAGGTAATGAGAAGAACCCGCAGCTGCAGAGAATTTATGGGACGGCGTGGGCGACCAAGGATGACCTGCGGGCTCACCTGGAGCGCCTCGAGGAGGCTGCACGCCGAGACCACCGAAAACTTGGCCAGGATCTTGACCTGTTCTCCTTCCCTGACGAAATTGGTTCGGGTCTCGCGGTCTTTCACCCGAAGGGCGGTGTCATTCGCCGTGAGATGGAGGATTACTCGAGACGTAGGCATGAAGAGGCAGGGTACGAGTTTGTCTACACCCCGCACATTACGAAATCTGAGCTTTTTGAGACCTCTGGCCACCTCTCCTGGTACAAGGACGGGATGTTCCCTCCTATGCGAATGGATGAGCACCGCAACGAGGCTGGTGAGGTAACGAAGCAGGGCGCTGACTATTACCTGAAGCCCATGAACTGTCCGTTCCACATTCTGATTTATCGCGCGAGGCAGCGCTCCTATCGCGAGTTGCCCCTGCGCATGTTTGAATTTGGGTCCGTCTACCGCTACGAAAAGAGCGGGGTCGTTCACGGTTTGACCAGGGTGCGTGGTCTCACTATGGACGACGCCCATATTTTCGTCACTGCAGAGCAGCTCGAGCACGAGCTTTCGGCACTTCTTGACTTCGTATTGGGCCTCCTCGCGGACTTCGGGCTGACCGACTTCTATCTCGAGCTCTCGACGCGGGATAGTGACAGTGAAAAGTTTGTCGGATCCGACGACTTGTGGGAGAGGGCCACGGCCACGTTGGCCTCGGTGGCGGAACAGTCGGGTCTCGACCTAGTGCCAGACCCCGGTGGCGCCGCGTTCTATGGACCTAAGATTTCGGTTCAAGCGCGCGACGCAATTGGGCGGAGCTGGCAAATGTCGACCATTCAGCTCGATTTCAACTTGCCGGCACGATTCGATCTGGAGTATCAAGCCCCGGATGGTTCGCGCCAGCAGCCCATCATGATTCACCGAGCTCTCTTTGGTTCCATCGAGCGCTTCTTTGGTGTGCTGACGGAGCATTATGCGGGAGCGTTCCCCGCATGGCTTGCACCGGTTCAGGTGGTGGGTATTCCCGTGGCAGAAGAGTTCTCCGACTACCTGGGGGCCTTTATCGATGACCTTCGCCAGGAAGGAGTCCGGGCAGAGCTGGATGACTCGGATGATCGGATGCAAAAGAAGATTCGAACCCACACCAAAGACAAAGTTCCCTTCCTCTTAATCGCCGGTGAGGATGATCGAGGCGCCGGTGCCGTGAGTTTCCGCTTCCGAGACGGTTCCCAACACAATGGTGTGTCCTTGGAGGAGGCAAAAGCCTTGATTCTGAGCCGCATCCGCGAGAAGGCCCATGCCTGAGAGCGTGGAGGGCCCCAACCCCTCCGTCGACGCTTCAGGCCTCCCCGGGGTCCCGGATGCGTTTCAACGTTTGTGGACTCCCCATCGCATCGCCTACATCCAGGGGGAAACCAAACCTGAAGATGGCAGCTGTGTGTTTTGTGTAGCCCCGGATAGGCCGGAGGACGAGTCACTGGTTGTTCGTCGCGGGGAGACCGTGTACGCGGTGTTGAACCTGTATCCCTATAACGCCGGACACCTACTGGTCTGCCCCTATCGTCATGTTGCGAATTATGACGACATCACACCCGCCGAACTGGCCGAGATGGGCCAGATGACACAAGAGGCCATGGTGACACTACGGGCGGTTTCTGGTGCCCACGGGTTCAACCTCGGAATCAACCAGGGAAAGGTTGCGGGAGCAGGCATCGAGGAGCATCTCCACCAACACGTGGTTCCCAGGTGGGGCCAAGATTCGAACTTCTTCCCGATCGTCGCCAGGACTAAAGCAATGCCCCAGCTCCTCGGCGAGATGCGCGACATTCTCCGCACGAGCTGGCATTCAGGTTCCACCGGTTAGACTTTCGACGCTCTACATCGAGCGCCCCAGAGAGGATTCCGATACACCATGACCGATTCCACCACGCCTGTGTCGACCGGGAGTGCCCGCGTCAAGAGAGGGCTCGCAGAGATGCTGAAGGGCGGCGTCATCATGGACGTCGTAACCCCGGAGCAAGCTCGTATTGCGGAGGACGCCGGTGCGGTCGCAGTGATGGCTCTCGAGCGAGTCCCTGCCGACATTCGGGCAGAGGGTGGCGTTGCGCGCATGAGCGACCCCGACCTCATCCAAGGGATTATCGACTCGGTCTCCATTCCTGTGATGGCGAAAGCGAGAATCGGACACTTCGTGGAGGCCCAAGTTCTGGAGGCTCTTAAGGTCGACTACATCGACGAGTCCGAGGTGTTGAGCCCAGCGGACTACGTCAACCACATTGACAAGTGGCGCTACACCGTGCCCTTCGTGTGTGGTGCAACAAACTTGGGCGAGGCACTCCGTCGTATTACGGAGGGTGCGGCGATGATTCGCTCGAAAGGTGAAGCTGGCACCGGAGATGTGTCAGAAGCCACCAAGCACATTCGCACCATCAAAGGGGAAATCAATCGACTGTCCTCGATGACACCGGACGAGCTCTACGTCCAGGCGAAAGAGCTCCAGGCTCCCTACGAGCTTGTGGCAGAGGTTGCGCAAACCGGCAAACTCCCGGTCGTCTTGTTCACCGCGGGTGGGATTGCAACCCCGGCTGATGCCGCCATGATGATGCAGTTGGGTGCTGATGGCGTGTTTGTGGGCTCTGGCATCTTCAAGTCGGGGAACCCAGCGGAGCGCGCGAGTGCCATTGTGAAGGCGACTGCCCAATATACGGATTCCTCGGTGATTGCTGATGTCTCTCGTGGCCTCGGTGAGGCCATGGTCGGCATCAACGTCAACGATCTCCCGGCGCCTCACCGGCTTGCAGAGCGTGGCTGGTAGTCACACCCCTCTGATCGGTGTTCTCGCGCTCCAAGGAGATGTGAGGGAGCACCGCTCGATGCTCCAGGAGCTGGGTGTTGAGGTACGAGAGGTTCGTCTCCCTGCACATCTCCAAGGCCTGAACGGCCTCGTCCTGCCGGGTGGGGAGTCCAGTGTGATGGACAAACTCCTGAAAATTTTTGGGCTTCAGGACCCGCTTCGCCATGCCATCGCCGCAGGCCTTCCGGTGTTGGGAACTTGTGCAGGGCTCATCATGGTGGCATCCGGTTTGGAAGAGGGAATCGACGGTCAAGAGACTCTAGGTGGTTTGGATGTGACCGTTAGGCGCAATGCTTTTGGATCCCAGGTTGACTCGTATGAGGCAGAGGTAACGATTGAGGGTGTTGCAGGGCCACCCCTCCACGTCGCTTTTATCAGAGCTCCCGTTGTCACGCGGGTGGGTGAAGGGGTATCCGTGATTGCCACTCTTCCCGGGGGAGAGATCGTGGGAGTGGCGCAGGATCGCGTCATCGGAGTGTCCTTCCACCCCGAAATCACCGGTGACGACCGACTGCATCGCCTTTTCGTGGACAGCGTTCGACAAGCGGGATTCACTGTCGGCGCCCTCCAGACTGCCTAGACTGGGCAGGCGAGCGAAGGAGAGTTATGTCCGGCCATTCCAAGTGGGCAACCACCAAACACAAGAAGGCCGTCATTGATGCAAGGCGGGCGAAATCGTTCGCCAAGCTGATCAAGAACATTGAAGTTGCCGCAAAAGTGGGAGGTCCGGACCCTGCTGGGAATCCCACCCTCGCCGATGCGATTCAAAAAGCCAAGAAATCCAGTGTTCCCAACGACAACATCGATCGTGCGGTGAAGCGCGGTGGGGGTTTGACGGGAGATGCGATCGACTATCAGACCATCATGTATGAGGGATATGGAGCTGGGGGCGTTGCTCTCCTGATCGAGTGCTTGACGGACAACAAGAACCGGGCTGCTGCAGAGGTGCGCACCATCATGTCCCGTAACGGCGGAACGATGGCGGACCCGGGGAGTGTTGCGTACACCTTTTCCCGCAAAGGCGTGGTGTCGATTGCGAAGTCAGACGGGGTCACTGAGGACGATCTCCTTCTGGCTGTCCTCGATGCAGGCGCGGAGGAGGTCATCGATCGCGGCGGTGGTTTCGAGGTCATCACCGAGCCTTCTGACTTGGTGACCGCGAGAAGCGCGGTTCAGGCGGCAGGAATTGACTATGACTCGGCCGAGGCAGAGTTCGTCCCGAACGTCAAGATTGAGGCAGATGTGGCGACCGCGAAGAAAGTGCTCGCTCTCGTGGAAGCCCTTGAGGACAGTGATGACGTCCAAAACGTGTTCACGAATCTCGATCTCTCCGCTGACGTGGTTGCAGCGCTCGAAGAATCCGATGAGTAACCTGAGCTATGTCGGTAATCCTCGGTATTGACCCAGGATTGACCCGCTTGGGTGTGGGTCTCATTAGAGCGGGCCAGGGCCGCACAGTGTCGCTCATTCACGTCGATGTCTATCGCACGTCACCCGGTGACGACCCCGCCGCGAGGATTGGCGCGTTAGCCGAGCAGCTGGAAGCCCTGCTCGATGCACATAAGCCCGACATTGTGGCGTTGGAGCGTGTTTTTGCCCAACACAACGTTCGCACCGTTATGGGTACTGCACAGATCAGTGGTGTGGTGTTGGCTTTGGCTAATGCCCGGTCTATTCCCGTCTCGCTCAGGACACCAAGTGAGGTCAAGGCAGCAGTAACAGGTCATGGGCGCGCCACCAAGAGTCAGGTGGGCACACTGGTGCAGTCGATTCTCGGGCTTTCCGAGATACCCAAACCAGCCGACGCTGCAGATGCCCTCGCATTAGCGATCACGGAAGCATGGCGCGGCGCTCCTGCTTCTGCGGGGTCTCAGGGGCCCCTCACTCCCGCGCAACAGGCGTGGCGAGCAGCAGAAGCGAAAGCGAAGCGACCTAAGCTGACAGAGTGATTGCGTCTGTTCGTGGTGTCGTAGCAGATATCGCCGGGGGCGAGATTGTTGTCGAGGTAAATGGCCTGGGCTATGTCGTGACGGTTCCCGACCGAAGCGCGCTTCACTTTTCGCTCGGTGAGGAGGTCCATCTCCACACGGCGATGGTCGTCCGAGATGATCATGTCGGACTTTTCGGTTTCGAGTCTCGCGAGGAACTCTCCCTCTTTGGCCTTCTGCGAAGCGTGAACGGCGTGGGACCCAAAATGGCTCTCGCGGTCCTCGGTCAGATGGCTCCAGGCGCCATTCATGACGCTGTGGTGACAGAAAACGACGCTGCCTTTCGAGCGGTGAGCGGAGTGGGAGCGAAGACAGCAAAACTCATTGTGCTGTCACTCCAAGGAGCGTTCGACCACGCCCCCAAGGCGCCGAGAACACCGGACTCCACCAAGGACATACCTGCAGCGGTGAAGACCTCCGTCGTGCAAGCGCTTGTGGGCCTGGGGTGGTCAGACAAGGTGGCAAAGCAGGGGGTTGAGCACGCGTTGGAGGAAGCATCCAGCGGCCCTGTGGATGCCTCGACCTTACTTCGAGAGGCTCTCAGTATTCTGGGCCCGCAGACGAATAGGGAGTCCAGACGGTGACCGGCGAGAACAATCCAGCAGTCCCCGAATCAGAGAGCGAACTGCAGTTCGAAGGGGCTCTTCGCCCCACCTCTCTGGATGAGTTCGTCGGTCAAGGCAAAGTGCGTGAACAGTTGGTGTTGTTGCTCAGCGCAGCCCAACAAGAGAACCGAACTCCCGACCATATTCTGCTGTCGGGTTCGCCTGGGCTCGGCAAAACCACGCTCGCCATGATCGTCGCCGAGGAAACCCAGCAGTCGTTGCGGATTACCAGTGGCCCAGCGATCAACCATGCCGGTGACTTGGCGGCTGTCCTGTCGTCCTTGGTTCCTGGAGAAGTGTTGTTTATCGACGAGATCCATCGGATGGCCAGACCCGCTGAGGAAATGCTGTATCTCGCGATGGAGGATTTCCGGATCGACATCATGGTCGGCAAGGGTGCCGGCGCCACGACGCTTCCGCTCGATTTAGCACCTTTCACCCTGGTTGGAGCGACAACGCGCTCCGGTTTGCTTCCCGGACCTCTTCGGGACCGGTTCGGTTTCACCGCTCACCTCGAGTTTTACTCCGAAGACGAGTTGACTGAGGTGGTCAGGCGCTCCAGTGAGGTCCTCGGCCTGACCTGGCCGAGGGAGGCCTTAGCGGAGATTGCGTCGCGATCGCGAGGAACGCCGCGCATTGCAAACCGCCTCCTCCGGAGGGTTCGAGATTACGTTCTGGTCAATGGCAGCGCGCCCGATGTTGGCTCCGTTCAGGCAGCCCTTGCTCTCTATGACGTCGATGAATTAGGACTTGATCGCCTTGATCGAGCAGTCCTTGAGGCGCTGGTGGTTAAGTTTTCTGGCGGCCCTGTGGGGCTTGGAACCCTGTCGGTGAGCGTGGGCGAAGAAGCCGAAACAATCGAATCCGTGGTGGAGCCCTTCCTCGTGCGACAGGGGTTCATTCAGCGCACCCCGCGGGGGAGACTCGCTACACCCGCCGCTTATGCACACTTGGGCCATGAAGCGCCCAGCCGGAATGACCTATAGTTACCAGGTAGCGAAAACCGTCTGAAGGAACCGGAAAGGCACGTGGTTCGCCATGGATCCCATCTCCCTGTTTATGATCGCCATCCTGGGGATGCTGATTTATTTCATGATTCGAAACTCCAGGAAACAGCGGAAAACACAGGAAGAGCTCCAGGAGAAGCTAACCCCTGGCGCCGACGTCATGACTTCTTTCGGTCTGTTCGCGACCCTTGTTGACTTAGACGACGAGAACAACGTCGCCACCTTGGATGTGGGCAAGGGTGTGACCATCAGGGTTCACCGCCAAACCCTCACCAAAGTTGTCGAGGACGAAACCACTGATGCCCCCGCGGCCTCAGATGAATCTCCTGAAAAAGCCTCCTAGACCCCCTTCCTCCCGAAAGTTCGCCTGTGGCATCTCAATCAGCCGTGTCCTCTGGGTGGAAGAAGCTTGCCTGGTTGGGCGCCATCTTCCTCCTCCTTGTGGGAGGAAACGCTTTTGCCGTCTGGCAGGGAACCGGTTCGTGGGTGCCCAAACTTGCCCTTGATCTCCAGGGTGGGACCCAAATCATTCTTGCCCCGCAGATATCCGCGAACCAGACCGTGTCGGAAGAGCAGCTTGATCAGGCTGTGGCCATCATCCGCCAACGTGTCGATGCGGGGGGTGTCGCCGAGGCCGAAGTGAGCACTCAGGGTGGGGCAAACATCGTGGTGTCCATTCCCGGTGTTCCCGACCAAGCAACCTTGGAGAGAATCCGCTCTTCGGCAAAACTCGAGTTCCGAGCTGTTCTGCGCACCGGTATCGCGACAACTGATGAGTCCGCTTCGAGTGGGGATGTCGAGTTTGTCGAGCCCGAGAGGACTCCCGAGAACCCCAGCGATCTGGCGTGGATTACCTCAGACGTCGATCGTGCGTTCAATGATCTGACCTGTGACCAGCTCGATGGTCTGGGCGCCAACGTGGCAGACCCTGCACTTCCGCTGGTTACCTGTAATGAGTTTGGCTCTGAAAAGTACATTCTGGGGCCCGTGGAAGTCGGCGGCGAGACCATTCAGGACGCGATTGCTGGACTCGTGCCCGGACCCCAGGGCACCGTGACCACGGAGTGGGGCGTCTTCCTCGAATTTGATGAGAGTGGTACCGAGAGCTTCAGAACCGTTACCGAGCGACTTGTGGCACTTCCCGGTGTTCAGAACCAGTTCGCGATTGTGCTCGATGGTCGAGTGATTAGTGCGCCCAGAACCCTGGCTGCCATTACCGATGGTCGTCCCCAGATCAGCGGTTCGTTTACTCAAGTGACCGCAGAGGTTCTGGCCGATCAACTGAAGTTCGGCGCTCTACCTATTGGTTTCCAGGTCCAAAGTGCCGAAACCATTACCGCAACGCTCGGTTTGACACAGTTGGAGAGCGGTTTGCTCGCGGGGGCAATCGGACTCGTTCTCGTGTTGCTGTACTCCTTGCTGCAGTACCGAACATTGGGCTTTGTCACGGTGTTTTCGCTTACGGTGGCGTTTGTTCTGAGCTACTTCGTCATTACCTACCTCTCCAACTCTCAGGGCTACCGTCTCTCACTCGCGGGAGTCGCGGGGCTCATTGTGGCGATTGGTATCACCGCGGACTCGTTCATCGTGTTTTTCGAGAGAATCCGAGACGAGCTTCGTGATGGCAGGGCCCTCGATTCGGCTATCTCTGCCGCGTGGAAGAGGGCATTTAGAACAATTCTCGCGTCGGACGCGGTAGGTTTCCTCGCTGCAGCGGTGCTCTTCATTTTGGCTGTCGGTAACGTCCGCGGTTTCGCCTTCACACTGGGAATCACCACGATTGTGGATCTCATTATCGTGGCGCTATTCACTCAGCCACTCATGACTCTTATGGGTCGCACCCGCTTCTTCAGCTCCGGCCATCCCCTCAGCGGACTCGACCCGCGTGCGCTTGGTGCGGTGTATCGGGGTAGGGCTCGTTTCCGCGATCCGGTGGACGTCACCGCGACTGCTCGAAAGAAGAGTGCGCGCGAAGTCAAGCGTCGTCAGACCATCGCCGAACGCAAGGCTGCCGAAGAAGCGCAAGCGGAGAGGAAGGGCTGATGTCACGACTCACAACCTTTGGTAATGCCCTCTACACGGGCGAGAAATCTTTCGATTTCGTGCGCAATAGAGTCCGGTGGTACCTCATTGGCGCGACCATCGTCATACTGGCGATAGTGCTCACCATCCTTCGCGGTGGCTTTGTTTTCGGCATCGAGTTCCGCGGCGGGTCAGAGTTTCGCGTGTCCGCTCCGGCGTCGCTCTCCGAGCAAACCGCGATTGACACCGTGACGTCGGTTGCAGGCCTCAGTTCTAATCCCCGCGTGTCGATCGTGGGTGGCGACTCTGTGCGGGTTCAAACCGAGCAACTCACTGATGCCCAAACCACAGAACTACGCAGTGACCTCGCCGAGGCCTACGCAGTGGATGTCGAGCAAGTTACCGCGTCCTTTATTGGTGCGACGTGGGGTCAAGACATCACGCGGCAAGCGCTGATTGGTTTAGCGGTTTTCCTGGTTCTTGTCTCGCTCGTGATGGCACTCTACTTCCGCACCTGGAAGATGTCCCTGGCCGCTCTGACCGCTCTTGCTCATGACCTCATTCTGACGGCGGGTATTTACGGTGTGCTGGGCTACGAGATTACGCCGGCAGCCGTGATCGGTCTGCTGACTATCCTCGGTTACTCCCTCTACGACACCGTGGTGGTGTTCGACAAGGTTCGGGAGAACACGTCACAGGATGGCGAGGAGAGTCGCAGGACATTTGCCGAATCGGTCAACTTGGCGGTCAACCAGACTCTCGTGCGGTCGATCAACACCTCGGTAGTTGCCGTGCTCCCTGTGGGTTCCATTCTCTTTATCGGTTCTCTACTGTTGGGGGCGGGAACCCTCCGTGACATTGCCTTGGCGCTGTTTATCGGAATGATTGCGGGTACCTACTCGAGTATCTTCATCGCTGCACCGCTCTATGTGCATCTGCGCGAGAACGAGCCCGAGAACAAAAAACAGGGCAGACGCGTGCGTGAAGCCAGGCCCGCTTCGGGAGCTGTCAGGTAGACGCCAGCGGTTTCGTGCCCACCCCTCGTACACTGTGAGAGGAGAGGGGGTGTGAAATGACGGAGGTTCAAAGTTCATCTCCTTCGAGCCTGCGCGCTCTGCTTCCTCGACTGTTTTCGAAGGCGCCCACTGATAACGCGCTTGAGGCTCTCTTCAAGACGGTCCGTAAACACCACCCGAAAGCGGATGTGAACCTCATCGAGCGCGCGTACCGGGTCGCAGAGCGTGCGCACGTTGGGCAATCGCGCCAGAGTGGTGAGCCCTACATCACACACCCACTGGCAGTCGCTCAGATTTTGGCCGATTTGGGGATCGGGCCCATCACCATAGCCGCAGCTCTCCTTCATGACACTGTCGAGGACACCGAATACTCTCTCGACCAACTCAAAGCAGATTTCGGTGATGAGATCGGAATGCTGGTCGATGGAGTCACAAAGCTCGACAAAGTGAAGTACGGGGAGAGCGCGCAAGCGGAAACCGTGAGGAAGATGATTGTTGCGATGTCGAAAGACATTCGTGTGTTGGTCATCAAGCTCGCTGACCGTCTGCATAACGCCAGGACCTGGGGTTTCGTATCGCCAGAGTCTGCCCAGAAGAAAGCCCAGGAAACCCTCGACATTTTCACGCCATTGGCACATCGGCTGGGTATCCAGACGCTGAAATGGGAGTTGGAGGACCTCTCCTTTGCTGTCTTACAGCCCAAGCTCTATATGGAGATTGAGTCGCTCGTGAAAACCCGTTCTCCCGAGCGTGAAGCCTTCGTGGATTCGGTCATCGACACGGTCAAGGACGACTTGCGTAAAGCCAAGATCAAGGCTGAGGTGGGCGGAAGGCCCAAGCAGTACTACTCGATTTATCAAAAGATGGTGAACCGGGGGCGCGATTTCACCGACATTCACGACCTCACCGGGATCCGTATCCTGGTCAGCTCCATCCGGGACTGTTACGGGGCGTTAGGTGCGGTTCACGCCAGATGGAACCCGATGCCAGGGCGGTTCAAGGATTACATCGCGACACCAAAATTCAACCTGTATCAGTCCCTACACACCACCGTGTATGGCCCGGAGGGTCGCCCGGTGGAAATTCAAATTCGCACCACCGACATGCACCAAAGAGCCGAGTTTGGTGTGGCCGCCCACTGGAAATACAAAGAGCGCATGGCGTCGTCGGGAAAGGACGTGGAGCGAGCCTCGCACGACACCGATATGGCGTGGCTTGCGCACCTGTCGGACTGGCAGGCAGAAACGACTGATCCTGCGGAGTTTTTGGAGACGCTGCGCTACGAGATCGGCGCTAAAGAGCTCTATGTATTCACCCCTCAAGGGAAAGTGATTGGTCTGCCCAAGGGCGCGACCCCCGTGGACTTCGCCTATGCCGTACACACCGAAATCGGCCACCGGACGATGGGCGCCAAGGTGAACCAACGGTTGGTGCCACTGGACACCGAACTGTCCAGTGGAGATTCCGTGGAGA
>Ga0181562_10003720_pt1 | contig 11125 bp, 12 predicted proteins | sample 011ome_26_FD_139344 | JGI IMG/M metagenome (GOLD analysis project Ga0181562, IMG submission 139344) | Coastal salt marsh microbial communities from the Groves Creek Marsh, Skidaway Island, Georgia - 011511BT metaG (megahit assembly) | ecosystem: Environmental > Aquatic > Marine > Intertidal...
GATGAGGTCCAAATTAGACCAAAAATCACCACTTCACTGGCAAACAAACTTAAGACTTTTCACGAAGCGGTGCGTGTGAATGGCAACGTGACGAAATTAGGGGATGTTATCGTTGAAAAATCTGTATCTCTGGATGGATGGCGGGAGGTATTTTACCAAAGATCGCCAGCCGACACACAAGAAGCAAAGCGAAAAGCGTTTGAGCGCACGCGAAAAGATCTTGTTGAAAAGGGTTTTCTTGAAGTAAACAACGATCTGTACACTCTAAAAATCCATGAAGCCGGACAGACCGGACAAAAGCCGGACAAATGATTATTTGTCCGGGCAGCTCTACCGGACAGACACGGACACACCCCTTTAGGGGTGTCCGGTGTCCGTTACTAGATGGGTGATTGATAGATATACTACACTATACGATGCAGTATATAGTATTCCCACCAATAACGTTTAGGGTAGGGATCATCTATGGTTAAGACGATAAGAAAAATTGAGAGACATACTGTCTTGTACGTTGATGAATATCAGGTCTCTGATGACGATATAAAAGCTTATGGCTCTCTGGAAAAGCTTCTTGATGATGAAGAAGAGCTTGATCAATTTCATGTTAATCAAATAGTCGATGACATTTCCAACAGGAATGGTGACTATGAAGTGCAGTAGTTTGTTGATGGTGAGGAACTTTGACTTATCCTCTTTTGATCTATTTACAGCATCATATGTTCAATTAAAAATTTTGAGAACTGGATTGCTTTTATGGCGGGCATGTTTGCGATAGAGACGGCAATAGCCAACCTTGAGCGAGCGCTGGCTAAACAATGCGACGAAAAAGATAAAGTGTCAGTCCAGGCAAGGCTGAGGGACTTGCGCGCTCTTACTGATAATATCCGTCAAGCTATCGCTGACGGTAAACTTGAGGGTATGAGCGATCGTTTAGATAAGCTCTTACGAGAGTGCGACAACGAGCAGATGCGACTTAAGTCTGGTTCGCGGGGTTTTAAAGATGTTTCGAGAAGGCAGAGCTCAAGGCCAAGGCAGCTGGAGGAGAACGGTGAACTGCTCGCAAAGGAAAAGATTTTTGATTATCTAAAACAGGCGTTAGAAATATTGTGGAGGGTCCATGACTATGAAAATAAAAACGAAGCGCTTCAACTAGCTCTGGCAACCAAAAAAATCCAAAATCTTAAAGAAGAGGCTCCTAGTCATGTTTGGCCTATCCCAATGTATGCTGGGATAAGTGTCAAAAGTGCAAAAAGTCAAATCCGACAAATAGAAAATCTTTTACCCAACTCGCATTTTCTCGTTATTGAAGATTTATTAAAATATTTGGAAATTAAAGTTGTAGATTCTGATATTCATTTTATGAAAAAAGCTGCATACGATTGCGAGCCGTCTGAAAGTTGGGATTTGCTCTCTAAAACTACAGTTGCACGACACAAACTATATTGTGTTTCAAAACTCTTAGAAGCCCTCGGAAAAGAAAAATTTTGGAACACGTTGGAAAGCTCAGTCGGGCAGGAGCTGCTCCTTCCTACTGACATTAGAGCACTTGAAAATACTATAAAAAGTATTGTCAATTTGGTGGACGCACGTGGCATTGGTTATACTACAATTTTCCATATGCTCACTGACTTGGGGCTTGCTGTTAAACCGGACCTGCATCTTAATCGAAGTTACGACCTCCTTTTTTTTGGGAGGTTTTCTGAGGAAGGCACTCAGCCTAGTTTTTCTAAAGCTTGTGAAATTGTGTCTCGTTGCGTTGATGTAAGCCGGTCCCAAGAGTTCAAAGAAATAATTATGTCTTTATCTCCCAACACTGCGCTTGCCATTGGCAGTAATGGGACCGATGCTGAAATACGGGCGTGGACAAGACTATTTGATAAATTAGTGATGGATCTTAGTTTTGTTGGCTATGATACTGACAAAAGCTTTACTGCCATTAACAATCTAGCTGTTCAACAGGGTATCATTTAAACGAAAACCCGGTTTTGTGAATGACTATAAAGTGAGTAACAGAGGTAAGGCGAAATGAGTAGGACAGGTTGGACAGGTTGGACAGATTTAGTTCCCTTCACAGATCATTTCCAAATCAGGCATTATGTTGGGCATGCTGCTGCAAAGCGTGATTGGAATACGACCTTGGAAGGAGTGCCCGGCCATCTATCTCGAGCTGAAGGGCTATGGCCAGTCGATGGAGGGAAGTTTGACTTTACAGATATTGATGTAAACAAAATACCAGTTGGAATTTACTTCATACGAATAGAAGGAGGAGAAAGTCATCACCCGTCAGGCTTTTTTGATTACATAGGTCTGGCTAACCCACACACCACTGCTAGGCCCAATAGATTTCAAGTTGGCATTTTTCAACGAGCGTATGAGCATTACAGAAAAATCGTAGGCATTCCACACAGAAATAAAATTAGTGAATATATCAGTAAAGGATATCCAGACCTTCACGAAAGATCAGAGTGGATAGCAGAGTTTAAAAATCAAAATTTTAAGAACTATGAAGAGTTAAGAAAGTTTTTTGATGATTGTGACAAAGAAGGTCATATAAGTGACATTCCCAAAAATTTTAAGAATATCACAGAGAAGTTTCGGGATGAACTGACAACTTTTGAGTCCATTAAAGAGTTTTTTGCTACAAAAGTCCGTTTTTCCTACAATCTTTACTCAGGTGCAAATGCTGAGCCGCAGATTGCTAAAGGTGAGGGGTTAGCTCTTCTTGCTTATAAAAACAGATATGAAGCAATTCCATATTTGAATGACGCTAATGTTTTGTCAGCCATAGGAAGATTTAACGAAATTATCTGAGCGCTGAAAAAGCATTTCAAGCATAACATTTCCATTTGCTAAAGGCATGACCACTTGTGTCATGCTTCCATGCTATATTCTCCAAACAAATTCAATGCACATGTGAAAGCTGTATTTCTCTCACATCAATCATTGCGTAGTTTTGCGCGGAGGACACATGAATCTAAAAAATATTAAATGTATTTGCCCAGAATGCCTCAACGAATTTACGTTAGATAGAACTCTTGGAGAGCAGGCATTGGCGAAGCTTCAATCTGAAGTTGCTAAACTGTCCGAAAAAGAAATCCAAAAAAAGATTGAAATGGCCACGAAGGCTGCAATTGAAAATGAAAAAAAGCTCACTAACGAAAAAATTTGCGGGGAAATAAAGCAAAAAGACGAAGAGCTTCGCAAGGTTAGGAATGATCTTTTAGCTATACAGCTTGAAAAGATGGAAATAGAAAATTCAAAAAAGCAGCTGGAAGACTCTTCAGAAACTATAATCGGGCTGGCACTACAAAAACAAAAATTGGAGTTAGAAGCTCGTGAGGAAAATGTCAGACGTGAATTGCGACTTCAAATTGAAACATTGAAAGATGATTTGCGAAAAGCATCTGATCGAGCGGACCAAGGGTCTATGCAAGCGCAAGGGGAGGCTGCCGAATTAGTTGTGGAAGAGGCATTAAAGAACTTATTTCCAACTGATGAAGTCAGTGAAATTAAAAAAGGTCAGAGAGGTGCAGATTGTGTTTTGACAGTCAAAAACTTCGCTGGAAGACCGGTTGGCAAAATCAATGTTGAGTCTAAACGAACAAAAAAATTCTCCAATGATTGGGTCAAAAAGCTGAAGGAAGACTCCTTGGCAATTGGGGCGCATTTTTCCGTTCTTATCACCGCTACATGGCCATCAGAAAACCAAAAGCCACACATGAGAGATGGTGTTTGGATTTGTGGATTCACCGATTATCAAATACTCATCCAGGCACTCCGACATTCTTTGATCGACCTATCAAATGCCGTTGCAACTGAGAAGATTCGTGAAGACAAGGCGCAAATCATGTTTGATTTCTTAATGAGCCGGGAATTTGCTGGCACATTAGAACAGATCATCCGGCCTATTGTCAGAATGCAAGATCAACTGATTAAAGAGAAGCGAGCTTTAAACAGTATATGGAAAGAGCGAGAAACGCTTATAAACGGGTCGATTAACGGAGTAGCGAACCTGTTTTTTAAGATACAAGGCATAACACAAGTAAATTTGCCTTCAGTTATTGGACTGGAGAGTCTTGATACGATCACTATTGCGAATAATGAATAGAGGGGTTCTCTATGCTACTCAGAATAATTTCTCGATGTACCTATTCCTCGCCATAGCCTGGCGAAATGAAATACCGGGATCATATCTCTAGCTGACATCCCAATAGTTTGATTTGAGGTGGTTAAATGAAAAAAAATATTGTTTCGATCAATAATGTTAGTCAATGGTTTTTGGGGTGTGTTTCATTAAGTTTAGTTGGTTGTGCGTCACCACAATACAGGCAAGCTGCCGCAGAATGTAAACACCTTTCTTTCCAGCAATTCCCTCAAAAGATTGAAAAATTCAGGTGTGAAAAGACCCGCTATGTTAGCGTTCCATCAGGTGCAACTGAATGCATAACAGAGAAAGTCACCAGTGCCGACGGGTTAAAGGAACAGGTCAAAAAAATTTGTAAACCTCTGACTGAAATTCGCTCTCAAACTTATCCTACTATTTGCCAGCGAGATTTAAATCGGCCAGCACGAGAGAACTGGGCTCTAACTTGTACCGCAAAGACCTGCCTTTCAAATTTTGGCAATGTCGACTGCAAAAATAAGGGGTGACGCCTAATCTATTAGCTGCGTTGAAAAAAATATTATCTTACCATAATTTTGGTGTAGCATTTTTGAGTTAGGGTTATGCAGCATCACTAAAAACTGGGCTTGGTAAGGCGCTTATCATAAAAATTCTTAGAACTAAGGAGTTATTTAAATGGTACAAGTGGGCAGTAGCGTTAAGGTAAGTTTTGGATTTCGTATCCGGCAGATTGATTACCGAGATGAGAGCCTTGAAAAGCAAGTGCGGAGACAACTCACCTATAAAGGCACGATAATTCAGTTCACTCCAGCCACTGAACAGGATGTCAAAACTTTAGAAACAATCTTGGCTAGTGATGATTTGGCTCAGTTAAGTGAGATTAGTGAATGGGAAGTAGTAGAAGAAGGTGAAAAAATCATGGACAACTATATGCGGCATCCAGATTGTCCGGATTTCGACATTTTGGGTGTCAAGCAAGCTGCAAAAGATGATGACTTTTATGACGGTGATGTTGAGGATTATATTGCGGATAACTTCGACATGTACGGCGACACCGAGTTAACAATGATAAATAGTGACCGAAATATTATATAGAAATAATAGATACTTATAATCAAGAGCATCTAGACTTTTCAACAATAAAATTCCTGGACAACATCGCTTTTTGAAAGGATTTTAAACAGATGCGTCAGCTAAAAATCGCGCTCGTTGGTAGTAGTCCAATTGCTTTTGTATCATTCTATAATGATGAATTTAAGCAAGCTTTGATAAGTGCTGAAGCAACTGAATTTGATCAACTGGATTTCATGTCTAAACATGAAGTTTTTTCGAAATGGATCGGTCGGGGTATGTGCTTGGATGGGGATATTGATGTCACCATATCAGAGTCGGGGAAGGATGATATTTACACAAAAATATTTTCGTATGAGGACGATTTTGAGGACGAGGTTGGCGGTGTTGAAAAATATCTTGGGGCCAAATATGCGGACAGTATTAACGTCGGTTTAGACAAAAATTATTTTGGCAAAATTCATGAATATAAATATGCATCTATTGAAATAGTTGAAACTTACAAAGCTGAAGCTTCTTTAATCATAAGTGTAAAAGATAATTGGGAGTTGAAAGACCTTAATGTTGTTTTCCTAGACATTGATACGATAGGAGATTTTGCGCAACATTTCTATGGCCTTACTAGCTTAGAGCAAGAGGTTGTCGGGATAAAATATCAGGATCAACTCCATGAATTTGAAAATAACTTTGAAGGTGGCTCGAATCACTGGGAATATTTCGAAAGACACGATGGCGATGTTTGGGAAGTTGCATACGACATAAAATCGTTGTTCAGTGATAAAATGAATTGAGCGTTCAGAGACCAGAATGCCCTCAACATTGCAAGTAATGAATCTGTTGCTTAATGCGCCGTATCAATAGCGTAATTGTCCGTATTTCAAGAGTAATCTTGTCGAAATTGACTCGCAAAGTTGTTCAATGTCAGCAGCATCTGATTTTGACCTTGAGTCCGAAGAAATTTGATAGATCAACGCTGCAATTTTGCCCGATATTAAAATTGTGTCTCTAATGCATGAGATATACACTTTGCGCTGGTCTTCTGTTGCAATGACCTGTCCGCTCTGCAATTCGCCAATGCTCTCTGTTATCTTTGCCAGGTGGTGCATGTCCATAATATGGATGAATGCCCTTAAATCCTGAAGTGATTGATTGATTTTACGATGTGCTTGCTCATTAGACCAAAGCATCACACTGCCGATACTAACCACTCCGGCAAGGATTACAGATACCACTGAGTCAATTGACTGCAACTCATCGACAGCATCAACTGGTTGAATAGCGCCAGCTACATTTTGGAAATAAATCGCGGATGTGTAGAAAAAGGCTAAGATGATTACAAAAGCTAGTGAAAACGCCAAAATCGAGAATAATTTTTTCAGTCGATTGACATATCGAATTAGCTCCGGAATTTGATCGGTTAAGAAAAATTCCTGTTGGCAAATTCGCGAGTAGATTCCTGATTGTTTATAACCGCTGGCGGTCAACTGTGCTTTGATATCATCAAATCGTTTGATGATCCCACTTGCATCGATATTGTTTCTCTCGTATTTCATTTGAATGCTCAAAGCTATCAAAAATTAAATTGGTTGCGACCCCAGATCGACTCTACTATTCGATCCGTTGATTGCAAGTCAGCTTTAATATCTTGATATAAAACGTTCCTTATTAACATAGTGTAGCAATGCGTAGAATTGAGACTGTGCGGGGCAACTGCGTTGGATGATAGTCAAATTGGATACTATAAATTAGTTGGCAAGTTTAACGCAAAATGCAAGTTTTAGCAGGTGATGGACAAAGCGAAGCGAACGCATGTGGATCGGCAGAGACCAGCAAAAGATTTGTTGCGGGTAATCCATATTCTTCAGGCAAATAAGTCTTTTGGGGTTACCGCGGAAGCAATTGCGAGGGAAATGGAAGTTTCAGTCCGGACAGTAAAACGTTGGCTGTCAGCTATCAAAGATATTGAGCCAGATTTGTCATACCGGAACGTTTCGGAGACCCGGAGTAATCTCTGGTATCTTCCCAAGGCAAAAACCAGGTTAACTCCAGCAACAGCAGATCAATTATCCTCATTGAACACTATTAGCAAGCTATTAAAGTCCCATGGTTATCAGGAATACGGCAGAACAATAGATGAATTGTCTGACTCTTTTAAGGCCAGCCTTGAAACCAAGCAAATAACCAAAATTGATCCTGACCTCGAAGTGTTAGATGAGTCAGTGCGGGTGGTTCACCATCCTGGCCCCAAAGGTGTTTATGAGCCGCTACTCAGGACAGCTTTGTTAGAAGCTATCCTTCTTGAACATCAGGTTCAATTTACTTACAAAAACACCAGTGATACCAAAATTGATGAAAAGCATGTTTCTCCGCTTGGGATTACGCTCGGCCCTCGTCTTTATCTAGTAGCGCGTGATGAAAATGTTCAAGCCATAAGAAATTACGCTCTGACCGGAATAAGCGATCTCAAAATTCTAGACCAACCGATTGGCCAAATTGATTTTGACCTTGATGATTACGTTTTGAGATCATTTGGAGCTTTTCATGACGGCATTTTTTTGAGATGGAAGCTTACATTTAAACCCGAAGCTGCCCCAGCCTTGCATAAATATGAATTTCACCCAACACAGAAGCAAAAAATTCTAGGCACTGGTGAAATAGAAATATCATTTCATTGCGAAAGTCTGAGAGAGGTAGCGCTTGAGTGTTTTAAGTGGAGTCATCAGTTGGTGTCAGTTAGGCCCAAATTGCTCGCTGACGCGATTGCAAAGATTATCCATGAAATGCAATCACTTACTAAGTAATTGATTTAATATTTCCTAGAATTCCCCCTTATTGATTTAAGTGCGACTCAAATGCCGGGCATAATGCATGTCCAATTATGTCATACACAGGTGATATATTATGATCCTGAGGTTTCCAAATATTGCCTTGTGGCTGCTTGCGTGGGCGTCAGACGTTGAGATTTGATAAAATAAGGATAGGGAATGAGATTATATTTGGATATGGACGGAGTTATAGCAGATTTTTTCACACTTTTTGCTGCAGAAAATAAAGTGAGGCATTGGAAATTGATTGCTAGCAAGGAACATGCGCTTGCGAACATCAGGGGTACTGACTTTTTCAATCGAATAAAACCCTTCCCCATCGCAAATGATCTCATCCAGTTTGCCAAAAATTTTGGTGATTGGGGCATTTGCTCATCGCCTCTCAAGAATGATGTTATGAATTCAGCATATTGGAAGAGGGTTTGGCTTGAGCGACACGGTTACATGCCACCAGTGGAGAGATGTATTTTTACCCGTAATAAACACAAATATGCAACAGACCCAAAAACCTTGGTACCTAACATTCTCGTTGATGACAAGTTAAGCAACATCGCAGATTGGATTGAAGCCGGGGGTGTGGGCATCAGGTTTCAGGCCAATCAAGATGATTTTGGAGCTCTTGTGGATCATGTCATGGCAATCAGAACATATAGGTCACTGGCTAGTTAAAGTGATTTGATTTGGTCTTTGCGCCTGATCATCCCGTGCTTGTTCAATTAAAGAATAGACTAAATTTAAGCAAATAGATTGCTTTAAGAGAGGGAGATAGATGAGTCGGAACTTTGTTTTCTTTGATACTGAAACGTCGGGGACAAATACATATTTTGGCCAAATTTTTCAGTTCGCGGCTATCCTAACTGATGAAACTTTTAGAGTTTTGGATAAATTTGAGATCAGATCAAAACGCATGTCTCATATCATTCCTGAACCAGGTGCAATGTTGGTTACAGGGATTGCGCCTGAACAACTCGAATGTGGTGGCCATAGTTATTATGAATTTGCATCGTTGATCAGACAAAAACTGCTGGAATGGTCTCCCGCGACTTTTTGTGGGTACAATAGCTTAAACTTTGATGAGCCTTACATGCGGAGCATGTATTACCAAAACCTCTATCCGCCTTACCTTAGCCAAACAAATGGCAATACTCGGATTGATGTTTTGCCGATGGTTAGAGCGGCAGAAAATTTGTTTCCTAAAGCTCTGATTTTTCCACTAAATGAAAAAGGAAAAACCTCAAAAAAATTAGAGCATATTGCCGCAAGTAATGGCTTTGAAAATCATAATGCCCATGATGCCATGGGAGATGTTTTAGCAACTTTACATGTTGCTAAAATCATCGCAACCGAAGCTCCAATCCTTTGGGATAATTGTAACCGGTCAAGTAGCAGGCTGGATTTTAACAATTTCATTGCGAATGAAAGATGGGTTCTAGTGCATGACAATAATAATGGCTGGCCAGTAACCTATCCGGGGGTAGCGATCACAAAAATTGATAATGGCCGTAACAGTTTGTTCTATGATCTTAGATACCCTCTGCAAAAAGTCATCGAAAACGACATTGAAACCAATTTCATGGGGCGCGAGAGACCATTCAGAGTGGTTAGAGATTCGAACATGCCAATAATTTTCAGCCGAAAGGATCTCGACAAAATTACATTCGAGAACCCTGTTGATTTGGCTTATTTGGATGGATTGGCAAATGATGTAAAGAGTGATGCGTCGGTTATTACTGCCGCCTCAATGCATTCGGAGATACGCAAGGAATATGACAAAAGTCCATATATAGAAACGCAGATATATGAAAATTTCAATTCTTTTCAACAAGATCAACCATTGATGGAAAAGTTTCACGATGCGTGTCCGAAAGAAAGAGCGGCTATAGCTGAACAATTTTCTGATAACAGATTTCGTTCATTTGCACGGAGGATCATCTTCGAAAATTTCCCGGAAACGATGACCGAAACTGAAATCTGTGAGTTTAAAACCCGTATTTGTGAGCGGATAATCTCCGGCGAAAATGTGCCGTGGACTACCTTGGAAAATGCTCTTTTGCAATGTGATAGTCTGCTTGAACAAGGAGGCTTTCCTGAAGGTGACATCGCGACAATTCGAGAATATTTGGAGGAATTAAGAATCAAAAGCGCCAATCATCTGGAGAGTGATCAAACTAGCAGTGAACCGACTAACATTGAAAAAAGCCGAGCAATCAAAACAACGAGGTTGAGCAAGGCTAAGGAAGAAAAGCAGCGGTATGAGGCTTTAAAAGCAAAATTAACTGCCTGTTTTTCGGGTCAATCATTAGACGCCATATCAGAGTCCAAAATCAGGGATATCCTGTATACAGTGAATAAACCCGATGGCCAGGAATGAAATCCAGGGTTATCCAGCGAGGATTGTAAAATAAAAGCTTCTTTGTTCATTTATCGGCCTGTGGACGCAGTGTCTGCCACTGCTAAATGCACACTAGGCAAAGATTAGCATCCGAGTGTTTGTCTAGTATAAGGCGGCGCTGGGTGACAGTCGTTGGCTGCTGTCAGCACAATCCTGCGGTGGTGTGCTACCCTATTGTTGGCTGTCTGATTTTTGTCATCGCCAATATGTGGTTACCCCATTTGATCATCAACTGAAGCCGTTGCTCAAAGTAGTCAGTTCGGTTGTAAGCTCTCTCAATGCGAGATCCGGTCTGGTGAGATATCACCATCTCCGAGACTTCTCTGCTCACTTGCTGCCGCGTCTAAATGTTTTCTGTTTTTAAAACTAAAAACTTTGCCCACCTCTCCATATAAGGCCGTCGCTGATCAAGATAATCAGTTCGATTATATGCACGCGCAACCTTTGAGCCAGTGTTGTGAGCAATTATCATTTCCGCAACTTCAAACGGGATGTCAGTATTATCTGTAAGCCATGTTCGCAAGGTTGACCTGAACCCATGAGGCACACCGGCCAGTTCTTTGTCTCTCATATGTTTTGATAGTGTGCTGTCGCTGATGGCTTTGTTACAAATTTGGTGATTTGAGCCATATAAAATGTCATAATTTTTGGACATTTTGTGTGAAATTAGCCTTTACAAATATTTTTCAAACGATAGACTAAATTTATAAAGCA
>Ga0181562_10003725_pt1 | contig 11118 bp, 8 predicted proteins | sample 011ome_26_FD_139344 | JGI IMG/M metagenome (GOLD analysis project Ga0181562, IMG submission 139344) | Coastal salt marsh microbial communities from the Groves Creek Marsh, Skidaway Island, Georgia - 011511BT metaG (megahit assembly) | ecosystem: Environmental > Aquatic > Marine > Intertidal zone...
GAAATTACAGGCAGCAGACCTGCTCAGAACGTAAATTTCGCTGTCAAGTCAAACATGGCTAAGATCTTTATGGACCTAAATATGGTAGATTATCAAGTAAGAAAATCAAATGGCGCTAAAGAAATTAGTCAGATTGTTACTGAAGCAAAAGAGGCGACGGTGCAGGTTATTTGTAAGGAAAAAGAATAAATATCAAAGCTAACTATATTCTTACATATTAAGAATTATAATTGTTGTTAACCAAGTATCATCTTTAACCAATTTTATTCAAAATTATAGGGTAATTTATGAGTATTTCAAGCGTACAACAACTCGATGAAGAATTTGAAAAGCATAGGTACAAAAAGTTATCTAGAGATAGTTTTAATGAAGTTTTAAATTTAAAAGAGCTATATACATTATTGCCACAAATTTTGGTTAGTATATTTAAGTGGGAAGAGAAGCAAGTAGAGGTAAAAGAAAATAATAAAAATATAAAACAAACTAAAGTGTCAAAGCTTATAGAGGGCGTTTGGTTGAATAATGAAAAGTCAGAATTATTGTGCAAGGAATACAAGAAAAAAAGTATTGATTTAATAACTGGGTTATTCGATGATTTTGATTATTCAGATGAATGTTTAAATATATTAGATTTGTTAACTAATGATGGCGCTGCAATTATCTATATACCTGCACTAGAGTACAGTAATATTTATAAAGTATTACATGATCGAAATAATTTATATATCAACGCAGTTTTTGGAGTAAATGATGAGAGAGATAATGCCAAATTAGCTGACGAAGATTATATTCTTCCAGAAATTTGTAAATGTTTAGCAGTGATAATAAGTAGAAGAAAAACTGATTATTTGTATTTGTGGCTTGAATATGATATGGATGAGCTTGATGATTTTTCAGATTTTTTTGATAACAATTTAGCTTTAACTAATCCAGAAGATGTTTACAAAGAAACCATATCTGGCAATAGAATTATTGTAAAGCCAAATGAATTTTTTGATATAGAAAGTTTTTATACCAACAAAAAATTAGTTGAAAAAAAACAATGGATTTCTAAGTTTCCAACAAAGAAATTATCAGATATTTTAACACTACACTTGCCTGACTTATTTATCGCAGTAAACTTTCTTTCCTCTATAGATAATAAGGGAAATTATGATGATGGTCAATTTAAAATAAATTATGATAAACAAACAGACATAGAAGGATATTCAGGTGAGGTTTCTGTTGAGATTTCTGAATTTATGATAGCTATGAATAAATCTGAATTTATTCAAAATTATATTCCAAATCAATCAAACTTAAAGTTTTTGAAAAACGTTATTATTGTAGAAACTTATATTTCTAAATTTATGCCATCTAGTTTTAAATTTATACCTAGTCATGAATGGCTTGGTGTTAGTGAGTCGCAATATTGGTCTTGGCAGGATTCTTCTTTGGGTTTTGATTTATTAATACTTGATGATGAAGTACTTATCGATAATTATTTATTGGCTTTTTTGGCTAGTGAAACAGGACAATTAGCACAAAGAAAGGTGTTGATTGAGTCAAGCGACAAACTAGAAGCATGGAAAGACATTGAAGTTCCAGTACCTGATATTAGCAAGCAAAAGATTATTTCATCTGCAATAAAGAATGTGACACGTTTAGGTTATGAGCTTAATATATTAAAAGAGCAGATAATAAAAAATCCAAATAAGGCGACAGAAATTGATAATAGTTTGAAAGAATGGTTAGTTAGATTGGATAAATTGAGTATAGATGAGAAAGTTATAAAATTAGTGGAAAAAGGGGAGACAGATGTAGTTGAATTCAAGGAGACGCTAAGCCTTGATGTAAAGAAAAAAACTAAAGAAAAATACATTGAGCTATCATCGTTAAAAACCATTGCAGGCTTTTTAAATAGTAAAGGTGGGGATTTATTGATTGGAGTGTCTGATAATGGGGCCTTCCTAGGGGTTTCTATAGAAGTTAATAAATTCCATAAAGATAAGCATAATAACAGTAGTTTTGATAGATTTTTATTGCATTTTAAAAGCCTTATAAAAGAAAGAATTGGAGCAGGGTACTATCCATATATAGACTACCAGTTGGTTGATGTTAATGAATCTAAGGTGCTTTATGTAAATTGCAGAAAATCAGAAAAACCATGTTATCTGGATGGTAAAGATTTCTATGTAAGGACCAATCCTGCAACTGATAAACTCGAAGGTCCAAAGCTCGTGGATTATATTCAAAATCACTTCTCTTAGTTGGACTCTAATTGATAAAATTATTTTATGAAAAGAAATAAAAAACTAACTGTAATTGATTTTTTTGGAGGCGCTGGAGGATTTTCTGAAGGCTTTCGCCAGCAAGGATTTGAGGTTATTAAAGGTATTGATTATTGGAAGCCTGCAGTAGATACTTTTAATCATAATTTTGGACTAGAAGGCAAGTCAATTGATGTTTTAGAATATGCCAAAGACATTGGTAAGATTAAGCAATTACCTGACTCTGATATTATTTTAGGTAGCCCTCCATGCGTCAGTTTTTCAAGCTCTAATAAGCAGGGTGGTGCCGATAAAACTCTTGGTATTAGCCTTATAGAGACATTTTTTAGAATAGTTGCTGTTAAAAAGCATCAGCCAAATTCAAACCTCAAAGCTTGGTTTATGGAGAATGTTTCTAATTCTATCAAGCACACAAAAGATACTTATACATTCACAGAGCTAAATTTGACAGAATGGGCGAACGAACACGAGATTAATCCAAATAGCCAAGCTATTAATTTTATCGACAACCATAAAGTCCTAAGCTCGTTTGATTTTGGCGTAGCTCAGGCGAGAAAAAGGTTATTTGCTGGTGAAGTTATTAGTACTGGCAGATTTCCAGATTTAGAAAACGAGACCGGAAGGACAGTAAGAGAAATTTTTAAGGAATTCCCCAAGCCATTTGACTCAAAACAAGTAGCTATTGATCCAAATTATCCAGAGATTAAACTTAACGCATCTGAATTAACCGATCATTATTATGACACGGGTATTTATAAATCACATTGGGATTATTCTAAATACTGCAAAGTAAACCATCCATACATGGGAAGAATGTCTTTCCCTGAAAACCTAGATAATCCTAGTCGAACTATTACTGCAACAAAGTTAGACAATTCTCGTGAAGCATTAATTTATCATGATGAATTAGGAAGGGAGGGTAATGGCCAATATAGAACGCCTACTATTAGAGAAATAGCTGTTTTAATGAGTTTCCCAATTACTTATCAGTTTCTAGGCTCAGAAAATTCAAAATGGAGGCTTGTTGGCAATGCTGTAACTCCGCTTGTTAGTGCCTCCATTGCCAGAGCAACACTTGACATCTTACAATTGCCTTTAGTTAAAAAACCTGTGGTTGAATTAAAGCCAGATTTAGATGGAGTCTTGAACCTGAATAATTCTGAACTTAAGTCATTTGACAGGGTTTTAATTAAAAAGCCAGGTGCAAGATTTAGAAGGCACCCTTTCAAAGAGGGAAATATGACTGTTGCTTTGTCTAACTATTGTTTAAAACAGAATGGTGACTCAGATGGAGTATGGCGCACTTCAGTTACATACGGAACTGGTAAGGCTTACAAGCTACAAGAGGTTGATAACTCTAATCAACACGAAATTGAGAACTTTATAATTGAAAGCTTTGATGATGGGAGGGACTTTATAGGTTCCATAAAGAAAGATTTATTGTGTAGAATTCCCGTATCGTCTAAACTACAAAATATGTATGAAAGAAATTTATTCCATGAAGAGAGTCTTCACCCAGTAGAATTAATTAACAAGGTGCATTTATTAGTTTCTAAATACGCAAATGGAGAAATAGTAGACACATCTGAGATATTTCAATATAAAGCTAGGGCGCACAAGAGGCAGCTTTATGCCTTGTTTGCAATTAATGCAATATGTTATACCATTAATAAAGGAGCAATATGAGAAGCGAAGATAGAGTTAAACACCTGCAGGATATTTTAGATAACAATGAGCCCTTTAGTCATAAACAAATGACTTACAAAGGCACGCCTCGTCGTGAGAGGGTGTTTGAAATACCTATTGAGTTTCTTATTTTTAATCAATACAATGGACGTATAGGTACTTTTATAAAAACTTATGAAAAGCTATACGGACCAGTGGAGGCCTCAACTGAAGAGGGTGAAAAAATAATTATAGATTTTTTATGGAGATCTGCTAAAAAAAGAAATAAGCAAACCATGCAAAGTTTGATAGATAACGGCCAGCAAGAGTACGGAATAGTTACAAAAGACGGCGTAGTGATAGATGGAAATAGAAGGTGTATGCTATTAAAAAAAATAGCTAAAGAAAATAGCGAAGGAACCTCTTATTTTAGAGCGGTTATTCTTGATGAGACTCTAGAGTCAAATCCTAAAGAGATAAGAAAGCTAGAGACTACATATCAGATGGGTGTTGATGAAAAAGTTGATTACAATCCAATTGAAAAATATCTAAAGTGTCAAGATTTAAGCCAAGATTTCACCTCAGATGATATAGCGAAAATGATGGGCGAGAAATCATCTGATATTGAAAAATATTTAGAAACTTTAAATTTACTAGAAGATTATTTAAAAGCGTGCGACGCTGAAGGAATGTATACAAGGCTGGAAGAGGAAAAGGTTGAAGGTCCTTTCGTCGATTTAAGGAATTATTTGTCTCAATATAAAAAAGGCAGGGTTGTAGGGAAGAACTGGAGTCCAGAAAAAACAGATATAGCAGACTTGAAGTCAATATATTTTGATTATATCAGGGCTGGCATGAGGACTACCGACGGCATTAGAAGTATTGGTAATCCAGCTAAAAATCAAGGATTTTTTGGCAGGAAAGAGGTTTGGGAAAGTTTTAGAGATGAACATTTTGACAATGTTGAAGAGGTGATTAATAATGAAAAATCTCTAGACGATTTAGCTCAGGAAAGACCTGGCGAGTCAAAAGAAGCGATAAGCAAGGCAAGAGACCATGATTTTAAAGGCGAGGTTGAGGCTCCTTTAAAACAAAATCTAGGTATAACAACTGGTTTGTTAGAAGATTTGGTTGGTAATGATAAGCCAGTAGCATTACTTAAAAAGGCATTAAACGCTCTTGAGTCAATCGATGATGAAGTTGATGAATTTATAAGCGAAGATGTTCAAAATCTTATGAACGAAATTAGAAAAATTTCCGATGGATATTGCCGTTTTCTTAAGAGGGAATTAAGGAATTAAAGTTGATTCAAATTAAAATATTAGAGAATTCTTTTAAATTATCTGGAGATATTTCTCAAATTACATCTAAAAGGAGAGTTAGAAGCAATTTTTCTAGCATTGGAGCGGAGTTTGAAGAAGAGTCGATTCTAATACCTTTTTCTACAGAAGGCAACCCCCTTGCCAGTGTTGATGATGTCGAGACTCAATATAAATTCCTTATCAAATTATTTGACAATTTTTCAATTGAATATTCTAAATCTAAGGATACCAACAGCTTAATTGATAATATAGAATTAGAAAATGAAAATTTTTCTATCTTCTCTTTAAAGGCTAAAGATATTAGAAATAATATTCATAAAAGTGAAGATTTTTCTAATTTTACTAATGTTTTGGAGCATGAGCTAGATCGACACCTGTATACACTTCAATTATTATCTTCATATCATTTGGCATTTTCACAAAATGCATGTAATTTTTCTGTACCAGGCGCTGGAAAAACTTCTATTGTGTATGGTGCGTATGCGTATTTAAAAAATCTTCCAGCAAACAATCCTAAGCATGTTGACAGGATTTTAATAATTTCCCCGTTAGCTGCTTTTGACCCGTGGAAGAAAGAGTACAAAGAGTGTTTTGGTAGAGAAACTAGTGTGTGCGAACTTGTTGGTGTTAACAAGCTAGATAGACAAAAATATTTTTTCTCTGATAGCTATACTGAAATAACATTAATATCTTATCAAAGTGCTTCAGATGAGAATGACGTTAAGAGCATTATAAGTTTTTTAAAAAGATCTCCAGTTATGGTTGTATTAGATGAAGCGCATAAAATTAAAAATACTGAAGGAGGAAAATGGGCTGAGGCTGTACTTTCAATAGCTAAATTTGCAAAATCAAGAGTGGTATTAACAGGAACACCTGCCCCTAATGGATACCAGGATTTGAACAACCTGTATCGTTTTATATGGCCAACCAAAGATATTATAGGTTATCCAGTATATTGGCTGCAGAATCTGTCTAAATCATATCACACAAGGTCTGCACGAAAAGATATACAAAAGCTTATTGAAAGAGTTTCCCCATTCTTCATAAGGATTAAAAAATCAGATTTAGAGCTTCCTAATGCTAACGAAAATCCTCTTATAGTTGTCCCAATGTCCGCAACACAGCGTCAAATTTATGATTATATTGAGGATAAGTACTTAGGGTCAGAAGAGTTTAACCATGTTGAGGACTCTGGAAGCATTGCTCATAAATTAAAGCAGGCTAAGTTAATTAGGCTTATGCAGTGCGCAACGAATCCTGGTTTATTAAATTCTGCAATTACTGAGTATGTTGATGATTTTGGGGGTTTTGAAAGCCTTGGAATTGATGACAAGGAGATTATGACCCTTGTCAGAGAGAGTGCCTCAATGTTAGTACCTCCCCCCAAATTTGTAAAAATTAAAGAGCTAGTGGAAGAGATAGTAAAAAATAATGGACCCAAGGGGAGGGTAATAATTTGGTCAGTTTTTGTAAAAAATATATTGGATTTAAAGGATTATTTACATGGATTTGGAATAAATTCAGAGGTTCTTTTTGGCGATGTTCCTACAGTTAAAGGTGAAACAAATTCTGATAATGTAAGCACTAGAAGTGAAATAATAGACGAGTTCCATAATCCCAAGTCAGACTTTAAAGTAATTATCGCAAATCCTTTTGCAGTTGGGGAATCAATCTCATTACATAAGGCCTGTCACAATGCAATTTATATGGATAAGAATTTTAACGCTTCTATGCATATACAATCCAAAGATAGGATTCACAGGTACGGCTTAGATAAAGATAAAGATGCCATTGATTATTATTATTTTGTTTCTGAAGATAGTATTGACTTAAAAATTCATGATATTCTGATTGAAAAAGAAGAGAAGATGCTTGAAGTTTTAGAGAGCGAAGGCATTCCTTTGATAAGTCTTAATATGGACGAATCTTCAGATGTTAATGAAAGCATCATTAAAAGAATAATTAAAGATTACCATGCTAGAAAGTCTGCTAGAAAATAAGTCTCTGGGTACAAAGGCTCAGATATACCAAGTCATAAATATTGTAAAAGACGGAGGTATCTCTATAGAGGAATTAAAAGAAACTTGCATCCACAAACAATATAGCTTTAGTGTAAATTTTCATGGAATAATATCTTTATTGTTGTGGTTGAAAGTCATTAAATCTAATAATAACAACACCTATCTAAACTTAAACTTTGACTTAGAAGATTCCTCTACTGGACTCTTATATCTTGTTTTTAAAAAGTTGGCATCTGAAAATCAGCTGCATTTATTTTTAAATTCAAACACTGTTAAATTCGATAAAAAATCTTCTGTTTTCTTGATTAATAACCAGTTTTTACCTTTAAATTTTTCCCCGTTAAGGAATTTAATGGTTAATTTCAATCTTTTTGAAAAGGATGATATTCTTTATAATTTTTACAAGGTTAATGATAATTTAGTTGATTTTTTTAGAAGTAATGTCTTGTCTTTGGTGGATGAGTCCCGAATTAAAGACAACCCTCAAAATAATATTAGAGCCTCTCTTGATGTAAAGGAAAAGTTGGGAAGAGCTGCAGAGGAGTTTGTTGTAAGTTTCGAGAAAAAGCGTATAAAAAAACATTCAAGTAGTAATAACATCAGGATGATTTCAGATGAAGATTGCGGCGCTGGATATGATATTTTGTCTTACCAAACAGAATTATCTATATTTCTTGATAAATATATAGAAGTAAAATCATATTCTAGAGATTTAAATTTCTATTGGTCAATCAACGAAGTTAAAGTTGCAGAAAAAGAAAGGAATAATTATTTCTTGTACTTGGTTAATAGAGATGAAATGAATGATATTGATTATTCCCCAATAATGATTCAGAATCCATTTGAAAGTGTTTTCAATAATAAGGAGTGGAGTAAAGAGCCTCAAAGTTGGAAATTTGAACAAAAGGTTGACGGAGGATGAACATACCATTATTAGACAAATCTAACAGGGATAGAGAGTATAAAAAATATAGCGATTATGAAAAGTCATTAATTTGTAAAGGATGGTTGTTTGAAGAGACTGATCACAGAGAGTTAGATAAAAGAATTCTTGGCCTTAATCCTTTAGATTCTAAAGGCTTTCAATCAATGGGAGTGCTGCATTTTTTAGGATTAAAGGCTGAGTTTAAATCAATATTTAAATCTATTAGTTTGAGTGACGCAGTGACTAACTTAAAAAATAATGCTCAAGATTTTGGGAGAATCATAGATCTTTTGAATTATGAGGCAAATTTTCATAATATCATCGAAGAAGACTACATTAGAGTTAAAGCCTCTCAAAAAGATACATCTAAGGCAAGAAGAAAGAGATTACAAAAAAATATAAAAAAAACAAGAAAACATAGGTTATTTATTGATTCTTACACCAGAAATCCTGATGTTATTGCAGAATCCTTATATCTTGCGGATGGTATATGTCAAAGATGTGGCAGGGAGGCTCCATTCACACGAAAATCAGATGGGTCTTTGTACCTTGAAGTACATCATATAATCCCATTATCCAAACAAGATTTATACGAAGAAAATTTGGACGTTTTGGGTAATGTTACGGCCATATGTCCTAATTGTCATAGGGAAGCACATTATGGGTGATATTTTCTGTTGAAACATAGAGGTGTAATTGCGAAAAAATGAGTGTTAGCCTATCAAAATCTCTCTATATTAAAGGACTTCAATGTCAAAAGGCTCTATGGCTTGAGAAACATGACAAAGCTGTTTTAACACTACCTGGAGCCGCTGCAATGGCAACAATTGAGGAGGGTAATGCTGTTGGTAGCTTAGCTTGCGCTTTGTTTCCAGGCGGTAGAAAAATTACAACTAAGAGTATATCGCTTTCACAGAAGGTTGTTTTAACGCAAAAATGGATTAACGAAGGTGTGCATGATATTTATGAAGCAACCTTTGAATTCGATGGCGTACTTGTGATGGTGGACATGCTCCATAAAAATGCTGACGGTAGTTTCGAGATTTATGAAGTCAAAAGCTCTACTAAAGCTAAGGATATTTTCAAACAAGATGTATCAATCCAATATTATGTATTAAACGGTCTAGGCTATGATGTGAGTGATGTTTATATCACTATTCTTAATACAGATTATGTACGTAGTGGCGAGCTGGATATAAAGCAGCTATTTACCCATGTAAAGGTAACGAGTGAAGTACTCGCTTTACAAGGCGATATTCCTGCTAATTTAGGCAAGTTTAGAGATATGCTAACAGATGGCTTGAATGAGCCTGATATCGATATAGGTTGGCATTGTAAGAACCCTCATGAGTGTGATGCTATGGATTATTGTTGGCAACAGCAAAGAGGTATTCCCGATTATTCAGTATTCAATATTTTTTCACTCACTAAAACATCAAAAGCCCTTGGTTTGTATCAGCAGGGTATTGTCGATATTAAAGATATTCCAGATGATATGAAGCTAACAGATAAGCAAAAAGCTAAAGTTGATGCATGGAAAGCTCAAAAGGGGGTAATCAATAAGGATGCTATCAAGAGTTTTGTTGACTCTATTAACTATCCTATTTATCATTTTGATTTTGAGACACTCGGGCCTGCAATTCCGAGTCTTGAAGGAATGAAACCATATGAAAAGTACCCCTTTCAATATTCATTGCATATTGAGCAAGAAGATGGCTCGTTAGAACACAAAGAGTATCTAGCAATACCTGGACAAGATCCAAGAGAAGAGATAGTAAAGCGCATGGTTGAGGATATACCTACAGATGCTTGTGTAATGGCATTCAATATAAGTTTTGAGAAAAGTATTATTCGTACTCTTGCTAATAATTATCCAGCTCATAAAACTCACTTAATGAATATTCATGACAACTTTATTGATTTAGAAATACCCTTTCAAAATGGCGATTACTGGATGCCGAGTATGCAAGGCCATTATGGGTTAAAGTATGCTTTACCAGCTATCGTACCTGAAATGAAGGAAGCTTACCCTGATTTGGATGGCGTACATAATGGCGCTGATGCAATGGCCATGTTTAAAAAATTAGGTGAAGCTACAGACTTTGACGAGAGTGCTAAAATTAAGTCTGCATTACTGGAATATTGCAAACTTGATACTTATGCAATGGTGAAAATTCTTAACAATCTTAAGGTTTTAATCAAATAATTTTATTAATTTTTACAGAATATCAAGCCCTGATTGAGCTACAAAGGTTTATTAAAAAAACATCAAAAACAATACAAATATGAAAAAACAAAGTTATGACTTAATTGGTGATATTCATGGTCAGGCGCCTGAGTTAGAGGAGTTACTAGAAAAGCTGTCTTATTCAAAAGTTAATGGCGTATGGCAACACACCGAGCGTAAGTTTATATTTGTTAATAGGCATTAAAAAAATGACAATAAATGAGCAGTTAGAAAATCAAGCCCCAGTCCCTAAACGAGGATATTTTTCTAAGCATTGGCATGGAGAGCTTTCTTTAGCCAAATCTTACTGGGTTAATTTTTGGCTCTTATCAATTGTATTTGCATTCATCGTGGTTTTTTGGATGACTCTCTCTATTAATGAGAATCCAGTTTTTTACTCAAGAACTATGCTCATTATGATGGCCGTTATATATCTTATTATCTACCCTTGGCAAATTATTGGCCTATGGCGTAGCGCAACAAATACAACAGCAAATACTGGAAAAACCTTCTGGCCGCGTATTGTTAAATTCCTCGTTATTATCGGAGTTTTAGGAAGTTTCACCGCAGAAATGCAAGACAAAGAATGGTACAAACAATTGTATTACGATGCCTTTGTATTATCCAAAGCCAAAAATTACGATGTATCCGTTAAAAAAAGTATTATTACTGTTAATGGTGATTTTGA
>Ga0181562_10003726_pt1 | contig 11118 bp, 11 predicted proteins | sample 011ome_26_FD_139344 | JGI IMG/M metagenome (GOLD analysis project Ga0181562, IMG submission 139344) | Coastal salt marsh microbial communities from the Groves Creek Marsh, Skidaway Island, Georgia - 011511BT metaG (megahit assembly) | ecosystem: Environmental > Aquatic > Marine > Intertidal...
AATGGCACGAATGTTTTCGCCGTATGGCGCGGGGTTCGAAACCGATCCGCCACGGAAAACCGCAGAGCCGGCCACCAGTACATCCGCACCAGCCGAGGCCACCAAGCCAGCTGTCGTCGGATCAACGCCCCCGTCAATTTCGATGTGCACAGGACGGTCGCCAATCATCGCACGCAGGTCGGCAATTTTCAGCGACATATCGATGAACTTTTGCCCGCCAAAACCGGGGTTCACGGTCATCACGCAGACCAGATCAACCATGTCGAGGACTTCCTCAACCACCGAAGCAGGCGTGCCGGGATTCAGCGCGACACCGGCTTTACAGCCCAGATCGCGGATGTTCTGCAGCGTGCGGTGAATATGCGGACCCGCCTCGTAGTGGGCCGTAATGTAATCGGCGCCCGCGTCTGCAAAGCCCTGCAAATAGGAATCGACAGGCGAGATCATCAGATGCACATCCATCACAGTCTTGATATGCGGGCGGATTGCCTTGGCGGTCTGCGCACCAAACGTGATCGCAGGCACAAAATGGCCATCCATCACGTCAACGTGGATCCAATCGGCCCCCTGTGCCTCAACAGCCTCGATTTCCGCACCAAAATTGGCGAAATCAGCGGCAAGGATCGACGGGGCAATCTTGATAGAACGGTCAAAAGTCATGGCAGCAGTCCTTTTGCAAAGCATTTCGCCTCTCCTTTACCGCCTCTGGGCCGAGGCCACAACATTCTTGCAGCGCAGTTCAAATTCCTGTGCTAATTTGACCTTATGACAGAGATTGCCCTTTCCTATCGCGATATCCTCAAAGGTGGCGTTGCCGCCCATATCACCCGCGCTCAGGTTGCACCGACGCGCCCTAAAGCCTTGCACAACCAAGACTTTTTTGAGCTGTTCTGGGTGCAAAACGGCCATATCCGCCATCACCTGCCCGATGGGGTCATCTCGTTGCGCGAAGGTGCGCTTGTTTTCATGCGGACTGGCGACAGCCACGCGCTGCAAGGGCGCGGCGATGATGCGCTTGTGGTCTCGCTAACGCTGCACCCCAGCCTGATCGACGCCTTGGGCAAACGCCATACGATCATCCAAGGTAGGTTCTTTTGGGCCGATGCGCCCGTGACCTTACACCTTGATACCAAGGCGTTGATCCACCTGAACCAAGCCACGCTCAAGCTCGAAAACAGCCCTCTGGATCGTTTCTCGGTCGAGGCCTTCCTTCTGCCGCTGTTCTCCGAACTGCTGACCCCTGAGACGCCTACTGCCGCGCCTGAATGGCTGCTTTACGCCATGAATGCCGCCAACAACCCCGCAATTTTCCGCGAAGGGGCGGCTGGTTTTGTTGCCCAAACGGGCCAGACCCACGCCCACGTCAGCCGCACGATGAAACGCGTCACGGGTGTTAGCCCCTCGGATTTCATCACTGAAAAGCGGATGACGCATGCCGCGCGGCAACTCACGGGCACCTCGGAGACGCTCCAAGATATCGCCACGGATTGCGGCATTCCGAACTTGTCACACTTTCATAAACTGTTCCGTACCACATATAAATTGACGCCCCATTCTTATCGGCGCAAATTTCAACGTCACGTCGTTCAGCCCGAATAATCTTGACCAACTGGTCAAAATTGATCAAGACATGGCCCAAATGACACGCTTCCCACACGTGGAGGAGACCGCCTTGCAGACCACCAAAACGCCCCAGACAACGATCAACCACCTGCCCCAAGTCCACGAGCCGCGCAACGTCGCAATGCCGCTTGATCTGGATTGGGTGGCAAGCGTGCAGGCCAATACCTCTGCCATTGAAAGGCGCGCCGCATCCCTTCCGGGTCGCCGTTCCGTCAAGAAGGATTATCAGGCCGCATGGCTGTGCAAGGCGATCAGCCTGATGGATCTGACCACCCTGTCTGGCGACGATAGCGAAGGCCGCGTGCGTCGCCTCTGCGCCAAGGCCCGCCAACCTGTCGCGCAAGACATCCTCGAAAAGCTGGGCATGGAAGGCCTGACCACAGGGGCCGTCTGCGTCTACCACGACATGGTCGAAACCGCCGTCGACGCTCTGCGCGGCACGAATATCCCTGTCGCCGCCGTCTCGACGGGCTTCCCTGCTGGCCTATCGCCATTCCATCTGCGCATTCAGGAAATCCGCGAAAGCGTGGCCGCTGGTGCATCGGAAATCGACATCGTCATCTCCCGCCGCCATGCCCTTACAGGCAACTGGCAGGCACTCTACGACGAAATGGTCGAAATGCGTGAAGCCTGCGGCGCGGCGCACGTCAAAGCGATCCTTGCCACGGGTGAACTCGGCACCCTGCGTAACGTCGCCCGCGCCTCGCTTGTCTGTATGATGGCTGGCGCTGACTTCATCAAAACCTCGACAGGCAAAGAGCCCGTCAACGCCACCCTGCCCGTGACCCTCACCATGATCCGCGCGATCCGCGACTATCAGGACCGCACAGGCATCAAAGTCGGCTACAAACCCGCAGGCGGCATCTCGAAGGCCAAAGACGCAATCGTCTACCTCGCCATGATCAAAGACGAACTCGGCGACCGCTGGCTACAACCCGACCTTTTCCGCTTCGGCGCATCCTCCCTTCTGGGCGATATTGAGCGGCAACTCGAACACCACGTCACAGGCAGCTATTCTGCCCAGTGGCGGCACGCGATTGGATAATGGCATGAAAAATCTTGCCGCAATTTTCGCTTTGTCATTATGTGTGCCGCCTCAAATTGCTGCTGCCGAAGATTTCCAATGCGGCGTATGGGAACCAACTCATCCAGCCATGGATTGGCCAGTTTTGATCACAATGACCGATGATGAATTGAGCTGGAATGACGGCCATATCCTATATCTGTCAACCTTGGTAAATTCCGATATAACACGGCGAACCTATGCAAGCAGCGGATCAATATCCATCGTTTATGTTGTCCCACGGTCACTACCAACGCGGCCGCAAAAGATCACTACGATCTATTACGCACGCCCAGAACTAACGATCTACACCTTGAATTGCGAGGACCAGTCATGACCATCAAAGAAATCTTCGACACCATGGACTACGGCCCTGCACCTGAAAGCAGCAAGGAAGCGCTTGCTTGGATCGCCGAGCGTGGAGGCATCGCGGGCCACTATATCAACGGTAAATTCAGCCACCTGCGCGACGACTTCGCGACGACCAACCCCGCAACGGGCGTGAAGCTCGCAGGCATGACCAAAGGCACCGCCGAGGAAGTGGCGTTGGCCGTCAAAGCCGCCCGTAAGGCGCAAAGCGCATGGGCCAAAGACAGCCACGCCCGCGCCCGCGTCCTCTACGCCATCGCCCGCTTGATGCAAAAACACAGCCGCCTTCTGGCCGTCATGGAAACCTTGGATAACGGCAAGCCGATCCGCGAGAGCCGCGACATCGACGTTCCTCTCGCCATCCGCCACTTCTACTACCACGCAGGCATGGCGCAGCTCATGGACGGCGAGCTCCCCGACCGCGCGCCCTTGGGCGTCTGCGGCCAGATCATCCCTTGGAACTTCCCGCTGCTGATGCTCGCATGGAAAATCGCGCCTGCCTTGGCGATGGGCAACACCGTCGTCCTGAAGCCTGCCGAATTCACGCCCCTCACCGCCATGATCTTTGCCGAAATCTGCGACCAAGCAGGCGTGCCGCCCGGCGTCGTGAACATCATCACTGGCGACGGCGAAACGGGCGCAGCCCTTGTCGCCGCCGACGTTGACAAAATCGCTTTCACTGGCTCCACCGAAGTCGGCCGCATCATCCGCAAAGCCACCGCAGGCTCAGGCAAGGCCCTGTCCTTGGAACTTGGCGGCAAATCCCCCTACATCGTCTTCGACGACGCCGACATGGATTCCGCCGTCGAAGGCCTCGTCGACGCGATCTGGTTCAATCAGGGCCAAGTCTGTTGCGCAGGCTCGCGCCTCTTGGTGCAAGAAGGCATCGCAGACCGCTTCTACGCCAAACTCAAATCCCGCATGGCGGGCCTGCGCATAGGCGACCCGCTCGACAAATGCATTGATATCGGTGCCATCGTGGACCCGTCACAGCGCGACATGATTGCCAAGCTGGTTGACGGCAACAACGAAGGCGAGATGTTCCAAACGCAAGCGCCCGAAGGCTGCTTCTACCCGCCCACACTCATCACAGGCCTGCACGCCGCGTCGCACCTGATGCAAACCGAAATCTTCGGCCCCGTGCTCGTCTCCACCACCTTCCGCACCCCAGCGGAAGCCGTGGAAATCGCCAATAACACGCGGTACGGTCTGGCCGCATCCGTCTGGTCCGAGAACATCAACCTCGCGCTTGATATCGCCCCCAGACTGGTCGCTGGCATCGTCTGGGTCAACGGCACCAACATGATGGACGCCGCTGCAGGTTTCGGTGGGGTCCGCGAGAGCGGCTTTGGGCGCGAAGGCGGCTGGGAAGGCCTAAGCGGCTATACCAAGCCAAAAACGCTCGGCAAACCGCGCACAGCGGCCGCCCCACACGCGGGCAAAGACACCGCAGCAGACCCGCTCGACCGCACAGCCAAACTCTACATCGGCGGCAAGCAAGCCCGCCCCGATAGTGGCTATTCGACCGCTATCCACAGCCCCAAAGGCGCGTTCCTCGGCCACGTCTACACAGGCTCGCGCAAAGATATCCGTAACGCCGTCGAGGCGATGAACGCCGCCAAAGGCTGGTCCAAATCCACAGGCCACCTGCGCGCGCAAATCCTCTACTACATCGCCGAAAACCTCTCGGCGCGCGAGGGCGAGTTCGCCAAACGCATCGCCGCCCTCACAGGGAAATCAGGCGCCACGGAAGTGCAAAACAGCATCAAGGCGCTGTTCACCTATGCCGCTTGGGCTGACAAATACGACGGCCAAGTGCACGGCGTCCCGATCCGCGGCGTCGCCTTGGCGATGAAAGAACCCGTCGGCAATATCGGCATCCTGTGCGGTGATGCCCCGCTTTTGGACATCATCACGCCAATGGCCGCCGCCATCGCGATGGGCAACCGTGTGACATTGATCGCGTCGGAAGCCTACCCTCTGGCAGCAACGGACCTGATCCAGATCTTGGAAACCTCGGACGTGCCCGCAGGTGTCGTGAACATCGTCACGGGGCCACACGCGGAACTCTCCAAAACGCTCGCAGACCACCTTGATCTCGATGCGCTTTGGAACCTCGCGGACACATCATTGAACGCGGGCATCGAGGCGGCCTCCGCAGGCAACCTCAAACGCACATGGGCACCTTTGGGCACACCCTCCAGCCACGACTATCTCGCGGCCGCCACGGAAGTGAAAAACATATGGATCCCCTACGGCGAATAGGGGTCCAGCTTCTTTTGGCCAAAAATACCTCGGGTGGGCGCGCAGCGTGGGGGCAGCGCGCGCCTTACTGCTTCTTCCTCCACGTGCCAAGCCAACGGCTCAAACGGCCCTTTTGCTCGGCAATATCCGCACTCGCCTCGTCATAACGGTGTTCTGCACTGTCCAGAAGCGGATCAATTGCCCGCTCGCGAAATTGCATCCACATCGCACGGATAAACACGATCGCCGCAATCAGGAACCCGAAGAAGAAGATATTGAACCAAGGAATGATGCGCACATCAGGCCCGTCAACCGGACGGATCGCAATCGCGTTCGGAAACGCAGATAAATACTCGTTGCGCCACCCGTAATGGGTCATCACAGCCCACTTGGGTTGCTCTGGCGTAGAGCGCAAATCGTCGGCTTCCGTTTGCAGGCTTGCCGTATCGAATTTGAAATAGAACGGCCATGACCACCCTGTGTCTTCGTTGCGGTAAACCATCACCTCGGTCGCGTCGCGCGGAATAAAGCCTAAGAGAAAAGTCTTCTTCTTCACCGTCTGGAGAAACTGAACATCGCGGTTGATCAAAGTTGCTGATTGATCGTCAGGGCGCGCCCAGAATATCCGCGTCCAGTCATTCAGATCCTGCCGTTCCTGATAGGTGTTCACGACGCGCACAATATCATGCTGCGGCAGGGCATAGTGCAAAATCACCCCGATGATCAGCGCCACCAAGACGCGAAACGTAACTTTAAGTCTATGCATAGCTCACCTCAATTTTCGTTTGTCAAATAGATGATAGCAAACACGATCAGCGTCGGAATGACATAAACCAAGCCGATCAGCTTGGGACGAAACGAGGCGTTATAGGCCTTGATGCCCGCTTCGACATAGGCATCACGGGCATCCATGTCCTGACTGCCCTCATGCTCTTCCGCCCAAGCTTTCTCCAGCTTCTCGCGGCGCACAGAGCGCGAATAGACCGATATCGACAAATAAACCACGCTCAGCGCGAGAAAGCCGAATAACACCAATCTGATAAAACCCATCACTCTCTCCTCCGCACTGCACCCCAAGGGCCGACCGCCGCAATCATATCACGCTTTGCAGGCTTTGGTTCTTCCAAGGGCGCGTCATGCCCGAACAAGGCCTCACGCGTGCCCGCCTTATCCACTTGATACTCCCGATCCAAAAAGTCCACGACATAGGCGCGCTTTTCATCGGGCCATGTGGCATAAGCGGCATAAAACGCCTCCTTATGGCAGATAAAGAGCTGGCGAATATCCAGCGGGCACAACTCGGCCAGCAGCATGTTCACCAAATCCGCGTCCGTATGATCCTTCGCCCGCAGCGTATAGAAATACGCATCATGATCCGACGTGATCCGTGGCCAAGCGCCATCCTCCTCCGCCCAGCGCGCCAAGGCCGCCAATCCCTGCCACGCCTCGGGCAGCTTATCGGCATAACGACGCCCAAGCGTGCGAAGATCGCGCCTTGTTGCCCCCGCCAAATCCTCACCCATTTGCGCGGCCACAGAGGCCACCACGAAATCCATCTTCTGATGCAGGATCGCGGCAGCATCCAAGCCCCGCGCCTCCACAATTGGCTCTACAAGGTCGTTTAACTTCAGGAATTTCGCAATCGCACTGCGGTCTTTCAGATCAAACGCAAACCCAATCGGCAACTCACCTAAAGAGGTTTTGTCCATCGCCGAAATGACCGCAGGATGCTCGACGCCGCGAAACACATAAAGCCCGCCAAAATGCGAGGTCCAGAAATTGTCTTGGGCAAATTCCATCTGTTTGAGCGTCACAGGATTGCGTGTCACATCGCCCGTTTCCTTGGCCAACCCGATCATCTGCCCGATCAGCACATCATCAAACCAAGCCCCGTCCTCGCTCTTAAACCGGTCAATCAGGCCACCCAGTTTCTTCGCCGTGGCCACTGTTCCGCTCGTCGTATCGGCCTCAATCGTAATCTTGCGAATATCAAACAGCTTGGCAGGGTTTTCGACACTATAGACCGAATTAACCAACTCGCCCGCCACCGCATCGCGTGCCGTCAGCGCGAACAATTGCGCGCGGTTCGTCTCAATGAACTGCTTGAGAATGCCACGGCTGGTCGAAAACTTTGCATTCAATAGCGGTGCCGTCGCCTGCTCTGTGGTGAGCAAAATAAACTGACGGTTCACGCCCTTATGGTTGAGATAAAGCTCATCCCCAAGCTCCGCCCCGACCTCGGGCGAATACCCCGAAATATCGACGTGAAACTCGTCCAACGCCGTCTGTTTACCCGTCAGCGATTTCAGCGCACGATTATAGCGCTCCACCAAAATCGGGCTATCCACACGAATAAGATTGCCAAACATCAGACCTTTTTCGATCAGCCTATTCAATTTCTGTTTCCTCAACCCAGATAGGCAACATTTGGATCTCTACCAAATACGGCAAGAGACTATTTAATCGCATCCTGCGGACCCTCGTTAAATCCGCGTCCCCCAAACCTGACTCTATGTCCAATGCCTCCCGAGTTGCTTCAATGATTTCCTCAAGTCTTCCTTTGGCTTTACACTTAGTTGTAAATTAATGGTCGGCAGATATGATTTTCTTAAGTGAACACAAGGATTCAAATGCATCGGCTGAAATGCACTGGATATTTTCCTCTAAGGACTTCTCATTATACTTAGAAGAAAATAGCGAAAACCTTCCCCTCGTTGGGTCAGTTTGTGTAATTCTGATAATTTCTTTGGACTCCCTCAAACCACAATCACTAACCTCAAATTTGCCGAAGAGAACCTCACCATAGAAATTTACCAAATCCACTATAAACCTGACCTTCTGGTCCAATACAGCCGAATTATATTGCTCTAAACGTTGCCTTTGCTCATCTTTGAAAATTTCACCTTGAGTAACAAGCAACTTAACTTGTTCCTGTTGAGCATCTGCCATCTTTTCAAATTCTTCGCGCTGCTCTCGTAATTCCGTAGCCTGCAACCAAACCGTGACGATCAACCAAACAAACGCTAGTGCTCCTGCAAAACCTCCAAGTGCATCCCCTATTTCATTGGGTCGGGAAGCCTTGAGTGCCTCCCACCTTGACATGCAAGTACCACTCGGGTCGCAGACTTCACCGCTATTGAGCGACCAGATTGCTACCCCCACGACTAAGGAAGTAAGTGCAAAACCAACAATGAATGGCATAGCTAACCAAATCGGCCCACGCTTCTTCTTTTTCTTCGGCTCGTTCACCATACTTCCCTCACCCAACCCCGCGGCAAATTTGCCACCGAAAGCACCATAATCGGTCCCCAGATCAGCCCTGCGATCAGCCCCAGCTTCCCGTAAAACAACATATTCGCCGCAAACCCGTATTTCGCAAACTGCGCCCACGTCATGCCTTGCCAGAAATACAGTGCCACAAAGAACCCTGCACTTAAGGCAAACAGAACCACCGTCGATAAAAACGCATTAAGCAACAGTGCCTTAATTCCCTCTGGCAGCACCATCGACAACAGCTTTGGCACCAGCCACGCGAGCAGCGCTAAAGTGAGCGCGGGGATAAAGAGGCTGTCAGAGAACAGACTCACCTATTCCCCTCCAGATACCTTTTCTTCGCCTCTTCCTGACGCCCAAAATCGCGGACCATATTCTCAATGGCGACCTCATCCGACTTATCCGCATAACGGAACTCACTATCCGCATAACGGTTGATTTCCTGTATCACCATCTCTGTCGTGATCGGCTGGCGCAGCTCGGAAATCATGCCTTTCTTGGCATCATCATAGTCCTTGAACAAGAACAGATCGGGCTCTTCCATCCACTCATCGGGCAATTCAAAATCCATCGCACGGACCTTCACCGCATCCGTGATGTTCTTGATCGCGCGGCCCGTAAACCGCTCGTCGGCTTCCTGAATAGCCTTCAGATAGGTCCCCATCTTGGCAATCGTATCGAGATCACCAATCTGGTCCTGCACGCGGTCAAACACAGCAATCAACCCCTCTTCATGGGGCTTTGAGTGCCCCGCAAAGCTGGCCGCAACCGCCTTTTTGATTTCCTGCGCCGAGAACACCTCATGATCGCCCACAGGAATATCGTGGTTCTTGCCCATCAAGAGTTACAGAATATCAATGTAGTCATCGCGCGTCTGCGGCCCGTCCACCAAAAACCGCGCCCCCGCCCGCTGGCGCAGCGCATCGTCCACGTTCTCAGGATAGTTCGAGAACATCCCGAACGTGCAGTTCCCGCGCACAACCGTATTGGCCCCCGCGAAACTCTCCATCAGCACGGCCGTAATCTCCAACTGACCCGCAGACGACTGACGATCCCCACGCTTGCCCGCCAATTGGTCAATATCGTCAATCGTGCCAAAGCCGATCACGCTCGGATCAAGAATATTGTTGATAAACGCCTTCGCGTTCTGCCCCGATTTACCCTGATAACTGTCAATATTATCGGTGCTCAGGTTCTGATACTTGAACGGATAGCCCGCCGTTTGGCAGTAGTCATTCACAAGCCCCGCCATCATCTGGATGAGCGTGGTTTTCCCCGTCCCGGGTTTGCCATCGCCCATAAACGTAAAGATAAACCCGCCCAGTTCCGCAAAGGGGTTCAAGCGCCGATCAAAGTCATAGGCCATCAACATCTTCGCCAGCTTCATCGACTGATACTTGGCGATATGGTTACCCACGACCTCATTGGGTTTCTTGAACGTCATGTCAGCGTGGACGATTTCCCCTTTGTCGCAGGGCTAAACCCGCGCACCGAAAACTCGTCCGCCTCAACGCGCCACGCGGCTTGCACAAACGGTTCCAACCGCGCCGCTGACGCCGCACGCGACGCTACCTTTTCCATTAAAGCCTCGGCAAAGGCCAAAACGACGGCCACCGTCTTGTGCTCGTCCGTCCCTAAGGCCGCGATGTCTTGATCCAACTCCCACAACACACCGTGCAGGGCCAATTGGCCGTTCTCGACCAAAACCTCCTCGACCTCGCCCACCTCAACCGTCTGCTCAGACGCGTGAGACGCCAACAAAAACGCCGTCGCTGACCCAAACACATAAAGCGTAATCAAGGCCTCCGCCGTCAGCAATTCGGAAAACTCGGCCTTGCGCGCCTCCGCCAAGGCCCCCTCCAAATTCGCCCGCTTGAGATCCTTGAGCGCAGTGCGATCCGCAAACTGATCTGCCACAGCCAAGGCAATCGCAATCGCGCGGCGCAAACCCTGCAACACATGGGCCTGAATGGGCGAGGGCAACCCGTCGCCGCCAATCGCCTCAATCCGCGCCGATAACTGGATGCCCTCGGCACGCGTCACACGACGCGTCGATAATCCCGGCGTGGTCGAGCGAAACCGGCGCACAGACCCGATCCCCGGTGACTTCTCCGCCACAGGTGCCGCCCCGCCCGTTGCGATCCGAGGCGAATGATCAAAACCGTCGAGCAACCCCAAAGCCGCCGCATAATGCCCGCGAATATCTTCTTCGCGCAGCTCCATCTGATCACTATTCTGGCTCATCACTCATCCTTATTTTGATCGTAAAATCGTCAACGATAACTCAACACGCGCCCCTGATCGGACACCACAAACTTGCGGACATCCTTGAACCCTGCGGGGTTCCTCTCGGCCAAGGCCTGATAGGGGCGCTCTGGCATAATCAGCGAGCGCTCCATGCGCGTCGCCCCCATGTCGCCGTCCCATGTTTCAAACGGACCAAGCGTAAAGATCTGCCGTTCCACCGTGCCGAACCAGCCAGATTTCACATGCTCGACACGCTCAGACAGCAAATCTTCCTCGGTCCAAACCATCGCCCAATCTTC
>Ga0181562_10003729_pt1 | contig 11113 bp, 6 predicted proteins | sample 011ome_26_FD_139344 | JGI IMG/M metagenome (GOLD analysis project Ga0181562, IMG submission 139344) | Coastal salt marsh microbial communities from the Groves Creek Marsh, Skidaway Island, Georgia - 011511BT metaG (megahit assembly) | ecosystem: Environmental > Aquatic > Marine > Intertidal zone...
AAGATTCATCCGATTGAGCTTCGATAATCTTTAAGGACTGGTAAAATTGAAAGAAAAGTGGGTCTTTTTCCCCTACTTCCAAAAGCATGTCTTCACCCATTTGTTCAAAATAGGTTCCAATCTTAAGAATTAACTCTCTGTTATTTGCAAGATAAACACTCGGGTCATCAGCGTGCAACGCACGATATTCTCGCACCATCTTGCAATCGAACGCCTGTGAGTTCTCCGTTTCAATTTTGGGCAATTCGGCCTGCAAGGTGCTGACTGTTGAAAAATCAAGTTGATCTGGAATTTCCCCACTAATAGAAACTTTGGGTTGCCTCTTAAAAGTTGGTTCAATTTTAGTGGCTTCTTTTATTGCAAACGAGCGTAACTTATCTTCCTCCAAGCTTTCATAAAAATTTAAACATTCCCTGATCAGGGGAATATGAAACGAGACTAAACTTTGAGTAGAGAAATTATCGCGAATTCTCATTAAGCCTCCAATTTTTGATGGGTAAACATAATGAGAGTCACGAGAAGCGGCAACCCAACCCAACAGACCATCAACAAGTGCCGTGTTTTTCAATTCTCCCTCCCCCAAAGTACAATAAAACCATGGGGCACTCTCGACTTGGGGCGCCTCTGCATATCCACTTGGTGAATCGACGATGATCATATTGACTAAAAAGGGATTATTCGAACAACCAGTTAGGAGAATTTCGGCTTCTCGCCCATATGCCCTACAAATGATTTTCTGACAAACTGCAGGGTAAGTTTTCTTTAACAGGCGAAGGTCATTTAAAAGACTATCCTTACTCCTTACTGGAAGAGAAAGGCAGGCTATTCCCTGTTCCAGAAAGAAATCGTAGTTTCTCTCCTCTGAAAAGGATTTTTCTAAGGAAAAAGGTGATGGTTTGATATCTACAAATAAGGCTTTTGCGTACTCCATCTGGTCCCTTTGTCGACCAGCCCATCCTTTAGCCACCTCTTCATCTGTTGGAAATCTCTGGAGCCCAGGTAGAATTAATCCTCGTATGTGATTAATGTCTATAATCCTGTATGACTTCCTAAGAGGCTCTGGATCGTTAACAAAGTCGATAAAATGATCACGTTGAGGTCTGCCAAAACTCATAATTTCACAAGCATATTTATCTTCCTCTAAAGCTTTAAACATGGAAAATTCCACCTCGCTATTATTGCTTGGTGTCTTCGCGAAATGGCTCAAGGGTAGAATCTTCAAATATTTGTTTATATTCTCTGATTTTTTTTCGCCCCAGCTACTTTCGAGGCGAAACATTGCATACTTTTCTACCATTCTGAAGCATATGCCTTCGAATAGGAAAAGGGCGAAAACGGATAAGCAAAAAATTAATATTCCCAGAATGAATCTCATGTAGCACTACTTTCTTTGCCTATTTCAGGATTTTCAATTTCAGTGTTCTCAACTCCTACATCCTCCTTTAACTTTGCTAATTCAGCAGACAATTCATCTACAGATGGAGGAGGCAGCTCTTCGTCATCTGACATGGAGGCTTGGGCATTTTCTTCCTCGGATGGTGGAGGTAAATCGTCAGTACTCTCGTTGCTCTCACTCCCCTCTTTCAACTCAGCTAATTCAGCAGGTAGTTCATCCATCGCAGGAGGTGGTAGCTCTTCCTCATCTGACATGGGGGCCTGGGCACTCACTTTCTCGGATGGTGGAGGTAAATCCCCAGTACTCTCATCGACTACTTCTTCTGAAATCTCTTTTTTTGTTTGTTCATTCGAAGTAGCTTTTTCCAACTCCTTATCAGTACCGGTTTTATCTTCATCAATATTTACTTGATCTGCATCATCACTCACTGAGGTATCTTGCATATCTTTCTTCAGGTCATCCGCAGTTGGTATTTGGGTCAAAACGGCTTTGGAAGCTGACGCTTTCTCTTTCTTCAAACTTAGTAAAAGTAATAAAACAACCGTAACGATGGAAAAAATTGTAAATTGCGAGAGCTCTATCTTTTCTGCTCTCGAGATTATATGGTCTTCATAAATTACCTTTAACCAAAGATATGAAAGAAAAGAAGTTAAAGGTATAACCAATGAAAGGTAGAGGCACTGAAGCTTTAATTTCTTGGTTTTCAGTGTGCCAACATAAAATAAAAAGCCACCATAAAGCACCACACATACTGTACAGATCATTTTTAACCGGAAAACCTGCTCAACTATTGAGTCTCCGCTAGCAGCACCCAATAACTGAGGAATTGTAAATCCAATGAAATAGGAATAACAGAGATTGACTAGAAAATTTTCCAAGGCTGAAAAATCGAAAGCTAAGCCTACCCAAAAAAGACCAAGCACTAGAAACATAACTGTTCCCAGGGAGAAGAAAAATACTCTGCTAAAGGAGTTCATGGGCAAACTCTTCTTCTATTTTAATTACACCCTTGTTGGCAAGAGTTTGTTCAGGGTCAAATCCTGACCAAAAAAATAAGTTTCTAGTGTAGAGTTAAAGGTCCTTAATGAGCCCGCTACTATCTCCTACTTGTGAAGCTTGTACGCCCGCACGATCCAGCATCCCAAGATATAAGTTAGTCATTGGTACGCCTTCATAATCAACATGGCGACCTGTGGTAAGTCCATGAGAAGAACCGCCCGCAAGAAGAACAGGAAGGTTAGAATGTCTATGTCGGTTGCCATCACTGATACCACCTCCAAAGACAATCATACAGTGGTCAAGTAACCGACTGCCATCTATCTCTTGGGTGGTCGAAAGTTTATCAATGAAATATGCAAATTGCTCAGAATAGAAGTGGTCAATCTTCGCGAGTTTTTTTATTTTTTCGGGATCATTCTTGTGATGAGAAAGAGAGTGGTGACCTTCAGGCACTCCGATATCTCGAAAACTACGATTGCTTCCATCATGAGCCAGCAAGAAAGAACTGATTCGAGTAGAATCGCTTTGGAATGCAAGAACCATCATATCAAACATGAGCCGTAAATGTGCACGGTAATTCTCAGGTATGCCTACAGGGGATTTAAGATCTGGTAATTTTTCCCAATTTTTTTCTTCTCTCTCTATTCTCTTCTCCAGTTCACGAACACTGGTGAAGTACTCGCTTAGCTTTTCCTGATCTAGCTTACCTAGTCGTTTGTTAAAATTACTGGCTCCTTGTAGAGCAAAATCAAGAATGCTTTTGTTGAGTGCTCTTCTTTTTAGCTGCCCCTTTCGATCCGTAGGCGAAGAAGCATTTCCAAAAAGTCGTTCAAAAACCAATCTTGGGTTCGATTCCGGAACCATAGGCATGGATTCTGTCTTCCATGAAAGATTATATTGATAGGCACAACTATATCCAGAATCACATTTTCCTGACTTTCTTACCCCATCACAACTAAGTTCCAAAGATCGAAGCTTAGTTTTATCTCCAATTGCATCAGCCGCAATTTGGTCCACTGATACTCCTACTTTAATATCTTTGCCCGCAGTCTTTCTGGCCTGGCAACCAGTTAAGAATGTGGCATTGGCACGAGCATGATCTCCACCACCATCACCATTTGCATACGCTTTGGTATGATTCAAACCACTGATTAGCTGAAAATCTGCAGTATGATTTTGGAGAGGCTGCAGACTATTTGGTAAAGATTTTAAGGGTCCCGTTTCCAAGGGTCGCCATTCATCCATTATTACACCATTGGGTATGTAGGTGAAACCCATCCGTAATGGGATGCCAGAAACTCCGCCCACTGCGAATGATTCCAGAGAGGGAATAGCCAACGAAACTCCCAAACCACGCAGGATTGATCTTCGAGTCATTTTGGATGAAGTCATATTAAATCTATAGCTTAAACTTACTAATTTAGGACCAATTAATCAAATCCTGTTATCGAGCATACTGAAAAGGTTTGCTTTGAATTACTTTGAACACGAGATCTGCTAGTTTGATTGGGTCACTTTCTCCAATCTTGATAACCTCATCCACGACGACTCGATCTTTAAAAGTAAGCCCGCGACCCAAACCATACACAAATAATTTTTGAGTAAGACAACGATAGATCGCTTTACTTTTATTAATTTTTAAGAAGTTTTGTAGTTCACGAACTCCGTTGAATTTTTCTCCAGAACTAAGTTTTCCTGATACATCTAGTGATTCTCCATCCTCCTGATCTCGCCATTTGCCCACAGCATCAAAATTATCCATTGCATAGCCCAAATTGTCCATACTGGCATGGCAAGAATAACAGGTTGGGTTTTTCGAATGCATCGCCATCTGCTCCCTAAAACTGATGGGGTGATCATTTTCATCATGAGCTTCTTCAAGTTCAGTTACGCCAGGAGGTGGATCTCTTGGCGGAGCAGCCAGCAAATTATCCAAAACCCACTTTCCTCTTTTGACAGGCGATGTTCTCGTAGGATTAGAAGTAATCGTCAAAATGGAACCATGGGTTAGCAAGCCTCCCCGCCTCTTCAAATCTTCACCTTTAAAAACCACTTTTTGAAAATTCTTATCAAAACTTCCATCTATCCCGTAATAATCAGCAAGTTCGCGATTGATCATTGAGAAATCTGCCCCCAATAAAAGCTCCAGTGGTAAATTTTCGGTAAGTAAGTATTTGAAAAAATTTTCCGTTTCTAAAATCATAGATTGACTGACTTCTTTTGTAAAAGAGGGAAACTGCTCTGGATTAGGGCTAGCTAAATTCAAATCTCTTAGCTGCAACCATTGTCCACAAAAGTTAGCTATAAATTGCTCAATTTTAGGATTTTCCAACATGCGCTGGAATTCTTCCCGTAAATTAGTTCTCAAATTTCCCTGCTTTGCCATGTTCCAAAGGCGATCATCGGGAATCGAGCTCCATAAAAAATAAGACATCCGATGAGCCAATGCATACTCATCAAGTAATTTAATAGTAGAAGAAGTTTTAATCTTATACTTTTCTTCCTCTCGAAAAAGAAAACTCGGGGAGACAAGGGCGGCCTTAAAGACCTGCCTGGCAGATTCCAAAGGGTTCATTCCTCTCTTTCTCATTTCCAAATAAAAGGCATCGTGCCTGGAAAACTCTTCCGAACTTAATGGGTTTCGATAGATTCTTGGAAGCCATTTCTGGAGAGACGTTTTAGCGACTTCATCCCCAATCTGATTGGATTTCCATTCATCAAAAAGGTGCAAGCGGGTCTCTTTTACAGAGTACGAGACGCCAGCCGGCTCCAAAATTTCAACCTTATCGATGTAAAGATTTCGATCTCTCCTCTTTGGGTTCTTATTTTTGGGGTCATAAAAATCGTTGGGGAAAGTAAGTGAAATCTCGTTATTAGGGGAAACGTTTGCTGAAAAGTCGAGTAGGTAGGTTTTCTGGTTGGGGTATTCCGCATCAACCGAAAATTCTTCAATTGTTTCCCCATTCAGACCGACAATCATATTGGCAAATTCGTTTCCTGCCCGACTTGCGGTCGCCCAAATCTTCACCTTGTAGAGCCCATCCTTGGTAAAGGGTAGTGACAGGTTGATACTCCCCCTAGATGATAAAACACGCATACTCCCACTGCTGCTGCCACCAATAAAATCGTCCGGTCGAAAAATATAAGTCTTTCCTTGATCATCTGCGGGCCCCAATGCTTTCTCCATCACAATTTCCGCCATGCTCAAATACTTTTCCATTAAGAGAGGAGAGAGCGTAAGCACTTCGCCAATCGTATCAAAACCGTACCCCGTATCGTCGGCAGGAAAATATTCGCCCGCATCGATATCGACTCCAAAAATATCCTCTACCGTATTTTCATATTCTATTCGGTTCAATCTCCTTAGCACCACATGGCCAGGGTCATATTGATTAGAATTATGTCTAAATGAAGCCTTCTCGATCCATGAAAGAACGGTGGTAACTTCTTGGTCGAATGGTTGCGGCACATTGGCTGGCGGCATATTCCGATTATATAGATTTTTCCAAACACGGTCCCACTTTTTGGAATGCTTTTCAAAATTGCCCAGACTGATCAACTCGTCCATGGCGAAGTCACCCTTCTTGGCACCTTCACCATGACAATCAAAACAATATTCTTCTAATAGAGGTAGCACTTTTTCGGTAAAGAAGAGATTTTCTTTTTTCGGAAATGCACTGGGTCCTAGCATTAGCACCACCAAGTATACTGTTAATGCTTGAAATTTCAGTAGTTGGAATGGCATTGAGAAAAATTTTATTGCTGAGTTAAAACTACAATCTGACATCCTCAAACTTTCGCTAATTTTCTGTTAAATGACTTATTTTTAATTCGAGCGAATTACAAGGTCATCAAAGAAAATAGGCATACTCGAGTATGGAAAGCCCCACAACGCGCACTTGCCCCCTACATACTCAATATCGTATATCTCACTCAGATTCCACTCTACAGGTTCTTTTTGTTTTTTTGGCCAAAGCTTGAATTGTAGCCGAGTAGACTGATTTGATTCTGCAACCAGTGCCTGAAAGCGAACCTGCCACCATTGGTCTCCTTCCCAAGAAAAAGGAAGCTCCCTAAGCACGGTTTCATCTAATGAAATAACCACATTTCTAGCAGCCGGGTTAAGTCTTATTCGATATCCACGAATGCCTCCAATACTTGCAGCGACGGAAGGCATGCGACGCCCTTTTTTACTCGCAAAAAAACAGAAGCTTAACTCCAGGTTTTTTTCCTTTTCTCGCGGTCCAAAAAGTAATCCAAAATCTCCCATTGGTGCTCCCGGTAACTTAAGGCATTTTTCATCCCCTACCCCTTGTTGGACTGTATAGGCACCATCAAGAATAAATAAGCTATCTGGTTCTTTTCCAATTCCTACTTCGGAAAAATTTTCCCTAAATTCTACATTCCAACCCTCTTCTTTTTTTTCATTTGTCTGGTCAACATTGTCTGGAAGGTTTGGTTGGTTGTTGATTTGTTGATACAAACAACCAGAAAGACCTAGGAGTAAAAGAAAGACTAAAAGTATCCGCATGTAACCAAGCCAAAAAAGAAAAATTGAGTCTTTATTCATTCTTCAATAAGTGAAGCTGGCTTTTTCGTAAGGTCAAGAAAACGGCGAGGAAAACCCACAAAAAAGCGAGCGAGGCAAGTGCAGCAAAAAACCAAACAAAGCTCATACTCGGTTTATCCAGAACATTGCCAAACAAAGCAGGGGCAATAGCAACAAGTGCTGAAGACGATCCAATAATGATTCCACAAATGGCCAATTGTAGGTGTTCACTGAGGGCTGATTTCTTAATTCTATTTAGCTGAAATCCGAGAGCTTCGAATAAAGCGATCTCTTGACCTCGTTCAACCAGATTACGGGCCACCACAAGGCCCAACCCACAAGTTCCTATTAACATACCAAGGCCCCCCAAGCCCTGAAAAATTGAAAGGTAAGTATTTTCCACCTCTTGCAGTTCAGACAATCTCTCCGTCGACTCACGAAATTCAATTCCGTGCTGCTGCAGTCGGTCCTCCAAATGCTTCGCGAGTCGACGGGCACCGTCTAATTTCCCTGAAATCATAAAACTACGATACCCACCCTGCTGTTTGAATTTACTAAGAAAATTTTCTTCATTTATGAAAAGGGCTCCCTGCAGCATCGATCCCTTGAGAGCCCCAACCAGTTCGATTTCAAAGGGTTGACCCTCTCCGTCCGTATATTGCAGGCGATCTCCTAATCCCATTTTCAGGGCCCACATCATGGTATTCTGATCAACCAAAGCAGGCACGGTATTTCCTTCCAAAACTACATTTAGACTATTCCAATTTCCCTCAGCAAAAGAGAACCTATTCTTAAAATCACTAGGTTTCACGCCGTAAATCCTTGGCCGCAAGGCCTTATTCAAGTTCAGGCAACTCGCATCATCTCCCTCTCGGACCCGAAGCGGAATGATACTGGAGGCTGACAAAAGGCTGTCATTCAAATCAAAGAGTTCACTGGCTTCCCTGCTATTTAAATCATCGTAAATTGGAGAAGCCGATTCTCCCCAGAAAGAGAAACCGCCTGTCCCTGACTCAAAATTCACAGCGGATACTTCTGCTGATTTACGAAAAGCCCCGGTGCTCACAACCAGAAAAGCTCCTGCTGCCATCGATCCTGCTGTGACCAAAGCCCGACCAGATCTTCTACCTAGATTTCTCCGTTCAAGCTGAGGAATCTTTGTAATAACATTTTCCTGCCCGCCCGCTTTTCCGAGTCTTGCCCGAAAAAGGAAAAGGCCCCCGATGAGTAGCATTCCTCCCGCACCAAAAAAAGACATGGATGCCTCAGGGCTATTCAAGCCAACTAACCAGGCTAAGCAAAAGGAAGCCCCGAAACATCCAAGCCCGACCCATTTATGCCATTTCCTTGAAACAGACGAGGACTGATATTCCTGAATTCCATAGCTCCCGGATTGTAAAAGTTCTCTTGGTTCACGCCTAAATAATTTTCGGGTCGACCAAATCATGGAAAGAAAACAAATGAGAGTCGAGGATCCACCTCCGATAATCATGGAAGTGGATGTGGCATCGTAATCAAAACTTGCTCCCGAGACCGCCCCACTCCATTCGCCGGCAAGCAACTGAAGAATTACCTTTCCATATAAGGATGCAAGAAACACCCCAATGACAGATCCGATTACCCCAACTGAAAAGCCTTCACTCCAAAATACAAATTTGATTTTTCGGGATTTCCACCCCAATGCACGCAATAACCCGATTTGCCTGCTTCTTTGCTCCATTGAAAAAGTAAATAGCATCCCTGTAATCGCCAGTACCGCGGCAATCACGAAAAAACTAAAACCCATGAATAATTGACCAAAGTCTACCGGAGATTCCACTGATTCTTTCGCATCCGAACGAAGTCCGTGAAGAATAAGACCCGCATCATCCGCATTTAGGTTTTGTCTTAATTGAAAAGCGAGCTCACTTTCGGAAAATTCTTTTTTCTCGACCCTCAAACCTGTGAGTGATCCCCATCGGTTGCCCCACATTTCCTTTCCTGCTTTCAGAGAAACAAAACCCTTGGGCTCACCGCGATACTTGTCCCAGTAATCTTCATCCCGATCTCTGACTTTATGAACAATCGGGATACCTGTGTCCCACTCTCCGCATGAATCCGCATCCGATAGTCCAGGAAATCGTGGTGTCCATTCACTTTCCTCTCCCTCTCCTACAGGAGAAGGCATCGGTAAAATCTTTTTCAGAATAAAATCCTTGGATTTTTCAATTAGCTTTCGCCTCTCTCCTACTGTGTAAAAACTTACGCTTACGCGATCACCCAGTGTGAGGTTCAAATCGTCTGCAGCCCATCGGTTTAACGCAATTTGATCGTCTTTCCACTCCTCGTCGAGAAATTCAATTTTACTTGGTTCGACAGCACTCATCATTGAATAAGGAATCAAGGATGTCTTATTGTCCTCAGATCTTGTTTGAATCGAATTCACCAGGTAGGTCAAAACTCCAGAAGAATTTGCTGTCAAAAATTTTGCTTTTTCAACCAACCCATCGGACAGAAAGACCTGTCTTGTGCGTATACTCCATTCTTTCGTATTTTGAAGATTCTTAATTTCGATTCCTGCATCAGCCAGAGTCCAGCCACTATTCATGGCTTTTTTGGCCTCCAGCAAATCAATCTCGCCGTCGCCACTTTTTCCCATCAACAGAAAATTCGCAAACTGCTTGTTATCAGAAATCTCATCGAAAGAGCGGAATAACTTATTTTGTAGAGCACTTAACGAAACAAAGACTGTAAGCGGTTCTCTCTGGTTTCCCTGTAAACCGAAATGGCCAAACCCTTCAGCAGGAATAACTCCCCCCAGCTCTTCGTTCATCGTGACAAATTTATTATCCCGTTCACCGGAAAGAGGTGCGTCTCTGGAAAATAAACTTGGTTCCTCCATCCTTAAGATCAGCCGGGCACCAATTTCTTTCTTTAATCTTTGGTCCAGTCGCTCATTTACGAAAAACACTTTAGGTCCCCACTCACGAAATTCTTTTTTCATCGACCAGGTACCCATAGGAGTGTGAGAAAAGTCAGGTGCAAGCTTCCAGAATCTCTCATCTACTCCGAGTACCTGAACATTTGGAACACGCACAGATCCATCAGGCGATGTAATCGTCCCCCTGGAGAGAGCAATCGGGGCGACCACGCTTTGCTTATCATTCAAGTTTGAACGTACCCGGTCCGCCAAATCCTCTTCAAAAAATCCATCCGGAGAAAGCATAGCGACATCTCCCTTGCCGATTCTTTTTTCAGCTAAAGTTCGCAAAGTGGAGCGAACCGAATCACCGATAGTCAAGGCCCCGGTCAACACCACGGAACATATAGTCGCCGAGAGAATAATTCCAAGATTGTGCCTCCGGAAAAAAAGGAGGTTTCTCCAAACTAACTGCCACACGCTCATTATCTTTGTTTCTCTAGATTTCCCTCATTTAAATGAAAGGCTTGCTTCATCCGTTTAGCACACTCCAAGGAATGCGTTACCATGATCAGAGTCAGGCATTTCTCTAGATTTAATTTCTCCAGTAGATCCATCAAATGATCTGAATTCTTTTGATCTAAAGCCCCAGTAGGCTCATCAGCCAACAAAACCGAAGGTTGATTAATCAAGGACCGGGCTACTGCCACTCGCTGCCGTTCCCCTCCCGATATCTGACTGGGTAAATGCTTTTTACGATGATCGAGTCCCACTTCTTCTAGCAGCTGATTTGCCCTGTCAATTAAATCGCCACCTTCTGAGTCATTGAATCCTGCTAATCCTGGAAGCATCACATTTTCAAGAACCGTACAGGAGGGTAACAAATGATGAGCCTGGAAGACAAAGCCCACTGTTTGATTACGATATTCAGATATTTGTTCTTCCGAGAGGAGAGAGTGATCTTGCTGGTCGACTACGATCTTTCCCTGAGTTGGTTTATCCAAAAGACCAATCACATTAAGTAAGGTACTCTTGCCGGAGCCGGATGGACCCACAATTGCAACCGAACTGCCTTCTTCCACTGCAAGGTCAACATTCTCAAAAACATGCACCGTCTCCTCTCCACTTGGAGATGGGAAGGATTTGGACAGGTTGGAAATTTCAATCATCTTATTCATTTTAAAAAATTATTTTTGGTCGAGCTTGATCCAACGCCTTGCTTTCATTTCGTGTCGGGGCAGAGATCCGCTTGCCATTATCTCCACAGGAA
>Ga0181562_10003731_pt1 | contig 11112 bp, 7 predicted proteins | sample 011ome_26_FD_139344 | JGI IMG/M metagenome (GOLD analysis project Ga0181562, IMG submission 139344) | Coastal salt marsh microbial communities from the Groves Creek Marsh, Skidaway Island, Georgia - 011511BT metaG (megahit assembly) | ecosystem: Environmental > Aquatic > Marine > Intertidal zone...
ACCGCATGATGGCGGGTGTACGGGACGCCCAACTGTCGGTTCTCGAACATCGGAGTCTGGAGGATCTTCTAAATCCTATCTAGTTTATAGGATAAGTGTGAATACACTATCTTCGGGGCCATGGTATTGGCTCCGAACACCACGTCTTTGGACGTGCTCGTCAGGGAAATTGAAACAATTGCAACCGAACAGCTGAAAAGCGGCGGAGTGGTGCTGACCACCTCGTTCAGTAAGGAAGACCAAATCTTGACCTGGGCCGTGATGGAGGGCGGTGCCGATGTTGAGGTAGTGTCTTTGGATACGGGTTATTTGTTTCCTGCGACCCGCCAGACATGGGAGGCCACACAGTTGCATTTCGGCAGGGAGATTCGGGCGTTGAGGCCGAATGAAGCAGAGGTGGTGTCCTTGGATGGGTTGGAGCGGATCTACCAGAACGTAGAAGGGCGAAAGCAGTGCTGTTCGGTGCGGAAGATTCAGCCATTGCGGGCTGCTTTGGCTGGCAAGGGGGCTTGGTTGACGGGATTGCGCCGGGCCCATAGCCCAAACCGGGCCGCCAGGGGGAGAAGGGAACGGGATGCCGCTTGGGGAATTCTGAAATTCCACCCGTTGTTGGAATGGGACGATCAGATGTTGGATTCAGCCGTTGCCTCTACGGGTGTTCCGGTGAACCCCCTTCATTCCATGGGCTATCCGAGCATTGGCTGTGCTCCTTGCACGCGGCCCGTATTGCCGCATGAGGATCCGCGTGCAGGCCGATGGTGGTGGGAGAACTCCTCCAAGGAGTGCGGACTGCACCGCGGCTGAAAAAGAGAGGAAAGCGGCCCAGACAGAATCAGTAGGCGCGGACTTTTCGTCCTTGCTTCCAGAAAACAAAAGCCCGATTGGCCACGCGGTTTCCACCCGGGGTGGGAAAGTTTCCGGTGAAGTACCAGTCGCCTTTGTGTTCGGGAATGGCGGCGTGAAGGCCTTCTACGCTCTGGTATATGATGCGGACTTCCGCCTTGATTCCTTCCGGGGTCAGGAGTTCTGAAATCTTCTGGGATGTTTCCTCCTCTGTCAGGTGGTCGTAGATGGGTTTGACCTTGTTTTCCTGCTCGGTGTAGGGTTTCTCCAGCTCGGCCAGGCAGTCGGCGAACACCTGCTCGATGAGCGCATCGTTGCCGCGCTCGCAGTGCAGTGCGATGGCGGCTTGGAAGGCGATAAAGTCACCCATTTTCGCCATGTCGATGCCGTAACAATCGGGATACCGGATTTGGGGTGCGCTACTCGCGACGACAATGCGCTTGGGACCCAGTCGATCGAGGATGCGCAGGATGCTCCTTTTCAGCGTAGTGCCACGCACGATGCTGTCGTCGATGACGACAAGGTTGTCCTTGCCCCGAACGACGGTGCCGTAGGTAATGTCGTAGGCGTGGGTAACCAGATCGTCCCGCGCACCGTCGTCGGCGATGAAGGTGCGCAGCTTGGCGTCCTTCAAGGTCACCTTGTCCACCCGCGGCCTTTCCTCCAGAATCCCCCGCACATCATCAGGCGACGGGTTATGGCCGAGCCCCAGGATGCGCTGGATTTTGCTTTGGTTCAAGTGACTCTCCAACCCTTTGACCATGCCGTAGAACGAGGTTTCCGCAGTGTTGGGGATGAAGCTGAAAACAGCGGAGTCGAGGTCGTGTTCCACGGCTTCGAGGACCTTGGGTACGAGCGTTTCTCCCAGCGCGACGCGTTCTTTATAAATGTCGGCATCGTTTCCGCGCGAGAAGTAGATCCGCTCGAAACTGCACGGTGTGCGTTCCGCTGCTTCGCGAATCCCCTCAATGCGGCTGTTGCCTTCTCGGTCCACGATGAGGGCCTCACCGGGGTGCAGTTCTTTTACTTCGTCGGTGCGGGCATTGAATGCCGTCTGGATGACGGGGCGCTCGGAAGCCGCGACAATCACTTCTTCGTCTTCAAACCAGAAGCAGGGGCGAATGCCATTGGGGTCTCGGGCGATGAAGGCGTCCCCCGTGCCGATGATGCCCCCCATGACGTAGCCACCATCCCATGATTCTGAAGCGCGGCGCAACACCTTCCCAACATCGAGGTTGTTGGCGATGAGGTCGCTGATGACCTGGTTCTCGTGACCCTCTTGTTTGAAGTTGCGGAAGCGCTCTTCTACCTCTTCGTCGAGGAAGTGGCCGACCTTTTCCAGAACGGTCACGGTGTCGGCCTTCTCCTTGGGATGCTGGCCCAGCTCAACGAGGATGTCGAAGAGCTCGTCCACATTGGTCAAGTTGAAATTCCCGGCGAGGGCGAGGGTGCGGCTGCGCCAGTTGTTCTGCCGGAGGAAGGGGTGGACGCGTTCTATGGTGTTGCGCCCGTAGGTTCCGTATCGAAGGTGTCCGAGAAAGACTTCACCGGTGAAAGCGAACTCCTTCTGAAGCCAATCCGCGTCTTTGAGGTGTTCGGGATGATGCTCGCGCGTTTCGGCGAAACGGCCCATGATCTGTTCGAAGAGATCTTCGATGGGTTGCTTTTCGACCGACCTCGATCGGCTCAGGTAGCGGTGTCCAGGTGGAACGCTGAGTTTGACATTGGCGAGTCCCACACCGTCTTGCCCCCGGTTGCGTTGCTTCTCCATCAGGAGATACATCTTGTTGAGGCCATAGAAGGCCGTTCCGTAGGTGTCGATGTAGTACTGAAGCGGCTTCTTGAGTCGGAGAAGGGCTATGCCACACTCATGTTGGAGAAGGTCGCTCATCGGGTGCGGGGGGGTTCCGGAGTTGCGAATTTAGAACGGAGGTGAGGGAATTAATCCAGGTAGCCGAGTTCGATGAGACTTTGGGCCGTTGCGACCCCAGCATCCTCTGCAGATCGGGGGTTCCAGTCATAACGTTGGCGCGATCGTTCAGAGGATACGCTGGCCATGTAGCCCAATTCCGCGAGCACACCGCGCAACGAGGGGTCGAACAGAGCGAAGAACCGAAGCAAGAAGTTGGGCATGGCCAGGGTGCCCACTTTGCGTCCCTCTTTCGGAAAGGCGCTTTTAAGGGCCTTTGCCAAGTCGCGAAACGGAAGGGTGTTGGCTGTTGCGGCAAAGCGCTGTCCGTTGGCTTTTTCGTCGTTGAGCACATGGAAGTGGAGGCTCACGACGTCCCGAACATCTACGGTGGGGTAGCCCAAATGCGGAACACCCGGGAACTCGCCGCGCATCATCTTGAGGACCACGTCGCCGCTGGTGCCGGCGTCCTTTCCATCGAGGACGGGCCCCAGGATGAAGCCGGGGTTGACTGCAGACACGGCCACATTCGGCTGTTGCTTCGCCAGCAACCACAGGTCTTGTTCGGCCAAGGTCTTGCTTTTGATGTAGGCCGTGATCATGCCACCGTCGAGTTGTGTCCAGTCCTTTTCGGTGAAGGCGGTCTTTTCTCGTCCATGCCCGTATACAATGGCCACGGTGGATGAGGTCTGAACAAAGCGTTTCACCCCCTCTGCAACAGACGCTTCGAATACATGTTTGAGCCCTGTTCGAGCAGGCCCGATGAGGTCTTGCTCATCCTTGGGTGCGGTCAAGGGGAAGGGGGAGGCGACGTGCAATGTGGCGTCACAGCCGGCAGCGGCTTCCCTCCACCCGTCTGGAGAAAGCAAGTCGGCCTCGTGAAAAGTGAGGCGACGCAGGGCTGCTTCCGCGCCGTCACCGAGCTGTGCCGCCAACATTTGCCGGACGGAATCTGCGCGCTGGAGCGACCGCACCGTGCCCCGGACGGTGTGCCCTTGGCGCAACGCTTCGAGCGCCATGTGACCTCCGAGAAAGCCGGTCACCCCTGTAATGAGGAGGGTGTTGTATTGCATCGAAAGGAGGGGGGGTCAGCCGGGGTGTACGGGAAGGCGCTTGAGCCACTTGTAGTTCGCACGGGTGAGGTACCACATCATGACGGGGACGATGACCAGTGTGAGGAAGGTGGCAAACGTGAGGCCATAAATGATCGCCCAGCTCATCGGTTTCCAGAAGATGTTGTTGTCACCGCCGATGTACATTTTCGGGTCAAACTCGGCGAGCAAGCTGACAAAGTCCACATTGATTCCAATGGCCAGTGGGAGCAGTCCCAGAACAGTCGTGATGGCGGTCAGGAGCACGGGGCGGAGACGTGTGCGTCCACCCTGCACGATGATCGGCACCACTTCGCCAAACGGAAGCATGTCGTCATCGCTCAGGCCCAGTTCGGCTTTGCGCCGGTCGATGAGCAGGTGGGTGTAGTCAATCAAGACGATCGCATTGTTGACGACCACCCCTGCCAAGGAGATGATGCCGATCATGGTCATGATGATGACGAAGTCCTGTCTGAAAATGACCAAGCCTAGGAAGACACCCGTGAGCGAGAACAGTACACTGAAGCCGATGATGAAGGGCGTGGAGATGCTGTTGAACTGCGCGACGATGATGAGGAAGATCAAAAAGAGCGCAATCACCAGGGCGCGTGAAAGGAATGCCAGCTCCTTGGCTTGTTCTTCTTGCTGGCCGGTAAACTCCCATTGCACTCCCTGTTGTGTGGGATAGTCGCTGAGTTTTCCTTTGATGGCTTCTACGATTTCATTGGCGTTGTAGCCTTCGAGCACATTGGAAGCCAGGGTGACGGTTCGGTCGAGGTCCTTGCGTTTGATGGCATTGTAGGTGGTGGAACGCCCCGCAGTAGCCACAGCGGAAATGGGCACCTCCTTGATTTGGCCGTCGGACTGGCTGCGGAAGATGACCTTCTGGTTCATGAGGGCGTCTGCATTGTTTCGGTACGCGTCCGCAAACCGAAGGTTGATCGGGTAGTCGTCTTCGCCATCCTTGAAGCGGCTGACTTCTCTGCCGAACAGGGCACTGCGCAGGGCGAACCCGATTTGCTGTGTGCTGAGTCCATATCGCCGTGCCTTGTCCCGATCGATGGTGATGGGCATTTCCGGTTTGGACTTCTCCACGTCGAGCTTGAGTCCTTCGATGCCATCGACGCCGGTGGATTCGATGAACCGCTTCAGGCCATCAGCGTAAGTGAGGGCGGTCTCGTAATCGGCGCTGGTGATCTCAATGTTGATGGGCAACCCTTGGGGCGGACCGTCCGAGTTCTTGGTGGCGCGTATGATGGCATCGGGGTAACCCTTGACCTCTTCGCGGATGGCGTTGAGAACGTCGGTGGTGCTGAATCCCTCGCGGTCCTGGAATTTCACGAAGCTCACGGTGATGCGGCCTTTGTGGGGCGTGGCGCCCAATTGCGGCCCCTCCGCCGGGTCCGAGGTTCCTTCGCCCACCTGGGCGATGACGGAGTTGGTCAGGAATTGCTCCCGTTCTCCGTCGTCCCCATTCCGCATGAATTCCTGCCGGTTGATGGCAGTCATGACCATGACCTCGACCTCTGCCGTGACCCGGTTGGTTTCTTCGATATCGGTTCCGATGGGCATGTCGATGTAGACATTGACATACTGTGGCTCGTTCTGGGGGAAGAACTCCACCTTGGGCGGGAAGATGCCGAGGAGCACCAGCGACCCGAAAAGGAGGCCGATCATCCCGTAGAAGAACAACCACGGCTTGGCGCCGCGGAGTGCAAAGTGCAGCAGCCGTTCATAGCCGTTTTCAAGGGCGGGCAGCAGGCGGTTCTGGAACCAGGCGGTGGCGGGTGTGAGGGCGTAGCGGTTGATTAGGCCGACTGCTCCGGCGAGGACCAGCAGGTTGCCCAGGGTGTTGAACCCTGCGCCGAGCAGCAGCAAGCCGAGAATGATGAGGATTCCCGTGGTGATGAAAAGCCGGCGGACGTTCATTTCGGCCTCCTCCACTTTCATGTAGACGCTGGTCAGCACGGGGTTGATGACCAAAGCCACGAACAGGGAAGAAGACAATACGATGATGAGGGTCATCGGGAGGTACTTCATGAATTCTCCGATGATGCCCGGCCAGATGGCCAGGGGCAGGAAGGCGGCCAGTGTGGTTGCCGTGGAAGCGATGATGGGCCAGGCCACCTCGCCGACACCGAAACGGGCGGCGTCGAAAGCCGACATTCCTTCGTCCATCAGGCGGTAAATGTTCTCGACCACCACGATGCCGTTGTCCACGAGCATACCGAGCGCAAGTACCAGCGCAAAGAGGACCATCACGTTGAAGGTGATGCCCAGCGCGTTCAGGATGGCGAAACTCAGGAACATGGAGAGGGGAATGGCCACACCGACAAAAAGGGCGTTGCGGAGCCCCAGGAAGAACAGCAGGACGCCGACCACGAGCAGGACGCCCAGAATGATGCTGTTCTGCAGCTCATCCACCTGGGTGCGCGTTTGGTCGGATTGGTCGGAAGTGATGCTCACACTCAGATCGGCCGGCAGGAATTCAGCCTTCGCTTCTTCGATGATGCGGTTGATTTCATCCGAGGCGATGATGAGGTTTTCTCCGGCGCGTTTTCTCACATCGAGAGAAACCACAGGGTTGCCCCATTCGCGGGCATAGCTGGTCGCTTGCTGGTCCACAAATTGAACCTCGGCGACGTCGCGCAAGTAAACGGGGTTGCCACCTTCGGCCTTGATGATGATGGACTCCAGGTCTTCGGCGTCACGTATGTCGCCCACGACTTGGACAGTCCTGCGGCGGCCATCCATGAGGATGTCGCCTCCTGAAATGGAGAGGTTCTCCTGACCGATGGCCTGGGCGATGTCGTTGAAGCTCACGAGCATGGCTTCTGCACGCAGGTAGTCGATCTCGACTTCGAGCTCCTTTTTGTTGACGCCGCGGATTTCGGCCTCATTGATCTGGTCGAGGTCCTCAATGCGGTCTTGCAATTCTTCCGCGTAATCCTCCAGTTGGTCCACCGGGTAATCGCCGGAGAGATTGACCTGCATCACCGGAATGAGTTCAGTGAAGTTGAGGTCGAAGATGTTGGGGTCGCTGGGGAGGTCGTCCGGAAAGCTGGGGTCGCTCATGGCGATGTCCACCTTGTCCTTGACCTTGCGAAGGCCGACCTCCGGGGTGACCGAGAAATCGAACTTGACGTCGATGGCGCTGTAGCCTTGCTGGCTTGTGGAGGTGATGACATCGATGCCCGTGATGCCTTTGAGCTCTTTCTCGATGGGTCGGGTGATGAGCTTCTCGATGTCGCTGGGGCTGTTTCCGGGATAGGCGGTACCGATGTAGACCTCGGGAACGACGACTTCCGGGAAGCTCTCCTTGGGAACGGTGATGTACGAGGAAATGCCCGCCAGAAGGATGATGGCGATGAGGACCGCCACAGTCGTCCGGTTTCGGATGGACGCGGTGCTGAGGCCGAACTCCTTGGGTGTATCAGGATTCATGGGAATCGTAGGGGGTTCGGGGGTCAGCGGAGAACTTGAACGGCTTCACCTTCCACCACTTGTCCGGCGCCGCGGTCAATGACGGTGGAACCGGCGGAAAGGCCATCCAGGATCAGGATGCGGTCCATGTAGGCTGTGCCGATTCGGACCGGCTGCCTTTTGGCCTTGCCGCCTTCAATCTTGTAGACGAAGTCCTTGCCCTCCCGGTCTTGGAGGATGAGGCCGGACGGCAGGGCGATGGCGGAATCGAGGTGCAGGTCGTTGATGCGCAACGAGACGAATTGGTTGGGCAACATGACGTGGTTTCCTTCAATGGGCACCACGATTTCGAAGGTGCGATTGGCAGGTTCGATGTAGCTGCCTACGCGCCCAATGCGGGAGGTCAGGGTATCGACTCCCGGAACAAGCACTTCCACGCGTTGGTTTTCGGAAACCTTCCCGACGTAGTGATCGCTGACCTTGGCGCGGACATACATTTCATCCAGGTCCAGGATTCGCACGGCTGGGTTCATGGGGCTGGCAAGCTCTCCTTCCTTGGCGAAAATCCGGTCCACCGTTCCGGCAAAAGGTGCGGTGACGGACCCGAGGTCCACCTGTTCTCCAAAGGCGGCAATGCTTTCTTCCAGCGCTTCCACGCTGGTGCGCGCTTCGAGCAACTGCACTTCGGTGCCAATGCCTTGGCTCCAAAGGCGCTCTTGTCGAGCGAGGACGTCCTTGGCGAGCGCCAGACGGGTTTCCAGTTCATTTTGGTTGCTGGCCACTACATCGTTGTCCAGTTGAATCAGCACCTGGCCTTTGCGGACGGTCTGGCCTTCCTCTACGAGGATGCGGCGCACGGTTCCCTGGGTCAAAGGGAAAACCTGGGCCATGCGGTCGGTTTCGACATTGCCTTGTACGGTGAAGTAGTGATCGAAGGGGGCCGTCTCCACTTGAAGTGTGGTGACTTTTCGGGCGTCTTTCACCGCTTTTGAGGGGTCGGTGCTGGCAGCAGATTCCGTCGAGGGGCTGTCAGGGGTGCTGCACGAAGCAAAGAGCAATGCAGGTAGGGCGAGAAGGGAAATAGAACGGATCATGGCGTTCAGGCGTTGAGGGAGCGTTGGAGACGGAGGTGGGCATTGAGCCAGCGAAGCGTGGCTTGGGTAACGCCGCCTTGGGCGTTGATGAGTTGGTTCTGTGCCTGTGCCAGGTCAAAGCTGCTGGCGAGGCCTTCGGTAAATCGAATGCGGGTGCGGTCCATGATGCGGGTGGCCAGCTCCAGGCTGCGTTGGGACTGCTGGCGCTGTTCCAAGGAGGCGTTGTATTCGGATCGGGCCGCACGGTATTCGAGGCGGGCAGCTTCGGTCATCTGCTCCAAAGCTGTAGCGGCTCGGTCGCGCGTCAATTCGGCCTTGAAAACGCGCTCCTTGCCAGCGAAGCTGGACCAGATGGGAATGTTCATCTGCACGCCAACGAGCTGGATGGGATACCAGCTGCCGTCACCGAAGAAGTCAAAGGCGTCTCGCTGGGCATTGCGCTGGTTGGTGTAGAATGCGCCAATGCTGGGAAGGCCGGCCGCTTTTTCGTTTTGAATGCCCAGTTCGGACAACGCGAGGTTCTGCGTTTGGGTGCGGATTTCGGGCAGCCGGACGGCATCGAAGGGAACACCCAGCACGGAAGCGGCGCTCAAGGCACCATCCAATGTCTCGAAGCTGTCTGCGAGGATGACCGTGGTTTCCACGGGCATTCCCATGGTGAACTTGAGGGCATCCAATGCCACCTGTGCCATGCTCTCGGCTGCGGTGCGTTGTTGTTTCACGTCGGTGAGCGCGAGTTCCAATTGGTCGGCATCCGTGGATTCGGCCACGCCTTCTTCCACCATGGCACGCATCTGATCGTGGCTGTCGGAAGCGAGTTGTTCAGCGGATTTGAGCAGGCCGACGTTTTCATCGGCTGCCAATGCTGCGGCATAGGCCTCGCCTGCGGCACGACGTGCATCTACGACCGAGCGCGACTCGGCGGCTTCCATGGCGCTGGCGTACGCTTTGGCGGCTTGGATGCCGACGAAGTAGCTCGGGCTGAAAATCAATTGAGTCGCTGTGATGCCGGCGGTCATGGTCTGCTCCGCGCCGAACTGGAATTCCTGTATGGCATCCGGATCCGGGGCCGGGGCATCCAACGGGACGCCTGTGGCCTGCGCTACCCCTCCGAGAAACGTGTTCAGGTAGTCAGGGAACCCGAACACATCTCCACTGGACACCTGTGTAGGGATGTCGATGTAGCGATTGTATTCAACCGACCCGCTGATCTGGGGGAAGCCGGATGCAATGATTTCTCGGGTGTTGCTGGCGGCTTCGTCTTTGTCCATGGTGGCATAGCGCACGTTGTATGCGCGTTGAGCGGCGATGGATTGGGCTTCATCCAAGGTGAGTCGGATGCTGGATTGGGCTGTGGAAGCTGAAGCCAGGACGAGGGTGGAAAGGAGTAGAATGGTGCGCTTCATGATGCGGCTTGGGCCTGTGCGGCCAGGTGTCGGATGCGGTAGTATTCCATGCCTTTTTCGGTGGCGATGCCCCGGAGGTGGTAGGCGTGGAGTTCTTTCTGGAGTTCGGAAAGGGGTCGTCCGAATTCTTCGAGGGTGGAGGGGTCCGTCATGGTCTGTACCATGGACATGTGCAGTCGGGCAATCAGCTTGGCGTCAAAATCCTGCCGATAGAAGCCTTCTTTTTGGCCGCGTTCGATGTTTCGAATGAGGTAGCCCTGCATGTTTTCCTGCTTGTGCTTCTCGAGCCTTTGCATGGCATCGGGGTGGTACTTCTGCAGATCGAAGAGCATGCTGGGATGCATTTCCCGCAATTCGGACTGCATGTATTCCATGGCGCCGATCACGGCATCGATGGCATTTTCTCCACTTTCGGCCAGCGCGCAGATTTGCGCATCCTGTCGGGTGCACATGCGATCGAACACCTGAAGCACGAGGTCGGACTTGTCCTTGACGTACTTGTACAGTGTCTTCTTGGAGACGCCCAACTGTCGGGCGAGGTCATCCATGCTGACAGCACGGATTCCCAAGCGGCGAAATGCACTTTCGCAACCGTCAAGCAGCTGGCAAAGGCGGGAACCGTCAGGGGTTTGTGGGGGATGGAGATTCACCAAGCACTTGTTTCGGGCGGCAAAAATACCCATTGACATGCGCGATGGAAACGAAACGCTTGTTAAATCGTTTCCATGGTTTCTTTACGGAAATGAGATGGGCTCAATCGAGCCGAATGCCCATCCTTCCGACGAGCCCTTCGAGGTTGTTGGAGGCAAAACGCGTATCCCGGACGCGGTTTTCCTGAGGGTCTATGTTCCACCCTGTTGCGGTGCGGAAATCGCCCTCCCGAAGGTCCGATCTGTGAAAGATGACCTCGTTGAGTTTGCTGCCGGACCAGTCTACATTGCGGGCATCCGCTCCGCTGAAATCGCAGGCTGAAAGATTGCTGTCAATCAACTTGCAGCCTTTCAGGTCGAGGTCGCTCCAGTCACCCCCGGTTGCTTGGCATTGGTGCAGAGAAAGGTTCAGGAATTGAGGCGACAGTGTGCACCATCGGAGCTTATCGACAGTGCATTCCTTGAGGGTTACGCCATGCAATCGTGCGCCAGTCCAGCGCACGCCCACAAGGTTGCAGTGATCGAATGTGCAATTCTCGAAACGGGTGTTGCGCCAATCCATTTCTCCGAAGGTCAGGCCTTCAAAGTGGCAGCTTTCAAAATGATGGTTGGTCCAGGGCCCGTTGGGCAAGGGGTCCGGGCCATCTGTCAGGAATCGAAGATTGAACCACTCCATCAGGAAAGGGTGCGTCGGAT
>Ga0181562_10003743_pt1 | contig 11094 bp, 11 predicted proteins | sample 011ome_26_FD_139344 | JGI IMG/M metagenome (GOLD analysis project Ga0181562, IMG submission 139344) | Coastal salt marsh microbial communities from the Groves Creek Marsh, Skidaway Island, Georgia - 011511BT metaG (megahit assembly) | ecosystem: Environmental > Aquatic > Marine > Intertidal...
AATCTCTGCCTTCGCAGTGCAGGTAACGCGACCTGATGGCTCTGTGGTTACCGGCTACGTTGATGCATCTACTGGAACTGTTTTCGAATGGGCCATTAACAAACAAGCCGCCGCGCCAACGAGTGATCCAACGAACAACTCATACAACGATGACCACGGTGATGATGACGATCACGGTGATGACCACGATGGCGACGACGACTAATTCACATTTTGTCAACCCCAAGCAATAAGCACAAAGGATTTGGAGAAAGCAATGGCTACGAAAAAACCCGGTGCTTCCCGGAACTCAAAGTTAATTTCCACCGGACTAGCAGTTGCCACTGGCGTGGGAGTTGTCGGGTTAATTGGTGTTCGAGCAGCACAAGATGCACAGGCGCAACAATCTGACAACTCGCAATCTGACACTGCGGTGCCCCAAGAAGCTTTGAGTTCAGGTGGATACACGCAGGCGCAATTGGACGCGTACGCCCAAGCATTGGCACAGGAAGCCGATCGCCTGAATCACTATCGTGATCAGCTAGCGGCTCTGGTTAATGAAATTTCTTTGCAGCAAAGTCAAAAAACAGGCGCTGCAAAAATTCAGCAACCTGCCAAGCAAAAAAATATCTCGAAGCCGCAATCCAATGCAAATTCCGTGCCCAAAGTCACGGCGGCTCCCGCACCCAAGATCACAATTGCTAAGCCGGCACCTCAGATCCAGCAACAGGCCAAACCACAGGCCCAATCAAAGGGATCAGGATGATCACGGCGGATCGAGATTCTTCGACATCAAGATTTCGCGCCATGGGCAGCGATATTTCGATCACGGTGTGGGGTACGGGGTACCAAGAGATGGTAGCTCTCGCTGCTGCCCGGCTCGAGATTCTTGAGCAAGCGTGGTCACGCTTTCGCCCCGATAGTGAGTTGAGTCGGGCCAATGCGCGCGCAGGATTCGGTGCATTTGAGGTTTCCCGTGACCTCGCAGAGTTGGTGCAACGCATGCTGGATTCAGCAGAACTCACCCACGGTTTGTTCAACCCGACCATGGCTCGAATCATGGAATCACTCGGTTACAACGTTGACTTCCCTCAGGTTGCGGCCAGTTCGATTGATTCATTGCCCTCAGTACCGACTGTTAATGGGATCACCCTGAACGGCAACCAGTTGATGCTCTCCCCTGGCGTTGCCCTCGACCCCGGTGCCATTGGCAAGGGCCTAGCCGGTGACATCGTGTGCCGGGAGTTCATGGCGGCTGGTGCAGTCGGTGTCGTAGCGGATATCGGTGGTGATGTTGTTGTTTTCGGCACTCCTGGAGATGACAGCTGGCGCATTGCAGTTGTGGACGAATCCTCACCCCAATCGTGTCTGGCGACGGTTTGCAATGAATCTGGATCCTTTGCCGTGGCAACAAGTTCAGTTATGCGTAAGCGCTGGGCAGGAGTGCATCACGTGATCGACCCGCGCACCGGAACGGTCTCAGAAACCGACTTAGTGCAAGCAACTGTTGTTGCGGATTCGGGCTGGAAAGCCGAAGCGCTTGCCACCGCAGCAATGGTTCTCGGGTATCAAGATGGCGAGAAGTTTCTCAATGACATGAACATTGAGCACGTACTTGTTTCGAATCAACTAGTAGGGAGTGCAGCATGAACGACATCGCATGGAGTTGGTTACTGATCCGTGCCAGTGGAGTCACCGCTTGGGGTCTACTTACCGCGGTCATTGTTTGGGGACTGTTGCTGCGCACCAAGCTCCTAGGATCAAAGGCAACTCCCGTTGCACTTTTGCACATGCACCGTTGGTTGGGTGCACTCGCACTAGGCGCACTTGCAATTCACCTCGTGACACTACTCATTGATCCGGTTGTTCATTTCTCAGTGACCCAGATCTTGATTCCTTTTACGGCACCGTGGCAACCCTTTGCTGTCGCGCTGGGAACTATTTCCCTGTGGCTGATGATCCCCGTCTCCCTCATTGGTCGGATTCGCACCAAGCTGGGCAAGAAAGGGAATGTGTTCTTTAAGCGTTCCCACTTGATGGCCTACTTCGCGTGGCCCTTCGCCACAGCCCATTACGTCTTGGCAGGCACTGATGCAATGTCTCAGTGGTCCATTGCTGCACTTATTGCGGGCAGTGCCGTGATTGTCTTCATGTTGCTGGCCCGAGCATTTGTTCCACCTGCGGCGCGCAAGCCTCGCGAACCTCGACCTGCGAGTGCGACACCTGTGAGCACGCAGGAGCCCGTGAGCGCGCAGGTTCCCGTGAATGCGGACGCAACCGATAGGCTGCCCGCAGGTGAGCGCGAGCTAGAGGGAGCGCGAACCTAGAACTTTAGGCCTCGTTATTACCTGAACCAAGGAGTCACATGTCGGCGCAATCACCCTTGAAGGATGCCTCGATTCTGATCACGGGTGGCACCGGTTCATTTGGCAAGGAATTCCTCGCAACGGTTCTCGCGGAGCATGACCCTGCTCGCGTTGTGATTTTCTCCCGAGATGAACTCAAGCAGTATGAAATGAAGCAAAAGTGGGGCGATGACGATCGAGTCCGCTTCTTTCTAGGTGACATCCGTGACCTTGAGCGGCTTCAAATTGCGCTCCACGGTGTTGATCACGTGGTGCACGCGGCAGCCCTCAAGCAGGTAGACACCGCTGAATAGAACCCGATGGAGTACGTCAAGACCAATGTCCTCGGCTCAGAGAACGTGATCCGTGCATCCATGCTGGCAGGTGTCAAGAAAGTAGTTGCTCTCTCCACCGACAAAGCATCATCACCCATCAACCTCTATGGCGCAACCAAACTGACCGCCGACAAGTTGTTCATCTCTAGTAATAACTACGCCAAAGGTTATGGCTCGCAGTTTGCGGTTGTCCGTTACGGCAATGTCATGGGTAGTCGCGGTTCAGTTATCCCGTTTTTCAAAGCACTAGCCGATAAAGGTGAGCCACTGCCCATCACCGATATGCGCATGACACGGTTTTGGATCACCCTCCCGCAGGCAGTTGACTTTGTCATTCAAAGTTTCGCAGATATGAATGGTGGAGAACTGTATGTTCCCCGCATTCCCAGCATGAAAGTCACTGACCTGGCTGAAGCAATCGCACCAGGCGCCCCGCTCGTTGAAGTTGGGGTTCGCCCGGGTGAGAAGTTGCATGAGGAAATGATTTCCCCTGAAGATGCGCGGCGCACGATTGCGCAACCAACACGCTACATAGTTCCACCGACGCTTGCAGAGTGGGGATTTGTTGAACCTGCAGGGGACATAGTTGCTGACGGCTTCTCCTACTCGTCAGACACGAACGATCAGTGGCTCAGTGTTCAAGACATCCGCGAGCTCATGACCCAACTGGGCATGTAGCCGATAAATCCCATGGATAGCAATGCGAATTCATCAGCGCTTGGGCTTGATGGTTTGCTCGGCTGGACTCAAGCTCGACATGTTGCACACGCGGCCGGACGCCCGCTGCCATTTGCATCCGCGAGGCTCGATGAAGCACATGGATCCTTACTAGGTGAACCGCTTGTTAGTTTGGCAGACGAACCCAGTTGCGATGTTGCCCAGTTCGATGGATTTGCATTATGCGCGAGTGGCCCCTGGACCGTAATTGAGCTGGCAGCCGATGTCGCACTTCCCCAACATCATGCGGTCAAAGTGCGAGAGTTCGAACCCATACCTCCGCACACTGATGCAGTTGTTCCCATCAGCGCATCTGTCGTCGAAGACAATCAACTGATAGCGCGTGACTCTCTCAATGGAACCCCAGATGAAAATGCGCGACCCGAATTGGGCAGCGGAATTATTCGACAGGCGGCATTCGCCAGTGCTGGCCGCGAACTTGTTGCCGCAGACACCCTGATTAATGCGCAGGTCCTGTCACTTGCGGCCGCCGCAGGGTTTGATCAACTCACTATTTGCCGGCCGCCCGTTGTTTCAACCCTCGTCATTGGCGCAAGTTTGTTGGACAAAGGTGCTCCCCGTGGTGGTCGCGTGCGTGATGCATTGGGTTTGAGTGTGCCCGCATTCGTCGGTGCGCTGGGTGCCCGCGGTAATCCGCGCGTGCGAGCACCTGAGACGCGCGATTTACTGCTGCAAGAAATCGATGACTCCACAGCTGACCTGATCATCACAACGGGATCAACGGCTCCAAGTGGCGATAATTTATTGCGCACGGTTTTGCGCGATCTTGCGGCGCATTGGTTGATTGATGGAATCACCATGACTCCGGGATCTCAGACTTTGTTGGCGCGATTGCCCGATGGGCGCCTTCTTCTGGGACTGCCCGGTGATCCTCGCAATGCACTTGCGGGCCTGCTCACTGTCGCACCACCACTCATTGCGGGGCTTCGCGGCGAGCGGTGGCAGGAGAGCACGACTACCGCGTTACTTATCGATGAAGCCCCGTTGCCGGACTACGCCGAGGATTCCACGATCGTCCCGGTGAGCGTTCAGGTGACCGCAGCCGGCCGCACCGCCACCCCTTTGCCCAGCGATGGTCCAGCGGGTCTCACCGGATGGGCTCAGGCCACCGATTTTGCCGTTATTCCGCCCGGTAGCGGGGCTCGCGGTGATGTCGTTCTCACCATAAACATGCAGGGAATCTAGAATTCCCTGCATTTCCTACCTTGTTAGTAGGTAATTAGCCTCATTTGGGTTAAAGTCACCGGGTGCTTGATTTTCTGCAACTCGATTTTTATCTCAGTCTCGGTGGCTTAGTGGCCGGCCTCATGGTGGGTTTGACCGGAATGGGCGGCGCGGCTCTGGTCACGCCCATGTTGGTTCTCCTCTTTGGCGTCTCCCCTGCAGCTGCCGTCTCCAGTGACGTCGTGGCCAGCGCCGTGATGAAACCCGTTGGCGCATTTGTGCATATTCGCGCCAAGTCCGTGCACTGGCGGCTGGTGTGGTGGTTATCGGTGGGCTCTGTTCCCGCGGTGCTGCTAGGCACACTCGTTTTTGCCAAGGTGTTGAATACCGATGCAGCAGCGGAAACTATTCGAACCTGGATAGGCGTGGTTCTCGTCATCGCCTTGATAGCCATGATTGCCAAGGGTTTTGTGGCCAAACGCGCGGGCACTATTCGGTCACAATCAGAGTTGCTCGGAACCACCATGCCCGTGAAAATTCCACAAACAATTGTCCTTGGTGCTGTTGTTGGTTTCTTCGTGGGCCTCACCAGCGTGGGCTCAGGATCTCTGATCGTCACGAGCCTGCTCCTGCTCTATCCCCTCCTGCGACCTTCGGTACTCGTGGGAACCGACCTGACCCAAGCAGTCCCCATGCTGATTGCGGGAGCAATTGCCCATGCCGGCTTCGGTGAGATAAGCATCGCCGTGGTGATTTCCCTCCTTATTGGTCAAATTCCTGGAGTGTGGATTGGTGCCCGCATGTCATCACGCTATGACGGACACGCCCTGCGATGGCTCCTTATGGTGGTCCTGGCGGCCACAGCCGCTAAGTTGCTCGGAGCACCCAGCATCATTGCTGGCATGATTGCACTCGTGGGAATGGGAGTTGTCGGAGTCTTGGTAGTTCGGGATCGTGGCAAGTAATCATCGTCGTCACGGCGACGACCTTCTCGACGACGACTCCGCCGGCGGCATTCAGCGAACTTTGCTGTTCGCGGGCCGGCGCATGAGCCCGTTCACCAACATGACCCTCAGGTTGTTCATCGCACTCATGGCTCTTGTCGTCACCGCTGCCGTGGTCTATTTCGAGCGCGACTGTTATGTCGATAACGGCATGGAAGGTCCACTGACCTGGATTGATGCGTTCTATTACGCAACAGTGACTCTTTCAACAACCGGCTATGGCGACATCGTTCCCATTTGCGAATCCTCACGGCTTGTTAACACTCTCGTGGTTACACCACTTCGCTTTCTGTTCCTGATTGTTTTAGTCGGAACGACTGTTGAGGTACTCACACGAAAGACACGCAATGAAATCCGCTCCCGTCAATGGAGGAAACACGTGAACAACCACACGATCATCATCGGGTACGGAGTGAAAGGCCGTAGTGCCGGCAAGTCACTCGTCGATGCCGGATACGTCAAGAACACCATCATTGTTGTCTCCCCTGATCGCGAGTCCTGTGAACAGGCAACGCGCGATGGACTGGTTGCGATCAATGGTGACGCTCGCAGCGAAGAAGTTCTTAAAGATGTCTCTATCGAAAAAGCCGGCCAAGTCATCGTTGCAACGGATGAGGATGACACCAGCGTGTTGGTGACGTTGACCGCGCGCAGGCTGGCAAAGCCCGAATGCAAAATCATTGCTGCAGTTCGCGAGTCACAAAACGCGGACATTCTCCGTCAGTCGGGTGCCAACAGCGTTATTCCTACCGCTGAGTCTGCAGGACGCTTGATGGGACTTTCTGTCATTAGCTCCGAGGCTGGCGCCTTGATGGAAGACCTTCTGGATTCCTCTCGCGGTCTCGAGGTCACCGAACGAGAAATCAATAAAGATGAGTTGGGGCTCTCGCCTGCCGAACTCGACATTCGCGGTCAAATAGTTCTCGCCGTTATTCGCAATGGCGTGACCCACCGGTTCTATTCTGAAAGTATTCGACTACTGGAACGCGGCGATCGCCTGGTCGTTATTAAGTACAACAAAGAGGAGGCCTGATGTTTGCCATCACCCAAAAGGCAGCAGGAGGACCAGAAACTCTCGAGTGGACCAAAGTGCCCGATCCACGCCCCGAACCAGGCGAGGTCATCATTGACGTCACCGCAACGGCGGTCAACCGCGCTGACATTTTGCAGCGCCAAGGTCACTATCCGCCACCCCCTGGAGCCAGTGAAGTCCTTGGACTGGAGTGCTCGGGAACCATTGTCAGTGTGGGCGCAGCATTGACTCTCGATCGAATTGGTGAGCGCGTCACAGCACTGCTCCCCGGTGGTGGCTACGCACAAAAAGTCGCTGTCCCCGTTGGTCAGGTCATGACGGTGCCAGAGGGTGTGAGCCTGCTGGATGCCGGTGCACTTCCCGAGGTTGCCTGCACGGTGTGGAGCAATCTGAAGTGGGTGCTCAACCTGCGTGAGGGCGAAAGCATTTTGATTCACGGTGGTGGCTCTGGCATCGGCACCATGGCCATTCAGGTGGCAAAAGCAATGGGCGCCAAAGTTGTGGTGACCGCGGGTAGCCAAGCAAAGCTGAATACATGTGCAGCACTCGGTGCTGATGTTCTTATCAATTACAACGACGCAGATTTCGTTGAGGTTGTTACCAAGGAACTCGGTGGCGTTGACGCAATCCTTGACAACATGGGTGCCGCCTACTTGGAACGCAACATTGAGGCCCTCAAGCGCAATGGACGCATGGTCATCATTGGCACTCAGGGTGGCGCGACAACAGAATTCAACATTCTGCAGGCACTTCGCAAGAATGTAAGCATTTCAGCGACATCGTTACGCGCGCGTCCTGATAATGAGAAAGCTGCGATCTGCCGTGAGGTGGAAAAAGTAATTTGGCCGTGGATCACTGACGGAACAATCAAGCCAATCATTGATCGCATCATGCCGATCGAGCAAGCAGCTGCTGCGCAACAACTTCTTGAGAACGGTGAAGCAACAGGAAAAGTTGTGTTACAGGTTCGCTAACTTGTAGTTCTAAACAAGCGCTGCGATGCGCCTGTTCAGATACGGCGAAAAGTAACCCGCATACTTTTCTTGCAACTCGGGTTTGCGCCAGTCACTTCCTGTGACAATGCCACGGCAACTTACGAGCTCACACAAACACTGAAATTCGTCGTAGTCACTGGCATCACACATGGCATAGTCAAAAGAAAGCTCTTCACCCGGTTCGATATCGCGCATTGCGACAAGCACCTGTGATCCGACCAGTCCACAGTTGGGTTCGCACGCGTGGTTGAGCATGTCGCCTGGTTCAGGGGTGTCGCTCGACACCAAGTACAACTCATGATCGATTTGAATGGAGCGGCCCTGTCGGTCTTCTGACATGCCAGACAATGTCGCGCGGTCAACAACCCAGCCACCAAAAGCAGCCACGGTCTCACCTTGGGAAATGCGTTCTATAACAAACGAGCCCCAACCTTTTTCCCCTGCGGGTCGAGCTTGGGCTTTCGGTGTTAACCAGTTGTAGTCCAATGAAGGTCCTCTCCAACAAAGGAGCCTGAGCCAGGCGCTCGAGGCAAAGTGAAGGAACTATGCCACATGAATGTGAACAAATGCCAGCCCGGTTCCGGCAAACCTGCCTCACGGTAGGTTTGGGGGGTGATTGACCCACAAATCCTGCGCAATGACCCCGAGGTGATCCGCGAATCCCAGCGCCGCCGCGGCGAAGACACTCAGGTAGTTGACCTGCTCGTGGCTGCTGACATCGCGGCCCGTGACGAGCAAAGAGTTTTCGATGAACTGCGCAACTCTCAAAAAACCCTGAGCAAAGAGATTGGCCCTCTGCAGGGGCAACTCAAGAAGAACCCAAGCCCAGAGTTGCAGCAGCAGGTTGATCAGTTGATGGAGCGAGCGAGCAATCTGGCGGCCGAGGTGAAAGCGGCTGAAATCAAAGCCGATGACAAAGCACGTGAGGTGGAGAACCTCTGGCTCCAGGTTTCGAATTTGGTCGACCTTCGGTCCCCTGTTGGTGGGGAGGAGGACTTCACCCTGCTGGAGACTGTGGGCACACCACGCGATTTCGCTGCGGAGGGGTTTGAACCAAAGGATCATCTGACCATTGGTCAAGGTCTCAAGGCCATTGATACCGAGCGCGGTGCAAAAGTCTCAGGGTCGCGTTTTTATTTCCTCACCGGTCATGGTGCGATGCTCGAGTTTGCATTACTCAACCTGGCCATGGCGCAAGCTCAGGTCAATGGGTTCATTCCCATGATTACTCCCGCACTCGTCCTGCCCAGTGCAATGGAAGGCACCGGTTTTCTCGGACAGGCGGCAGAAAATGTGTACCGCGTGGAATCCGATGACATGTATTTGGTGGGCACGAGTGAAGTCCCCCTCGCCGCCTATCACTCGGATGAAATCATTCCCGCCAGCCAATTGCCATTGCGTTATGCAGGTTGGTCAAGCTGTTTCCGCCGTGAAGCTGGAGCATCCGGCCGCGATACCACTGGAATTATTCGCGTGCACCAATTCGACAAAGTGGAAATGTTTGTTTACTGCGATCCCGCGGATGCCCAAGCCGAGCATGAGCGCCTGCTGCAATGGGAGAAGGACTTTATCAACGCACTCGAGATTCCTTACCGCGTGATTGATGTCGCAACAGGCGACCTAGGGTCCAGCGCCGCTCGTAAGTTTGACATTGAGGCGTGGATTCCCACTCAGGGTAAGTATCGCGAGGTGACGTCAACGTCAAACACCACTGAGTTCCAGGCCCGGCGCTTGAAGGTTCGCATGCGCGATGACAATGGCACGCGGCCATTGGCAACTCTGAATGGAACTCTCTGCGCAATGCCCCGAATAATCGTTGCGATACTTGAAAATCATCAAAACTCTGATGGCTCCGTCAATGTGCCCGCTGCACTCCAACCATTCCTTGGCGGCCTCACAAAATTGACCGCTCCCGCGACAAAATCTGCGGGGAAGTAATGGCTTATGTCGCTCGCGATCGCCGCGACGAATCACCCGTACCTGTTCACCAAGCTGGCGAACCACTGCCCATTGATTGGCGCCCTGAACTTATTGCTCTTGATATCGACGACACGGTTGTGCAGCACCTGGGCAGTGTCCCGGGAGTTGTGGTTGATGCAATTGAACGCGTGCAGGATGCAGGCATCAAAGTCACACTGGCAACCGGTCGGTCCAGCAGCACCACGTTTCCCATTGCGCGCGCCGTTGGCATCGATGATCTCGTTGTCACGAGCAACGGGTGCGTGCTCTCCTCGGTGGAAACCCGAAAGACCCTTGAGGCCATTACCTTTGATCCCACTCAAGCACTCACTGAACTCATGCATCTTGTTCCTGATGCTGTGTTTGCGGTCGAGGACCTCCACGGTGAATTTCTCACCACGCATCTTTTTGACACCGGACCACTTGGCCTGACAATCCGGCAGGTCCCGATCGAGGATCTTTCCAAGGATCCCGTGGTTCGCCTCGTTGTTCGCAGCGAGAGTCAAACAACTCGCGGTTTCGCTGAAGTGGCGCAGTCACTTGGCTTCCACTCTGTTGTGTTTGGAATTGCCGATGTCGCCTGGATGGATGTTGGACCCAAGGGAGTGAACAAGGCCACCATGCTCACTGAGGTGTGTGCCCGTCGCCATGTTGATCCGACTCGAACAATTGCAATCGGTGACAGTTGGAATGACGTAGAGATGCTCGAATGGGCTGGACTCGGTGTAGCCATGGGGAGTGCCTCACCCAAAGTCGCCGCGCACGCCAACCTCATGACGGCTCCTGAGGCGGGCATTGGGGTTGCCCAGATTCTTAATTCAATTCCAGTCTAGATTCACGCAGCGAAAGCCCTTGTTAGTCCTGAGATGGAACGATATCGGCAATCGCCTCGTGCAGTGCCAACCGCCAATCACGCATTGGTGCCATGCCCACCTCAGCCCACCGTTCGTGACCGAGGACAGAGTAGGGCGGACGCGGGGCAGGACGCACGAAACTTGATGAGTCAGTAGGAAGAATCCGCTCGGGATCTTCATTGATCTCGACCATTATTTGCCGGGCAAACTCAAACCAAGATGCAACACCACTGTTGGTGGCGTGGAAGATTCCCGATGCCCCGGGAACATCGATGAGAGCGACAATTTGATCTGCCAGGTCCCCGGCATAAGTGGGTTGGCCTACTTGATCTATCACGACGGTGAGAACATCGCGCTGGCTTAGTGCACGAATGATTGTTTTGACAAAATTTTCACCGTTGACTCCATACAGCCAAGCGGTTCGAACAATGAGGTGATTCTCAGGCAATATTTCTTGAACATACTTTTCACCGGCAAGTTTTGTGCGACCGTACGCTGTGATCGGTTCTGCATGATCACTTTCTTGATAGGGCTCCGTCGCGTTGCCTTCAAACACGTAGTCGGTGGAGAGGTGGATTAGTCGAGCTCCAATTCGCGCGCATTCGTTGGCAAGAATTGCGGGGCCTTCAGCGTTGACGGCAAATGCTGCGGTCTCTTTTTCTTCAGCCGAATCAACAGCAGTCCATGC
>Ga0181562_10003744_pt1 | contig 11093 bp, 4 predicted proteins | sample 011ome_26_FD_139344 | JGI IMG/M metagenome (GOLD analysis project Ga0181562, IMG submission 139344) | Coastal salt marsh microbial communities from the Groves Creek Marsh, Skidaway Island, Georgia - 011511BT metaG (megahit assembly) | ecosystem: Environmental > Aquatic > Marine > Intertidal zone...
GTTTTCCTCGGTGGTGTTCGGCGCCGCGCACCTCGCGCCGCGGGACTTCCCGCAGCTCGTCACGCTCGGCATCGTGCTGGGCTTCTCGTACGCGCGCACGCGGAACCTGCTCACGCCCATGTTCATCCACTCGCTGTGGAACAGCGGCGTGCTCATCGTCGTGGCGGGGCTCGTCGCCACCGGAAACGAATCCGTCCTGCCGGGGTTGGGGGGCGGACAGTAGCCGCCGCGCCTTTTCGTGTAATTTTTAGTGAAAAACAGCACAGCCGCCTCGCCGAAGCGCGACGACGCGACGCGTAGAGAAGCGCGACGACGCGTAGAGTCTCGAGAAGACCGCGTGTAGTAGTGCGTCGCGAACTGCGTGGGCTATCTAAATACCACGGCGCGTGTATCGAACAGATGAGAGATGAGGCGTAACAGAGTTTCGGGTCGTTACAACGCGAACCTCCCCTTCGCCGTTTTTTGCGGTTTACGCGTTGGTGTGTGTGTTGATAGTCTCGATGTTCGTGGGTACAGGACGAAGCAAGCGCGCTCATCCCGCGGCGGCGCGCGAAAACGCGCGCCCCCGCGGAATCGGAGCTTCCAAATCACTCCCGTAGCGACGACGCCAGCCCGCCTTAGTGCGGGGACGCCCTGGTGAAGCTGCGGTGCGTTGGTGATACGCTAATCCTAAGATTGATAGCGAGGGCTTCCGACACAGTTTCGCTCGGCATTCGCCGAGAGTCGCTTAGAAGAGGCGGTACGGCGCGCCCATGGTGGACTTGATGTACAGCGACTTGACGTTCTGCCAGTTCTTCTTGAGAAGGGACACGAGGAAGTTGACGGACATCTGCGTGTTGACGAAGATCTCGCGCTCGGTCATCTCGATGTTGCCGACGGCGACGGCGAGGCAGAGCACCTTCTTGAGCTGGAACTTCACCTGCGAGCGGATGCCGTTCACCTTGTTCTCCAGGGGCTCGTTGTGCGTGCACAGCGTGGGGAACTTGCCCGCCTTGTTCAGGCCGGGGCCGAGCAGACGGGGAATCTGCTTGATCACGGATTCCGAGGCGAGGAAGTGGTTGTACTTCTTCGCGAGCTTCTTGATGAGCTTCTTGTTCTTGTTCAGCTTCTTGAGAGCCTCGACGTCCATGTGGTCGATGCCGACGCCCTGCGCCTCCTCGCAGTGCTTGGCGTCGCCGAGCATGCAGAGCTTGAGCTTGGGGCGAGGGATCGTGGGCAGGGAGACCGTGCCGTTGAAACGCTTGTCCTTCTGGGGATCATACTGCTTGAGACCGATCTGCAGCTCGATCGTCTCGATGAACTTGCGGGGCTTGTCCTTGGCGCCCTGAAGGACCTTCTCGATGCCTTCGCGGAGGGTGTCGGAGGGGAGCTTGCTGTGGGGGAAGGGCACGGGGGGGGATGTGGGTCAGCGGAGTTCGCAGTTCGCGGAACAGTCTCGAGGCTGGTCCGCGCGAGAGGGCGACGCCCGGGGTTGCGCGTCACGCGCGTCTCCTCCCGATGAGGAAAAGAAAACCCTAAGCCGCCTCGATGCGCCGGAAAATGCGGTCGGCGACGCCGGCCGCGAGCCACGGCAACCGCGGCGACCGCGCGGGAGCCGTGCGGAGGGCGGGAGGCGGACACGCACCTCATGTTGTACTGCCTTTACGAGAACACACACACGTGCCTGTTAAGAGGGAGAGTGAGACGTTCGGGGACGGCTCAAGTACCGCGAGACGACTCGCGTATTTTGCGCGAGTGCCTGAAGAGACCGATTGCCCTATATGTATGGTCGAGCGGAAACTTGAGTTACAAACCCAGCGTCTAAGTTTTGAAACTTCCGAGCGCCAAGCGCCAATAGACTGTTCGTACGAACACACACCTTCAATAATACGACGACGGACCCCGTCATGTCCGCAAAGGAGTGTGCGCGGGCACCCGTGCCTCAGCACCGGCGATTTCGATGGCCGCGCACGCGGCGGTGCGCGTCCCGGCGGTGCGCCCGCACTGCGGCGCGGGATGCTCGCGCGAAGGAAAAGCGCGGGGCTGCGTCCGGTGGACCGCCCCCGCCCGTCGCGGCGCGCGCGGGGTTCCGCCCGCGAGGCTGGCGGTGGTCCCCCGAGCGTCCGCGGCGGGACGCGGCGCGTCGTCGCCGTACGGCGGCGAGCCTTCGGGATACGGAAGCGCTCAAGAGAGCGCGAGACCGAGTTTCAGCGCGTCGCGTCCGCGACGGACGCGCGACGCGCCGGACGTGCTCCCCGTGAAGACGCTGGTGGAGTGCGCCATGCTCAGCGCGCTGACCGGGTTGCTGTTCCACCTCTCCACGTTGTTCCGCGTGGACGCGTGGTTCGGCGCGCTGTTCCCCCTGCCGGTGGTGATCGCCGCGGCGAGGCACGGCAACGCGGCCGCGCGACGCGTCGCGGTCGTCACCACCTTGCTTCTGTTCGTGCTGTCCGGCCCTCTGCGCGCGGCGAACTACGTGTTTCTGCACGGCGGCATGGCGATGTGCCTGGGCGCGCTGTGGAACGCGCGCGCGAGCTGGTGGGTCACCGTCCCCGTCTCGGCGGCGGCGCGGTCCGGGGGGATCTTCGCCAGCCTCGCGTTTTCCTCGCTCGTGCTCCGCGAGAACGTGATGAAGCTGTTGGTGACGCAGATGTTCGGGTTGCTGGACCAGATCGCGGCGAACGTCGGATCCACCGCGTCGCCGACTGTCGGCGGCGTCTGGGCCTGCGCGCTTTTTTTCGTCGCGCTCAACTCGGTGACGTACGTCGCCATCCTGCACGCCGTGTACGCCGTCGTGCTGAGAGCCGTGGGGGGGGTAGACCCGGAGTACGTCAACGCGCCGGAGAGGGTGAAGAAGGTACTCGGCGTGCCGCCGTACGGCGCGCCCGGGGTGGCGAGGTAAAGAAAGGCGCGAGAAAGACGTCTAACCTTCATATTTGGCTTTCGTTTGACTTGTAGTTTCTTCGTGAAGAAACTATGCATAGCTACATCTGTCGTCTCCGTTCGGTCCCGCGCCTCACACCGGGAACGCGCGCTTTCGGTCGAGTCGCGTCGAGAGAGGGATGTCGTTCCGAGGCTCGGTGACCGGTAAGCTCCTGCTCGTGCTGGTCGTCGCGCTGTTCGCCCCGCCGACCGCAGGGCAGCTCGCGTCGGACGCGCGCGAGCCCGCGTCGTCGGCGCCTCCGCGCTCCATCCCGAACCTCGCGGCGGGCGATCTCGCGCCGTCGGCCGTCCCCGGGGGCGGGCTTCACGAGGACGCGTCCACGGCGTGCGCCGGGTGCGCCGCGGTGGCGCACCAGCTGCGGCGGCTGCTCGAGCGACCGCCGCGGCGCCTGCCGGTCACCGAGATCGACCCGGCCACGGGGAAAGAGACGCGGGTGCCTTATTCGCGCTCGCGCGAGTTTTTGGCGGCGGCGCTCCGGCGCGCGTGCGAGCCCGTCTCGCTGGCCTCGTTCGAGCGCGGCAGGACGTGGCTCGGGGACACCACGTGGCGTCCTGACAGCCTTCCCTTCTTCCCCGAGCACGACAAGCCGGTGGACGAGGACCTGCGGCGCATATGCCTCGGGTGCGTCTCGTCGTACGCGGAGGCGTTCATGTCCGCGGCGGCGCACCGCGGCGATCCCGGGTGGGTCTGCCGCGAGGCGCTGGGGTGCGGACATAGGAACACCGGCGTCACCGGCGTCACCGGCGCGTTTCTCGAGACCGCGCGTGTCTTCGATACGCTCGTCAGGAAAAACCCGTCGGCGCTGCTGAAGCTCGCGCCCGTGTTCCTGGTCGCGTTCGCGGCGCCGTTTCTGTTCCGGCCGACGTTCGCGCCGCCGCGCGCGCCGGGGGACCAAAACGAAGCGCTCGCTTCGGTGCGCGAGAGACGCGCGCGGCGCGCGCGGCGAGCTTTTTCTGCCGCCGGAGCGCCGGAGAAGGAAAAGAAGAGGTAAAGCGCGGGCGCCTTTTAGGCATAGTAGGTAGGCATATGTAGCGCGCGCGGTCTCTTTCGTCGCCATCATCACAGTCACGTCGTCATTCGCGATTTTGATGAGAGCGTTTCGTATCAACCTTCGAAACCCAAGATTTTCCCACTCATCAAGTGCCTGCCGGCAAATCCCTCCAGCATTCGCCTTCGGGAACTCTCGAAGATGTGTTCTCCTGGCAGATATGGCTCAGCGCGTGCGCTCGGCGTCCGTCACTTTTCGCGGCGAGGCGGCTGCGAGTGGGCGGCGCCTGTCGAAGCGCGGTGGTGCCCGACCACCGGCGACGGGAGGACAGAGGCGGGGATAGCACGACGGACGCGATGGGTACGTGCGCACCTCCCGATCGACGCGGCACGCGACGGAAACCCGACCGCGCGCGACCAGCCGCCGACTGCATCGCGTGCTTTCGCCCGTGCCGGGCGGCGGCGACGCCGCGAAAACGTCGGCGGGGCTGACGCGCGGCAGGTGGCCGAACGAGCCCGACCCGAACGCGCACACCACTACGCCGGCACCCCCGACGTTCCCGCGCGCGTCTCGATTCCGCCGACGACGCGCCCAGACCCAGTAGTCGCAGTAGTCGCGTCCCCGCGCGCCGATCCGTCTCTCCCCGCCTCCTTCGAAAAAGGCGCTTTTTTCTCGGAATCGCGCCAATCATAATCTTCTGACCGAACGCGCGTACGCGACCGACCGCACAGGCGACGTCGCGTCGGACGCTCCGCTGGTGTTCGACGTGACCTCGACGCTGGGCACGAGCCTGGTGGTGGCTGTGCCCGCGTCTGTGGTGGCGCGCGCGGAGCCGGGGGGCGCGAAGGCGCTCCGCGATGCCGTCGCCGCCGAACACCGCGCGGCGCACCCCGAGTACGGCGACGTGTCCGCGACGTTCATGTACGGCCTGCGGCAGGTCCCCGAGAGCTCCGCGTCCGCGTTCGGGGCCCTCTCGCAGTGGGTCGCGGTCACGGACACGGCGCTGAGACACAGGACGTTCTGCTGGCTCATGGTCGCGCTCGAGCCGAGCGTCGTGCCGCCCGGCGAGGCGGAGGCGCTCGCGGCGGCGGCCGGCGCCGAGGCCTTCGGGAGCCCCGTGGGGATGCGCCGGATCAACCGCGCGGCGTGGGAGCGGCTCGCGCAGGACAGGGGGGGGATGATCATGAGTCCGCCCGGGCTCGTCGCGTCGCCGCACGGGGCGCTTCCCGGGCCGTACCCGCTGGGGATGTCCCCGCTGGGGATGCCGGGGGCGACGCCTCATTCGGCGGCGCCGGCGCCGGCGCCGGCGCGGGACGCCGCCGGCCCGAACGACAAGTCGCGTCTCGGGAAACGCACCGCCGCGCAGAGACTGGAGGACGAGACAGCCATGCCTCCTCCCGAGGCGAAGCGCGCCAAGACGGGCGATGGACCGGACGCGGCGGATCGCGGCGTCTCGAGGGCTGAGAACGAATCGGAAACGCGCGAGGCTATGGCTTTGGCCGAGCGCGACGCGGCGGCGGCACTCGCGCGGGGCGTCTCGGACCTGTTCAAGCACGGCGGCGAGGCGAGCGGGACGGTCCCGCTGCGCAACGTGCTATTCGCCAAGTCGCTGAAGCGCTCGAACGGGTTCCTGAGCGCGGTGGAGAAGCTGGACTCATCCTCGCCGGAGGCGCTGATTGCCACCGCCGAGCGCGTCGCGACGGCGATTCGCGAGACTCAGGCGGTTTCGAACATGGACGTGTTCGACGACCTGATGGGGCGGCTGGAGGCGTTGAACGCGTCCGCGTCGCACTCCGCGGCGGGTGACCGCGAAACCGCCGGGGTCTCGCCCGTCGTGGCGGCGCCCGAGGACGCGGTGACCCTGCTGGCGGTGGGCGTGCTCTGCGCGCGCGTGTTCAGGGGCGGGTACAGGAGCGGGCGGGGTGTGCCGACGCGCATGGCGCACGCGCTGCTCTCCGTGAAGAAGCTGAGCGGCTCGGAGCGGTTCGGGCTCGTGGGCGCGGCGGTGATCGACGCGAGCCTGAACGAGCTGGGATTCGACGGCGGCGGACCGGACGCGAACCAAAACCAGAACCAAAACCAAAACCAGGCGCGCGGCGGCGCCGCCGCCGGGCCGGCGCCGTCGCCCGCACCTTCGAACACCTCCGCCCCGAAAGCCTCGAAGGCTTCCCGTGAGGAGCGGGAGGAGACCGCACGGAGGAGTGAGGCGGAGAAGCGGGACGCGCCCGCCACGCCGAAAGCGACCGCCGTCGCGGCGTCGTCCTCGTCCTCGGACGAAGACGACGACTCGGACGGCGACTCGGACGGCGACTCGGACGGCGACTCGGACGGCGACTCGGACGGCGACTCGGACGACTCTTCCTCCGCGAAGGAGGAGCCTCCTCCCGCGAACGCGGCGACGAAGGTGGCGGTAGATCCGAAGGCAAAAGCTTCTGCTCCGACAGAGGAGGCGACGGCGGAAAGACAGACTGAGACGCCGGCGGCGCCCGCGGGGGCGCCGTCGAAGAAGAGCGCTTCGTCGGACGTCTCGTCCGACGCCGCCTCCGACTCGTCCGACGCCGCATCCGACTCGGACGATTCCGACGACTCCGACTCCGACTCCGACTCCGACTCGGACGCGTCCAGAAGCTCCGCCTCGAGCTCGTCCTCGAGCTCGGACTCGGACTCGGACTCGAAGCGAGACGATAAAAGCGCGAAGGACGAGGGCGAGGCTGTGGCGATGGCCATTCGCATCGCCGTGGAGGACGCCGCCGTCAAGCGCGCCAACGTCGCGAAGAAGGCGGAGGCGGAGGCGGCGCGCGCGCGACGCGCGGAGGCGGCGAACGAAGCCGCGAAGAAACCCGCAAAGAAAGAAAGAAAGCCGCAAAAGCCGCAGCAGCGAACGCTTGGCGGCGGAGGGGAAGAGGCTCGGACCCCCAACTTCTCGCTTCCGGAGCCGCGGGTGGCGGCTGCCTCCCCGGCGGCGCGCGCCGCGCCGAACCCGAACGACACGTCCGACAAATCCGCGAAAAAGTACACGCACCTCGCGACGAGCCCGGGGAACCTGAAGATGCTGCTCAAGGCGGCGACGGCGAAGCGCCGCACGAAGAACGCGAACGCCACCTCCGGGCTGTCGACGCCCGCCTCGGCGGCGGCGACGCCCGCGGGGGTCAGCCCCGCGCCCGCGGCGCGCGCGAAGCTCGCGGAGGCGGCGACGGAGCGCGTCGACGCGAAGGCGCGCGTCGACGCGAAGGCGCGTCCACGCGAAACCGAAACCGAAACCGAAACCGAAACCGAAACCGAAACCGAAACCGCCGAGCCGCCGAAGCCGGCGGCGACGCGACCGAAACCCGGCGGTCCCGCGGCGTTTGGGCCGACTCGGTCTGTCGGCAGCGCGGACACGACCAACACGCGTCGCTCGACGCGCTCGGCGTCGGCGAAGCGGGCCGAGCCGGCGGCGGAGCCCCGGCTCGGTCCGGCGGACGCCGCAACCCCGATCGTCGTCGCGAACCCGGTCGAGACCGGCCCTTCGTCGGTTCCGAACGGCGCGCCCGACATGATCCCCGTGACGTGTGGCACGAAGGCTGGGCAGTACATCCTGAGCGAGAAGAAGATTCTGTTCGAGGGCCGGAAGATAGCGCCCGCGAAGTTCGAGGAGCTGGCGGCGCTCAAGACGAAGCGGTGGAAGCGGAACATCAAAGTCGTGGGCGAGGTTTCGGACCGCGCGGTGAACATCGGCGAGATGCTGGACATCCTGGGCATCGACACCGCCGCGGGGGTGGAGCAGCCCAAGCACAAGCCGCGAGCGCGAACGCCCGCGAAGAAATAGAGACTTTTAAAATCGTCGGTTGTCGGACGTCCGTTCACCACGCGTCCGCGCGTCTCGCGCGTCTCGCGTACGCCGACGATGACGAGCGCGCGCGAAAAATCCCACTCGCCAGCGTTGCAAACTTGCAAACGCGTCCAGAGTGTCGGAACCTTTTTCGCGTAACGGTCACTTTTACCGCGTCTCGTGTCGCGCCGCGGCACACCGCCGAGCGCGCGACAACCGGCGCACGCTCTCGCGTTTCGCGCGTCACGCTCGTGCGACACATCCAAGGCGACTCGCGCGCTTCCCTCTCGACCCGAGCGCGACCGTGGCGAGGCCGTGCCCTCCCGCGCGCGTCTCTCGGGATTTTCGGGCCGTTCCGAGATTCACGAGATGACGGGGGACGACGACGCCTTCGAGATGCTGGAGGAGTCCGCGCACTCCTCCCGCCGGTGGATGGACCTGGAGGCTGCTGAGCTTCACGCCGCGCGCGCGCGCGTGGAGCGCCTGAAGCGTCGCTCGGTCAGCTCCTCGCCACCTCGCGAACGGCGCCGGCCGGGCGACCCATCCGACGGGGACGCGCCTCCCGGATTGGGCGGCGAGACGTGGTTCCGCAGGCGCGCGTCCAGAGCGGCCGACGACGAGGACGACGCGTTCCCTTCGCACGCGTCCTCGGACCTGCGCCGCCGCGGGGACATCCCCGGCCCCCCGCTGGTCGGAAAGGTCACCGCGCGGAGCTACGAGGTGGACCGCCGGGGTGAGAGCCGGGACGCCGCGCGTCGCGAGCGCGAGCGACGCGCCGCCCGCCCGAGGCCTCCCGGGGACGCGCACGCTCTGCGACCGACGGTCACCGCGAAGTCTCGAGAGGTCGAACCCGTGCCTCCCTCGTTCTCGCCGCAGGAAGAACTCAAAGCGCCCGCGAAGGTCGCGGTGCCCGCGGTGCCCGCGAAAGCTCAGCAGACCGTCGAGGCGGCGCCCACGAAGCCCGCGACGCCTGTCCGGGGAGAGACCGCGCCGCCTTCGCCGCGGCCCGCCCGCCCGCCGCCGACGCCGTTCCGCGCGCGCTCGGAAGGCGTCACCTTCGTGTGGTCGGGGTCGGATTCGACGCCGCCTCCCGACGAGAACGCCGACGAGAACGCCGACGAGAACGCCGACGAGACGCGCGCGGAGCGAGACGCGCAGGAAGACGAGCGTCCTCGCGGGCGACGCGAAGTATGCGAAACGAAAACGAGGACGAAAACGCGCCGCGCGTCCCCCTCGCCCGTCTTCGCGCCGCGTCGCTGGGGCGCGGGCGCGGCCGCTGCGTTCGGGTCCGGCGCCCTGCGTCTCCGCGGCGGCGCGTTCGCGTTGCACCGCTCGGTGGGCACCGCCGCCTCCGCCACGAGAGCCGCCGCCGCGCGCGTCGCCGGCTCGACGAGAGCCGCCGCCGCGTCGGCGGGGGCGTCCGCGCGGCGCGGCGCCGGCGCGGCGTGCGCCCGCGGCGCGGCGTCCGTGCGCGACACCCTCGTGTTGGTGAAGGAGGCGGCGCACGCGGAGGAGGTGCTCGGAGGCGTGCGCGCGGCGCTCACGAGCACGAAGGCGTTCCTGCTGGAGAACCCGGACGTGACATGGAACGCGCGCGTCCCCCCCCTGCTCGCCGCGCGCGCCGGCGCGGCGCGCGGCCTGGGCTGGTTCAAGGTCCTGGAGGGCGACCAGCCGCTGGACGCGCGCGGCCCGGGGGACGCGCCGAGCGTCCGCGCGGAGGCCACGCCGCGGCGCTCGCGCCTGGCGGACTGCGCGGCGGACCGCGCGCCCGGCGTCACCGTCGCCGCGTGCGGCGAGCGCCTCTTCTCCGCCGCCTTTCCCGCGCGGCGCCGGGATCCGGACGACGGGTCCGACGCGGACGACGACGACGAGACCCGCCGCGCGCTGTTCGAGAACTTCGAGGGCTACGGCTCTCTGGGCGCGGACTTCGCCGCCACCGCGGCGGCCGCCGCGGCGGCGGTCGCGGCGGACGCCGAGCGACTCGAACGCGCGCTCCGCGAAGCCGACTGGACCGCGCCGCTGTCTCCGCTCCCGCCGCGCGCTGGTACCGGAACAGAAACGTCCGAAGTCGTGTTCCACCCGGCGCTCACCCCGAAACGCAAGGGGGGCAAGGTGGACGCGCGCGCGCTGCGCGTCGAGGACTACGAAGAGAGCCTGGCGACGCGCGTGCGCACGCTGCAGCGCATGTTCCCCGAGGTGGCGAGCGAGATCGCCGGAGCCGTCTACGCGTTCCAGGAGGACGTGGCGGCGAACGCCAAGGGCGCGCCGCGCGTCAAGTCGACGCTGGCCGCCAAGGGCATGACCCGTGTGCCAGTGGACGTGCGCGCGGCGACGCGCGTGGTAGAGGAGCTGGAGGCGGCGTCCGTCTCCGTGCTCATGCACGGCAAGGTCCCGACGGGCGCGTCCATGCGCCGGTGGCTCGGCGAGCTCAAGGCCGGGCGCGGCATGGGCAGAGAGGCGTGGCGCGACGAGCACGGCGCCTTTTACGGGCCGGGCGCCGCCGGTGAAAACGTCACCAGCCCGCAAGAGAGCCTCGGGTCTCAAACTGAAGGCTCCCCGGGTTCGGGCTCGTACGGGGGCTGGGACGCGGTCGCCGCGGCCGCCGCGGCCGCCGGGGCGCCGGCGGCGGCGGCGCCTTCGTACGCGAAGGCGACCCCACGATCGCGAGCCGCGACGAGCAGACTGGCGGGCGCGTTCGCGGGGTGGACCGGACGCGCCGCCGACGACGACGCCTTCCTCTCCGTCTCCGACGACGCGGGTTCGGCCGAGGCGGCAAAAGCGACAAACGCGACACACGCGGTGGGCGCGTTCCGCGCGTGGCGCGAGGTTTCCTCGACCGGGCCCATCCGCAAGGCGACGCTCGACACCGTGCACCGCATGCGCGCGGACGCCAACGCCGAGGAGAACGCGAACGCGATGACGACGCGGCGCGCGGCTCCGTTCGACGTCGGCGCGCTCGCTGACCGCACCAACGTCGACACTCGTGACTCGTCCGGGAAGAAGAAACCCTCGCCTCCTCGTCGTTTCTTCAACCTGGTCGCGTCGCCGTTCGCGCGGCGGCGGCGCGGGGACTCGCCGCACTCCGACTGGGGCTCGTCGGGCTCGGACTTCGAGTCCGAGGGCGTCTCCACGGGCGCGGCGGCGCGGCGAACCGAGGCGGGCTCGGCTTCGCGCGGCCGGTCCAGTCCGAGCTCGGATTCCTCCAACGTCTGGATGTCCGCAGGCGCGGCGATGTCCACGCCGGGGAGTGTCGCGTCTGGCGCCGTCGCGTCGCGGCCGCCGGCCAGTCCCAGGTTCGAGTCCGCGCGGTCGCGGGGCGCCCGCGCGAGCGCGACCCCCACGGTGTACTTCCCCGCCTCGCCTTCCTCGGA
>Ga0181562_10003759_pt1 | contig 11071 bp, 10 predicted proteins | sample 011ome_26_FD_139344 | JGI IMG/M metagenome (GOLD analysis project Ga0181562, IMG submission 139344) | Coastal salt marsh microbial communities from the Groves Creek Marsh, Skidaway Island, Georgia - 011511BT metaG (megahit assembly) | ecosystem: Environmental > Aquatic > Marine > Intertidal...
ACTTGTGCCCAACCAGTAATACCAGGTAATAATTTATCCACGCCTTTTTCAGTACGTAGAGCAATTAAATCATCTTGATTGAATAATGCAGGGCGAGGCCCTACAAAGCTCATATCACCTTTTAAGACTGAAAACAATTGTGGAAGTTCATCTAAGCTAGAACGTCTCAAAAAACCACCAATAGGAGATAAATACGCACCTGGATTATCTAAGAGGTGGGTTGCCACAGCAGGAGTATCTATCAACATTGATCTAAACTTTGGCATCTTGAATATTTTATTATTTTTGCCAATTCTATCAGACCAATATAAAGTTGAACCTTTAGATGTTCGTCGAATTGCAATAGCAATGAATAGCATTATAATCACCAACGATGACAATAATATTACACCAGTAAACAAATCAAAAGCTCGTTTCATTCATATCCTTTAATGTCTTTTTTGCTTTAAATCCTAAAGCTTCTAATTTAGCGGAAGAATAACATTCATCACCCAGTAACTTGTTAAGTTTATATTTAATACAGGGACTTGCCAGGCTAGCAAGATCAAATAAGACTTTTGGCATACTCCAATTTGGAATTGACTTGCCTACTACACCGCACATAGCATTATAAATCTCACGAGAAGAATAAGGTGCACCATCTGTTGCGATAAATATTTCTCCATTAGTTCGCTTGTCTTCAGCAATCAGTAAAATCGCTCGAACTAAGTCATCTACATGGACCATAGAGCGCCGGTTACCCGTTTCAGGTAAGGGTGGAAACCATCCTTTCTTAACACCTAACAGCATTGATTTCAAATTACCTTTAACATCAGGGCCGTAAACTAAAGAGGGGCGAATGATTGAAACATGCATACCTGACACTTGACCTATCTCTAATAACTTTAACTCTGCTTCACGTTTCGTTCTTCCATAAACATCTTCTGCATTTCTCTGGTCTTTCTCATTCGCACATATTCCAAGAGGTGGATTCCCACCTGCTTTGACACTACTAACAAACACAAACCTCTTGACACCAGACTTTACCGCAAGATTAGCCAATTGAACTGTGGCGCTCACATTAACTTTATAGTAAAGACCTGCAATCTTACTTGCATCACGCATATCATGCGCAAATCCAGCTAAATGAAAAACGGTATCTACATCACCTAGAGCATCATCAGGAATCACATTAGATTGAAGATCACAAACAACAGTTTCATAATTTGATTGATTTTTTCTTGAAAGTGTCCTAACTAGAACTTTCATTTCAGCCAGGTGCTTAGTTAACTTATTACCAATAAATCCACTACTCCCTGTAACTAGAACTCGATTCAACTACCCACCTCTTCTAATAACTTTTCATAAATATATATATGCTCAGCAACAATCTGCCTTACATCGAATATATCTTCTGCTCTTTTCCTTCCTGATTTGCCCATATCATTACGGAGTGTCGAGTTTTCTAATAAAAAAGAAATTGCATCAGCCAATGCAACTGCGTCCCTTATTGGGACTAACATACCCGTTTTATTCAACTCAATTGCATCACGGCATCCGGGGTGGTCTGTTGTAATTACAACCCTTCCACATGCCGCCGCTTCGATTAATACTTTTGGCAGTCCTTCGCCATAGAAAGATGGCAATGTCACTATATTAGATTGAGAAAATAAATTTGATATATCTTCTCTATAGCCAAATAACTCTACTAATCCTGTTGACTCCCAGTCTCTCAACTGTTTTTCAGTTACGGTGTTAATATTTCCTGGATCTGGCTCACCTATTAGCCAGAAACGTGCATTAATTTTTCGTTTCTGTAATATCTCTGACGCCTTAACAAATACTTCAACCCCTTTGTCAACTAACAGCCTAGCAGCAAAAGAAATAATAGGAATTCCTTTTGACTCAGGAAGGTAAGAATAGGCATCCAGATCAACACCAGACCCATGGATTAAGATAGATTTTCTAGTAGAGATCACTCCCCAATTTAACAGAGATCGAAGGTCATTATTATTCTGGAAAATAACTTTTTGATTCTTATGTCCGAAAGCTAAAAAATAAAATGGATACAACGCCTGCCTTAGGAGCTTGTATTTAAGATTATTTGAAGAAAATACGATGCCAAGTCCAGACACCGCTGAAACTAATGCAGGAACACCAACCAACCTTGCCGCTATTCCACCTAGCAATACTGGCCTTATAGTAACCAAATGTACAATATCAGGCCTGACATCTTTGATAATAGAGAAGAAACTCCATAATTCAGATAGAATTGAGATGCCAACATTACCCCTGTGTATATCAAGGTTATGGACAATCAATCCGCTACGTTCTAATAAATTTAACTTATCGGTGATTGTTGTAGCGATATGCACCTCATAACCCTGATCAATGGCCTTAATGGCAATCGGGAGTCGGTGGGATACAAAGAACCAATCCACATTAACGATAAACAATATTTTTTTCAATTTCTATACCAAGCTTATCCAAAGGAGGCATTCGAATTTTGAAAAAATCCAATCATCCACAGTAAACACTTTTGAATTTTTAAAATCATGTCGCATTCTTTGGTTTGCCCAATTAATAAAATCACTTTCTGTCAAAGAATTGAATGATTCAGAAATTTCTTTGTTAAAGTTTATAATATCTTCCTGACTAATTCTTACACTCTTCTCAACTTCTCGTTTTAAGTAGTGCAAAGCATTTTCAGCTTCAGGATACATTTTATTAAGCACATTTTTAGAGTTAAGTTTATTGTTATAAGAATCATCAGTTAAAAATTTATTCTGTTTATTGTTAAAAGCAACCAAACTCACCAATCCAACAGAAAGCACTGAGCCTGATATTATCGCAAAAAATGCTCTTCTATTAATCATCATGCAGATATCTCTTTCTTATTTTTTATATGATTTGCCAATCTTATCGCTAAAGCAACAATAGTGTATGTTGGATTTGCGTGACTAGCTGTCGGGAATACTGAAGAGCTTGCTATATAAAGATTACTAACACCAAATACATTGCAATTTTTATCAACCACTCCATTTTCTGGAGAGTTTGCCATTCTAGTTGTTCCAGTATGGTGACTTGCACCCCCTCCCTGTTGATACAACTGCTGTAATGACTTATCATAACAAAATCTTCCAATTCCTGATGAGCCGAGTGTTAGTGCTAATAATTCATAAAAATTAGAATATGCTTGTATATCTTGTTTTGTGATTGCATGCTTAAGAATGATCTTCGGAACACCTAAAATATCACGTTCATTTGATAATTTAACTCTACTTTCAAAATTTGGAACCTGATCGAATGCGCCATTAAGTGCAAACGCAAATTTTTTCCTTCCCATAATATTCTCATATATTTCATCAAAATTTACAGATGAATGAAATAATTTATACACATGTTCGGTTAAATCATTTTTCTCAACTGAGTCTAATGATTCCAATGTGACCTTGCAATTCATATAACCTTTACTTACATATCTATCCGTTAAAGAAACAAACTTTCTATACAAAATAGCGTCAGACAATTCCTCTATATCTTTGTCCAATTCAACATCTGGGTTTAGTATTAATATTCCATGAGTTAAATTAGCATGAGGTGAATAATATCGCCCTACTAAATCAAATGCATTGCCAATAGCTTTGTTATTGTCGGATATGGAGGCCAATAAAATTCTAGGAATTTCCAAACCTCCCATTGAAAGTATTACTTCTTTCCCTTTAACTATAATATTCTTATCATTCAATGTTTTAACTTGCAACTCGGAAATAGAGTTTTGTTTCAGGGTTAAAGACACAACGTTAGCATTTAATATCACCTTGATATGTTTAGAGGATTTCAATCGATCTTTGTATTTTTTTCCAAAATTAACCTGTCGTTCTTTTTCAATCCAGTATTTTGTTTTAAAAACTCCTGTCTTTTCAAGGCCATCAATCACTTCGCGAGAGCCTAGCCGACTCTTAGGTGGCAGGTCATAATTTACAGATTCTATTCCAAGATAATCATTAGCTTTAATATAGTATTTTTTAAGTACTTCACGAGTAATTGGCCAGCCACTATTACTAATAGATGGTTTGTGCAAAAAATCAACTTTATCATATGGCAGGCATGCGCCTCCCCACCAATTCGTAGTCCCGCCGAAAAAACGCGCTCTATAAATATCTAATGGTTCATGCGGTAGCGCGCCTGATGATGAGTCATCAACAAAACCCTTGTATAAACTTTGAACTTCAGAATCAAATGAGAAGCCACCACTTTCAAGCAAAATAGCATTTTTACCCATATCTTCAAATTCACATGCTAAAGTAATGCCTGCAGCGCCAGCTCCAACAATAACTATTGACTCTTCTAAAATTGTATTATTTTCTAGTGTTAATGCATCAATTATCATGTATATTTTTTCCGAAAATAGATAGACAACGCCTTCTTCAATGTCAACATAAAATAGAAAGATAAATGAAAAATATAGTCAATAAAAGAGAATCTGTAAAAAACTAAGCTATCTACATTAACTATTTTTTTGCTATTCTTTTCTATAAATTTCATGAAACCATCTATCTGACCTTCTGTCATCTCGCTTGGGTGTAGACAGATTGTCCATATACCAAACCACATGTCTCTTCCTTTCCATAATTGCTGAGGAATCCAATTAATTCCTAATTTATTGAAGGGGCGAATAGAAAATCCATCACTAATTGTACGTATTCCGGACGAGCTGATTAATGACTTAATAGTATTCTTATCAAAGCTGTGTGCTGGCGCCACCCAAACACTGGGGGTTAAATTATATTTTTTTAATATTCTACAGCCTTCATGGATCATATCAGATTGATTCTTTGCGCTAACACCAACAAATTCTGAATACTTATTTATAGGTACAAGACCCTTACTAGAGGGTTTTAATTTGTGTTGATATCCATGCAACGCAATAGTCCAGCCATTTTTTTGTCTTTTAAATAAATTTTTCCAAAACTTTTCATTAGCAGATGAGTAATTTAAACTTTCATCCTTATTATTAGGGATGACAGCAATTATAGGTTTGACATTATACTTCAGACATATACTCTCAACCCTTGCCCATTTTTCATGATTCATACAAGGGTGTGCATCATCAAGCCTAATAAGATATTTAGCTGTCATTTTTATACAGCGCTATTAGCTCACCATGATTAATAATCTTCACTTTTTTATTTTTTCCCACAAAATAACTTCCTAAAGCATAATCATTCATATTTTTCTGAAGCAAGTCAAAATACTTAATCCAAAATAAAGATACACGAACCAATGCTTTAACAACTAAGGAGACTCGATAACTTTTAGAAAAAGACTGAAAGAAAGAAGTTATTGACCACAACAATGCACTACCTGAACCTGAAGTTGGTGCTAATTCCATTAATTCGAATGATGAAAATAACCACCTGTGGCCCAATAAAGTATAACGTTGAAAATCAAAACACCCCATGTGCACTTGTTGCATAAATGGTATTGCTGAAAAAACTAACCCATCTTTTTTAAGGACTCTCGATATTTCAGACACCGATGCTACAGGCTCAATAACGTGCTCAAGAACGGCTATTATAAAAACCGCATCAAACTGACTGTCAGAAAATGGTAACGATGTAACATCGCACACATAATCTATCGTATTTGATTTAATTACATCAGTAACAATCACATGACTACCATTGCCAATAATATGTTGCTTAATTTTTTCATCATCTCCAGCTCCAATAATCAAACAATTAGAACCCTTATCTAGTGAAGCAATAAATTTATTAAGCGCCAGATCCTGAAACTTATTCAATGATATGTCGGGCAAATACCTACTTACTGTTGCACTCACCCCAGAACCAAAACCGCTAGAAGTAAGATCAAGAGAGGTTTTTTTACTAAACAAGCAATTTGAGTCTGATAGTAAAATAGGGATATTGTCTACTATTGGAAACAATTCCTTACAATTAGAGCAAGTAATAAAATTTTGTTTGTTTAACTCTATTACGCCTCTACAAGAGGGGCAAGTTAATTTAATATCTTTCATTGTATTATATCCTTATAAAGACAAGAAAAAGAACGGGTCATTGACTCCAAAGAGTAATTGTCTTCTATGAATTTTTTAGAGATCTCAGGGGGCGGGGTTCCTGCTTTATCTAGCCAACGGAGTGCTATTTCACTATCATCATCAATAGCTTCATTTGTAGTGTACTCACCAAGTAATTCATTTAATACTGGAAGGTTAATTGTAGATACATTAAGGCCTGATGAGATTGCCTCCAAAATTGTTAACCCAAATGACTCAGATTGTGAAGTAGAAACTAGCAGATCAAAACAAGGGTAAATTTTAGAAATATCTGATACTTCGCCTAATAAAGTTACTTGTTTTGCTAAACTATATCGATTTAATAACTCAGTCAGTAGACTATTCTCATTATTATTGCCTTTTCCAATCAAATAAAAATGAGATTTTGGATGATAATGAATTAATCTTGATGCTATCGAAAAGAAACGAGGATAGTCTTTAACTTGGTGGAATCTAGAGACCATGCATATTTTTTTGCAATCTTGTTTACCTAAATTAATATCGCACCCCTTACCATCATTAAATTTATCAACATCTATCCCGTTGTATATAACCATTGACTTCTTAATACTATATCCAAAATTACTATGCTGCTCTTGTGCATATTTTGATACAAATACAATTTTCTTTGGGATAAAGTGAGAAAATAACCCGACAATTTTTACTATAAATTTTGGCTTGTTTACAAAAGAACTATGAATTGACCAGATAACAGAATAACCAGCAAGTTTAAACAAAATAGAGAGTAGGTGCGATCTGTATAAATAACTATGCACAATTGTATTTTTCCTATTTTCCAACATAAGCCTCATAAATAACATAAGAGATATCGTTTCAACTTTTATTTTGTGATCAATTAACTTAGCAACATAACTTCCTCTCTTAGAAATCACAACAACAGTATGATTAAATTCACCATTCAAGCCCGCAATTGTGTCATACAAAATCTTTTCTGCACCACCATTTTCTAGTGCATTAATAAAGTGAATAACATTCATAGATTACTCAGAACCAACATAATACCTCTCAACATATTTCATTTTCAGAAGGGATATGTGACCAAGATACAACCCTATTAAAATATAAAATATAATTTGTGTAGAAACTAAGCCAGTAAACAAACTTAACACACCAATATTCACCATCAACATAATCAACAATTGACTGACCTTATCCTGTCGATATTTCAAAAGCCTAATAATCATAGTTATAATTAGAAAGATATAAGTTAGTCCACCAAAAAGTCCCAATTCTGCAAAAATTAAAGCATATGCACTATGCGGTTCAGTTCCATATGGTGATATTACTATAAAATTTGACGGCCCAATTCCAGTGAGAAGATTTTCAAGAAGATAGTCCATGGCTGCCATAAACATATCAAGCCTTTGCATTGAATTACTTCCAGAAGTATTTATTTCCAACATGACAATAGAATATATATCTTCAAAAAATATTAAAAAAATCATAAAAACTAATGCAGCAATATACATCTTGCGCTTAAAGTCTTGAAATACAAAAAAAATAATAAATGAGCACGTAATAGCCAGCCAGGCAGCCTTTGATTCTGCCAACAATGCGGCCAATACAATTAGACTTGTAGATGTCACATAAAAACCCCTAAGAATAAACCCAGACGCCTCCCGAGCCAAATAAAGACCTATTGGAAAGATTATTGCTGCATACGTAGCGACAGGATTGGCACCTAATACAGAATCAAGTTTCCGAATTCCGTTACCGTACATTAACCCCATATCTTGGAAAAACATCAAATACAAGACTGATGAGCACATAACAAAGCCGCCCATATATAAAGAGAAAAATATTTTTTGGATAGGAATATAGTAAGTCGATATGTATACAAAGGTAAATATAATGCCAATATAGTATATATACCTGAAAAGATGCGCTAGCATCCTTTCTGATGAAAATTCAATATTCCCAAATATACTTATGATAATAAATATTAAAAAAAGAAAAACAAGTAACGTGACAAAGGGTTCTGCTCTTATTGTGTATTGAGCTCTTGTATAGAAGTCATTTGAAAACAATAAAATAGATAGTACTAGCATAAAAACTACATCTGATACCTTAATGCTTCCTAATAGTTGAAATAGATCAGCAACGGGATTAGCCACAGAAGTAGCAGAAATCATTACAGAAAACAAAAACAAAAAATTATTAAAAAGTTTTTTCGAAAATTTCATTATTTTCCGAGTGCAGATAATAATTTCAATACAAAAGATCTATATACAAATTGAGCTTGATAAGGAGACATAATAATTGCAGGAATTAAATATAGAATAAAAGCAATATAGTTTTTTCTATGTTTGTTTGATGTGGCCTTGTAGTAAAGCACTTGAGAATAATAGAAAAGCATTTTATGTATGTTATGCACAGACTTAACCCTTTCTATCTCTTGAATAGAATAATTTAAACTTCCTTCATTTAAATCACGAACATAATTAAACATTCTTCTTTGGACTAATCCATTTGTAAGGGCCGTCCCTCCTTCTTTTGATTGAGTTCTGAACTTCAATAGTGGCTCATCCATCATTTCAACCTCTACACCTGATTTTACAGCTCTTAATAAAAAATCATAATCTTCTGCAGGCGCTAGGTTTCTGTACCCTCCAAGGTCATCATAAATCTTTTTATATAGTGCCCAAGTTGGATGTCCAAGTGTAGATTTATAACTTAAGTACTTTTTAATTTGAATTTTGGAATAAAAAGAGCTTTGGCCTATATCCACTCCATCTCCCGTAATATACTTAACAGTAGTCCCGACAAAATCAACATTATTATTTTTCAAAAAATCAACTTGGCATTGAACTCTATTATGCAAGGATATATCGTCTGCATCCATTCTTACGATTATTTCTCCACAAGCATGCGAAATAGCTTTATTTAATGAATAAACAATCCCCTGATTGGAATCATTTTTAAAAATTTTAATTCTGTTATCGTTTTTCTCCAACCTGTCTAGTATTGAATATGAGCCATCTGTAGAGCAATCATCTACACAGAGTATTTCTAGGTTTGAATAAGTTTGATCTTGAATACTGATAAGGGCATCCTCCAAATACTTTTCAGCATTGTAAATTGGGATAACAACTGAAACCAAGCCCTTGTAGGTCATAGAATAGAATTTAAAGTTTGTTCAATTTCAGCATCTTTTGCATTTATTGGAATCTCTATCATATAAACCTCTTTAGTATTAATAAATGCTTTTTCAATCAATGTCTCGGTTATACCAAATTGCATTGCAACACTCCTTTTAGTAAAGGCATCATAGGCTAACATTAACTTATGATATTCCGCCCACTCATGATGAACTATTGATGATATGTATATAGCTAGATTTCTTCTTTTCTCCTGATTGTCAACTCTCTCAACAGATACTTTATCGATTGATCTTCTCTTAATAATTACAATTACATCTAGCCTTTCTCCTTTTTTTGGAATCTGATCTTCACTAAGAATATCACTAACTGCTATCGTTACATAACCATTAGAATGTGTACAATAATCGCCAACATTTCCTAATTTCCATCCAAATCTATCTAATATTTCCAATCTTATTCTTAATAATATTCTCCACAATAACGATGGATATAAAAAATAAAGCTTCCGATTCAGTCTAGTTTTTAAATATTTTTCGTAATGATATTTATACGCACACATTGGCCTATGGTAAGGATAAATATAATTATCCTCATCTAATAAAACCAAATCATCACCATAAATTGACGTATCAGGATTCTCAGATAATTTAGAAACTAAAAATGTTTTTCCTATACCTCCAAAGGCAGGAACTAAAATGTTTTTCCCTTTGTGTTTAAAGCCAGCAGAATGAACCAGTGTTTTATTGCTCAATATTACGCATAAAAAATATAAGAAATGTATCGATACACCAAAGATTGAATCAAAACCATAAAAGATAGAATCATCGGTAATCATTAGGCTAACTTTCTTATCTAAAAGGTAAAGCTTTTGATCATTAGATGTGAATTTATACGCGCCTGGAACAAGCTCGTAGTCTTCACTCTCGCAGTGAGAAAATGGCTCAAGAAATATCTTTTTGTACTTCATGCCACCAACTCTTACATCTATTAAGCCTTTTAGCTGTGTGTGTAATAGTTCATTAATTACTTTTTTCTTCTTAAAGTCAAATTCATCAGAGATGAAGATTTCTACATTATTAATACTGACTACTTTTTTATAATTATTCATGATATTTTATTGGTTAAAGTTAAACTACATATAAAGCATTTTTTTTGACTGGTTTATTGAATAAACTAAAATACAAATTTGACTTACGAAAGTTGCAATAATAACGCCAAATATTCCAAGAATTGGTGTTAGTAAAACACTAATCATTAGGTTAATTAACATACCGAATGTTAACGCTATTTGCATAAATTTAGTCTTATTGAAATAAACAAAAACATACCCATAATAACCAATAATTGCAGTAAGCATAAAATTAACCACAATTAGATAGTTATACTTAAATGCTTCATGATACTGCTCACCTATTAATAATTTATAAACAACCTCACCCCAAATAAAATCCAGGAATAACAAAACAATAGTCACTAATAATAAATAAAGAGTTTGTCGATTAATCATCTTCCAAGTCTTGTCTTTATCGTTTACCCTAAATGACTTATATATATAGGGAGTGTACACAATAGCTATGGTGGAGATAATCAACAGGTTATAGGCACTTGAAAGTTTAAATATTTGAGAATATAGACCGACTTCTTTTGTGCTATAAAAATATTCAAGAACCCATTTATCTGAACTGTACATAACCCAACTCATAATCGCCACTATGAACCATGGATACGAAATTTTGATAATGTGAAAAAATTCATTCAAACTTATACGTACAAAAAAATTTATTTTTGGATGTCTTTCTAGTAAATAATAAATAAAAATAATACCCAAAGCACTCAAATGAGATAAAAGGAGGATATCTATCTTTTTCTCACCTATTACCATATACAAATA
>Ga0181562_10003762_pt1 | contig 11063 bp, 11 predicted proteins | sample 011ome_26_FD_139344 | JGI IMG/M metagenome (GOLD analysis project Ga0181562, IMG submission 139344) | Coastal salt marsh microbial communities from the Groves Creek Marsh, Skidaway Island, Georgia - 011511BT metaG (megahit assembly) | ecosystem: Environmental > Aquatic > Marine > Intertidal...
CCGCCACCGCCACCGCCACCGCCGCCGCCGCCGCCATCGAACGTGGTGAACGCGTGCGATGTCGGGAACGTGGCGTGCGTGAACACGGATGTGCGCGACAGCGAAGTGGTATTTGCGTTTAGCATTTACGTCGTCGTGGCGTTGGTGGTGCTGACGACGTTTGGAGTCGTGAGGCATTATATTCCTATATACACTGGGCGCTCGCATTTGAGGTCGTTGAGGGCGAATGGGTGTGCGCCACCGGACATGAAGACGACGCGAGAGAGCGCGCGCGAAGGCTCGGGATGCGCGGGAGCGCTCTTTAGACACTTGTATGGGTGGATTCCACACGTGTTAAGCGTGAGCGATGCGGAGCTGGTAGATACTTCAGGACTAGATGCTCTAGTTTTCTTGCGCATCGCCCAATTCGGCACGCAGTTATTTGCGCCATTGGCCTTAGTCGGCATGTGCGTATTGGTGCCGACGCATTTGTCGCAAACGTTTTATACATCCACGATGCGGAATTCCACGAACGGCGTGGATATCGAGCGTCGTTCGGAGCGACATGTCTTAATGGAGATGACGATCACGAATATAGAGCCGAAGAGTGATTTGATGTGGATGCACGTCGGAGCATTTTGGTTAATCACTGCGTATGCGATTTGGCTTTTGGATCGACATCATCGATCATACGAATTCTTACGACAAGTCTATGGTAGTAGCACGGGTGAATCGAACTTGTGGCGGGCGGTGCATATTCCTCAAACGGTATTGCAAAAGCTTCTTCAGCAAGGTATGGATACGAATCGTGAATTCGCTACTGATGATGGTTTGGACAACGTCCAGGCGCATCGCGTATCGCAATACGTTGCACGTCTTGAAGACCAACCTACATTGCCCCATAGTCGAGGAAATTGTGGTGAGTTTAAAACAACGCCAAAAATTAGGGCGCGCACGTCGGGATACAAAACATTCGTTTCAGATACGAGAGTCGAAAATAGTCCGCAGCGTCCTCGTGTGGTGGATACCGCGACGGGTGGAGCCGGACCATCGAGCGTTGACGACGTCGCTTGGCCAGTTCTACTCGAGGCACTTCTCGGACCGAAACGCACGGAAGGCACGCATCAAGGAATGAGCATGGAGCAAAAGCTGCGAAGATTTCCTCGAGAGTCATTGGTTGAAGCAAAATCAGCGACTCGAGGTTACCAGTCCAAGTACGTGCCACGTGTGCCACGGCCATCGCAAACAATTCCGCCACCGTCTCGTCGCAGAGCGGTAGCAAATAGTGCGACAACATCGAATATAGTGCGAACGAAAGATCCAGTCCCTCGCAGCGGGCCTAGTAATGCATCATCCACGCAAGGACCGCCTAGTACTATTTCAGAGATATCTTTAGCTGACCTGAGTGATTTCAACGAAGCGGATGACGGCGTGATCGAGGCGTCGACGACGCGCCAAACAAATAATGATTCATTGAGTGATGACATGGGCCATGACGTTGCAATCAAACACGAGTGGTGGAGAGGATTAGACATCGCACGTGAGTTCTGGAAAGGAGAAATAGAACGTACAAGTGTGATAGCTCGACATAGTATTGATGGTCACATTCCAGGAGCAATGCTTTCACCGCCTGAACGCGTCGAAGTCGATCCAGAGCTTGGTAGCACACGTCATCCACAGACGCCGGTGCATTACGTCAATTCGGTACCGTCAATTGATGATAGGAGATACATATCTGCCTTGACCACTGAAATCGATGACAACGGCGTTGAACACCAAGTAGCTGTGAGCGTTTTAGTGCAAAATTATTGCATCTTGATGACTGACGTGGGTGGATCCAATGGCGGAGTCGATCCATGGGAAGACTTGCGAGCGGTGGAGAAATTCTTCCAAGGATTATTTCCTGAAGACTTTTTGATGGTAATTCCTTTACAAGATCATCGCTCGGTGGACGATTTGCTTTCAGAGCGCGACAAACTGTGCAATGAAATCGAGAAACTTGGCATGAAGCATCGCCGACGATTAGGACGGAAATTTGGAACCCGAATGGTTGAAAAAATTTCACGGCTACGAGAACAGATGGTTGACATGGAGCGGTTGATTGTCCAAGAGCGGGAGCGAATTCTCAGCACGCAACCAGGTCCGAGCTGTGTAGTGGCGTTTAAGAGTCAATACGCCGCCGCATGCGTCGCACAGTGCCAAATCACTTCTCGGCGTCGTGATTTGTTCAATATCGAACCGGCTCCAGGTCCTGACAATTTAAATTGGCAATCCGTGTTACTCAGACGACGTCAACGAGAAATTCGATCTGCACTAGTGTTTCCACTTATACTCGGTATCATATTCATCCCGACTGGCACGTTTACGGGCGTCATGTCCTCGCTTTGTGTGTCAAATCAGTTCGGCGCTGACAGAAGCTCGGCTTTGGATTGGTATTGTTCTAGTAACTCCGCACGCTTACTTCGAATAATAGTTCAAGGGATCCTGCCGCCAATCCTTCTCACGTTGTGGGAGACATTTGTCGTGTCATTTGGCATGATGTACTTGGTGCAGGCACAGAACAAATTTACAAGCTTAAGTCGCACAGACCAGTCATTTGCGAACTATTATTTTCTCTGGGCATTTATAAATGTGTTCTTTGGAACTGTATCTGGATATGCAATTCAACGTTATCTCAACGCACTGAACACAAGAGGTCCGGATGCGATGTTGCAACTCCTCGGCACGTCTCTACCGCTCACAAGTAATTTCTTTCTCCTTTGGATAGTTTTCAGAGGTATTTACCTCCCTACGCAGCGTTTGATATTTCCGCATCCAGGAGTATTATGCATGGCTGTGAATCGGTGGTTGTGCTGTCTCAAATGTGCCGTCACCGCTCGTGATAGAACTGTGAAGTACAGCCCGCGATCTGTTCGGCTCGGTCGCGAAGTTGGCGTGTTCTCCATGGTGATGATGATCGGCCTCGTATTCTCAACAGTTGCGCCTTTGATCACGCTATTGTGCATGGTGTTTTTTGTATTCAACTTCGTGATCTGGCGATATCATGTTCTCTACGTATATGAACGTTCATACGAATCTGGAGGCACGATGTGGAACACGTTTACAAATTTGACCATTTATGCTTTGATGATTGCGCAGTCTTTCCTGAGCTTTGTTTTGTTATCAAAAAAGGCATATTCTGCAGCACTGATACTATGGATCACGGTTCTACCGGTGCTCAATAAGGTGGGTCATAGATTCCGCTCACTTGCGCTCGAGCTGAAGTGGTCTGTTCCGTTACCTCAAGCGGCTTTGGCGCCGCGAGCAGATTTCAACGCGGAAACGTACATCCATCCTGCTCTGAAGCGAAACTCCATGGGATGGCATCCTGAAATAGGAAAAGTATGGCGTGGCTACCCTAACGTAACCGTCAAACGCGCGGGATTCTTTTAGGCGTGTGAATGAACCTCAATAAGTGAAAGAACGTCTTCAACCAACCAACCAATTTGCGTGCGCCTCATATTATTCCACGCTCGTCGAGGTGCTTAGAATGCTCACAGGGTAGATTGAGATAAAACGATACTTACACAGCAATGCGCCCTATTGTATCGCACAACCATACGATCAGCGCAGCGGTGGCGTCCACAACGGGGCGGACAGGGCGAGGACAATTGGGAGTAATTCAAGCGTTTCCTCGACGAGTTTCACGCGTTCAAAATGGGGGCGATGCGATAACCATCGGCGCGACTAGCACAGTTGCAACAGTAGCTCGCGTGCAGCGCGCACGCACGTTAATTCAGATGCGCACAAGCAACGTAGCGTCGGGCGTTGACGGGTTGGAGCCTAGTGATGAAGACGTGGATGACACGACAGTCACGAGCAAGTTCCTAAAGCTACCTCGGGACGGGAAGAATATATGGATGGTTCCATGGGGATTAAAAGTGACGATACAGATTATGGTGTTGTGGCTTGTGGGATTTTGTCTGATAGGGAATGCAGTGTTTCCGTACTGTGCTGGCGTTCTTGGGTTCGATACGCATAGCTTTACACAACGCGGATTGGCCACTTATAGTTTATGTCTAGATTTTACAAATATGCTCATGACTGGTTTCGTGCTGCGTCAGTCGTTGCGACCGTATCAACCTTTACCGGAGAATTGGTTTCCGATGAAATGGTTTGAAGACAAGAAATGGTTGCGCGACGTGGCACTGGCGTGCGTGGCGTTTCCATTTGTAGTTTGGCTACACGGATTGAGCACAAACTTATTAGAACACGTTGGGCTCTTAGTCTTTGATGACAGCGTATCATCGGCATGGGAGCAGAGCATGAAATCGAATGATTTTATCTCCAAAGGCTTTTACATGCTTCTCGCGTCATTTGCGACGCCAATTTGGGAAGAGTTTATCTTTCGCGGTTTCTTCTTCCCTTCCCTCACAGTAATCACGGGTATGAAGCGTTCGATGCTGATTTCATCTGCAGTATTCGCATTAGCACACTTTTCTCTCGAACAGTTCATTCCGTTGACGTTTCTCGGGGTGTTAATGTGCGTCGTATACGTTCGCACTCGAAACCTCTTGGCGCCGATTTTAGTGCACAGTTGCTGGAACGCGTTTGTCTTGGCGAGCGAATTGCTCCCTCAATCTCAAGCATTCAACGTATTCGTATCGAATGTCTTGTACGAGCTTCAACGCATCATTCTTAGCGTATAAACACACATATTCATACATACCAACGTAAACCAACGCAACTCCTTCTCACCTTTCTCTCGCAACACTCGCTAAAAAAACGTGCGACGTCTGTCGAAGAATTTGCGGCTCAGAGGGGGTCATTCTTGAGTCATTAACTCGTCACTTTGAATGTCGCGGAAAAAACCACACTCGTCGACGTCGTGGCACCGCTCGCCGTACTTGTCGACGCGTCGTCTTAAACGACCGACGACCACGAACGCGCAGTAGACGCACACACACGCACACCGCGCGTCAACGCGCGCGCACACGTCACTGAGTCTCACGTCGCCACCATGGGTAGCCACGCGCAAGACACCAAGCCGTACATCGGTTGCCGAATTTCGCTCGAGTCCCAAGCGTTCATTCGATATGAGGGCGTGCTTTTACAAATCGACCCGATCGAGAGTACGATTACGTTGTCGAATGGTACGTGCGTTGATGCGTTCGTTTTCGTGGGTTGCGGGCGCGGTGGACGTCGCGCCCGAGGGAGGAATTGAGGCGATTGACTGTGGGTGGGGATCTCGAGCGCGATCGCGCCGACGCACCGAGATCTTTATGGTAAGCGCGTGCGACGTGAATGAATGACTGACGAAATCCTTGCGTTTGATAAACAGTGACGTCGTTTGGTACGGAAGGTCGGCGACCTGGCCTGCAGATCCCTCCGAGCGCGGAGGTGTATGAAAGTATTACTTTCAAGGGTGAAGACATCAAAGACTTGGAAATGCTTGTGGAGAAGTCCGCTCCGCCGGAGCAGCCGATGCAACAACAGTACATGCAACAGCAGTACATGCAACCACAGTACAACTACATGGCGCCCCAACAGGCGTACATGGGATACCAGCCGCCGCAAGGTTACGGAGTTCCACCACAGTATGCCCCTCCGCCGTCGGCGTGGCAACAGCCGCAACAACCCCAACAACTCCCACCCATGCCCCAACAACCGCCTGCCCCGATGCAGCCGCCGGTACAAGAGCAACCGCGACAACCCCCGCCCGCGCAGCCGAGAAAGCCGGCCTGGGGCAACCCCAATCCCCCGGCGACTGAGGGTGTCATTTTGCCAGCCGCTCGCAACGCGCCTCCGGCTGCGGGCGTTGCGAAAGCCGCCAGTACTGTTCCCTTACCCGCCAAGGCTGCCCCTGCGGCGCCAAAATCGAAGCCAACCTCATTTGCTGCGGCTGCGTTGAACGCTTTAGCCCCAGAAGAAGTAGCGAGGCTTAAGGCTCAACCAAAGGCGGCTGCACCGGTGCAACGTGGCGTTCCGGCTCCTAGGACCGGTGGTCCTCACGGTGGTCGAGGCGGCCGAGGTGGTGCTCACGCTCCGGCGCCTGAGGTTCCGAAAGAAGAATTCAACTTCGAAAAGATGTTGCAGCGATTTAACAAGGAAAAATTGATGCAAACCGCTGAAGCAAAGAAGACCATCAACGCCGTGCAGTCTCAGCCAGTGTACAATAAGGATGATTTCTTTGACACCATGAGTAGCGAAGCGACAGAAAAGCAAGCGAGTGGGAACAGAAACCGTTTTCATGAGCAGCGTCGTACGGATGCGATGACGTTTGGTTTTGATGCGGTCACTCAATCTCACGCGGCGCAACGCGCCGCCACCGCCGGACGTGGTGACGGCGGTCGCGGCGGTCGCGATGGCGGACGTGGCGGACGTGGAGGTCGCGACAGCGGACGTGGCCGCGGTGGTCGACGATGATCAAAACACAGAGCAGAAACGAACATAGTCTCGACATAGGTTCCGTAAAATGTGAATATGATTGATTGGTATATTCCTCTAAATTTGTGTTTTTACAACGGCTTAAGTGCTTTTTAACGGTACACGGACTCACTCTGTAAGTTACGAGCAATCTCTTTCTCCCAACGATCACCGTTGGAGAGTAACTTTTCCTTATCGTAAAGCAACTCTTCGTGTGAAAACGTGGCATACTCAAAGTTGGGTCCCTCCACGATGGCGTCCACGGGACACGCTTCTTGGCAAAACCCGCAGTAGATGCACTTGGTCATATCTATATCATATCTCGTCGTACGTCGACTCCCATCCTCTCTCTCTTCCGCCTCAATCGTAATCGCTTGTGCCGGACAAATCGCTTCGCACAGCTTACACGCAATACACCGTTCCTCTCCAGTCGGGTAACGACGCAACGCGTGCTCGCCTCGAAACCGCGGCGACAGCGGTCCCTTTTCAAATGGGTAATTGATCGTCACCTTCTTATCAAAGAAGTACTTTAAAGTCAACGACATCCCTCGTAACAGTTCAGTCAACACGAGCGTCTTCGCGCTCGCGTCTAACACGCCCGCTAAATCCGTAGGCATCGCGCGTTCGGCTAATTCTCGCGACCGATCGCCCGTGTGCTTGGGCGCCTTGGGGGCGCTCGATCGGTCGACGACTTCGGCGGATGTCTTGGCGCTTTCGACGCCCGATGACGACGCCGCGCGCGTCGTCGTCGTCGTGCATCGTCGCGCGATCTCTCGCGTCGTGCGTCGCAGCATGTCGCGCGATCGGGACCACGGCGTGCGCGCGTCGAGGTGTGTCGAGACGTTTAGGTTTGACTCGGTTGGCGACTGGTATCGCCCGGGCGCGGGGACCGGGCAACGCAGAACGCGCGCGCGATGAGCATGATGGAGACATTCATGTGATGTACATCTAACAGTGAATATAGTATATGACATGCGTGCGTGCGCGCTAGATAGGAGAACGCGCGCGAGAGATGGAGCGGAGATGAAAATCCAAGCGCGCTCTCGCGCGGGCTCGGATGTTTCGTTCACGCGTTCCACGCGGTCGCGCGACACATCCAGGATGGCGGCGCGAGGAACTAGCTAATGGCAATCTTATCAATCAACGAAGAATGCATTTTCTCCAACTTCATCAACTGATCGTACACGTTTAGAATCTTATTCGTGTTTATCTCCAGCACTAAACCGCCGACGATGGTTTCATCCAACACCGTGTACGCCTTGGGAGAATTAAAGATCAAGTCCAATTCACACACGTTTTCAAACACCCGATCGAGAGTTTCGACGTAGACTTGGATTAAATCCAACATGGCCAATTCGCTCTCGGATCTATCGCTTAAAATACAGAAGTACAACGTCGCAAAGTGCCTGTATACCAACTTTGTATCCGGCCCAAACGTCTTCTCGTCGTCTACAAAGGAGCACAAGTGATCGGGTCGAGCGGTAACCAGCTTGTATACCGTCTGACACAACTCTGTTTGCTTATCCACACCTAATTGCTCATAAAATCTGCACAACCGCACCATGGCGTGGTTGTTTACCACAATAAACGCCTTGATCATGGTGTTCAATGCGCGTGCACAATCCCAATCAATCCAATCCTCCACTCGACACCTCTCGATCAAGACTCGCTCGAAACTCGCTTCAACACGCACACACGCCTTCTACGTCTCACGTTTGATCGTTTCACACGTCTCACGCGCGTTTGAACGATACCGCCGCGCGCGCCAATGGCGTTCGAGCCGTCGAATTTTCTTCGGAACCAAAGGCTAGGGTTCAGGCTTGACGCTCGCAGCAGCCTCAGCGCGCTGACCGCGACGGCAGACGACGACGAGTTCACGACGTGGAACGATGTCCGACGAAGAGGCAAAAGAAGAACCCACGGAGGTTGAGGTGCGTGCGATGCGCGCGACGTGCGACGACGATGGCGACGACGGGTGGCGGTGATGTGCGCGATTTCGAACCCACCCAGTGCGATCGATCGAGGGTATGCCTCGAGGTTGTTTGGCGCGGTATGCCGCGCACGAGGAGGCGCGATGGACGACGAGTCGCGGTGTGGAACACACAGATCATGCGTTTGGTTTCTATCGATGGACATTGACTGACGATCGTGATCGTACAGGAGGAGCAAGCGCAAGAGGAGGAGGTCGCCGAAGAGCCAGAGGCGTCGCGAGATTTGGAGGTGCGTTCCCGTGCGAACGTAGAGCGTCTTCGATTGAACGAGACACTGACCAATTGCGCGCTCGTTTTTTTGTTTTTGTATGTAGGTGAAAACTACGCCGTTTGATCCGCGATTTCCGCAGACGAACCAGGCCAAGCACTGTTACACGCGATACAACGAGTTCCACAAGTGCCAAGCCGAAAAGGGCGAAGGCGCGGAGGAATGCGAACCGTTGGCGAAGTTTTACAGATCTATCTGCCCGACGGAATGGACGGAAAAGTGGAATGAGGAACGCGAGGCTGGCACGTGGCCGGGTCGATATTAAACTGGGAAACCTAGAAATGTACAAACACAAGTGACTTGCGAAATCTTCGTTCGCCTTTGGTATGAGTTTTGTAATGCAAGCTGAGAGGGGGGATTTTTATACACATGTCGCTACGTGCGCGCGCGCTAATTATAAATTTGCTAGTGGTGTTGTACACGTTCGCCGTCGAGCGGTCACTTGGTCCATTCGCCCGAGAGAACCCAAGCCATTTGCACGCTCAACCTATCCAAGAGCGCTTGCGGTCCGTCAAGCGCCGGTCGAACATCCAAATGCATCGCCACCGGTGCGCTTCCTCCGAACGGTACGGCATTATAGAAATCAATGACGTACCTCACTTCGGTTCCGCATCGATCGACGACCCAATCGTGTCGATCGAATGGGAGCTTGTAACCCAAAAAATTCAACAGCCGCGCCTTTGGACTGTAGTCTTGCGGTCGCCCTCGAAACTTTAATAGTTTTGGATCAGGGCACGAGTCACAGTGTCGACGCTCCCACGCCATGACGTGCGCCCAACATCGTTCGTTGACGGCGTTGTGAATTTTCACCACTTGTTGCATATCCTCCGCGCTCGGTTGCCAACCCTTTCGCGTCATCGCGTTGTAAAACATCTCCTCAGAAGGATACTGCCACGTCGACGCTTGAGCTTGATGCTTGGGAAGCTCCGTGCGCGGGCTGATTGGAATCGTCGACGATTCTCGCGTGGTGTCTAATTTGGGCGATCTCGACCACCACCAGCGGCGCGTCGTCGCTTGTTTCATGTCGCGTTCGCTGGGCATCAAGTTGGAAGCGTTGAGCGCCGTCGTCGCCTTGTCGTCGCCTTTCGCGGGTACTTCTTCGCTGATGACTGGCGGAAGATCGCGCGCAAGTTTAGCAAACATCGACGCCACGCGTGGATTGTCCATGGTGCTCGTATGCTCTCGACGAGTGCGTCGGCCACTGAGGTTACGTCGTCGTTGTTTACATACAAATCAATTAAAAATAAGTTTCAAAATCTATGAATTCTCGCCGCCCGTGCTACTCGGAACGGCTCGAATGTTTGCATTCGCTTGATACCACACCATGTCATCATCATTTACTTTACAGTTGTTATCATTCTTGTCGTCATCACCGTCTTCGCCTTCGAGCGCGATGCAAAGCGCGCGACGCTCCGCGCACTGTTTCATCACCGGCTTAAACCCACGTTTCAGCGTGTATCCAGGCACGCTCACATCTCCTCCTACAACTCGCGACTTCATGAACACGAACGCGCGTAAACCATGCGATCGAGGCGGGGCACAATCCGCCACGAGGGGCACGAAAGCGCGCACCGCGCGTCGTCCCGCGCCTTCGCCTTCGCCCTCCACGCTCTCCTCCCAATCCTCATCAAACACGCGTGTAAAATCAATCTCATACATTTCTCGTGGTCGATTCGCCGTCGATGCGAGCGCTATAACCACCGCGCTCGGTCGTAACGCTTCAAACGCGCTCGCGCTCAACGCCTCGCGCGTCGTCTCCAGACTCTCCGCGGCGCATCGCGCCCGTCGTCGCATCTCGCTCGTCACAAACCGCCTCTTGCGACCACACGTGTGACCATCACCACTGTCCTCGTCGTCGTCCTCGTCGTCACCACCACCACCACCACCCACATCGCGCACGAGCACGTCTAATCGATCCGGAATCACGTCCCGCGCGTACAACACAAATCCACACACCGCGCGCGCGATTGCGCTCGACGCCTCGCATCTCGTCGTCGTCGTCGTCCCGTGCGCACCACCGCGTCGCATGCGCATCATCGTCTCTTGCGCCGTCGCCGTCGCGCACCACCGCGCTGTCGCGCGTCGCGCGCTGCCGTCGCCCGACCTGCGACGGGGGAACGGCACCGACGGACGAAGTGACCGACCGACCGCATGACCGACCGACCGACCGATCGACGGCTTCGGCACGTCTCGTATTGCACACGCACGATGCCCATGTGAGGTGCGAATGCGTGTTCAATGTTGCACGCCACATGGGCTTCGCGTGCATACAATATGTATGAGGTCGGTCGCACCGCCACCGCCGATCGATGGCGATCCGATGCGCCCTCGTGACGACACATCTCATCTCGACGGTCGACGCGCATTCGATCGCATTCGATCGCATCAGATCGCGGAGTGTGCACGCGAAATCATGGCTC
>Ga0181562_10003772_pt1 | contig 11042 bp, 11 predicted proteins | sample 011ome_26_FD_139344 | JGI IMG/M metagenome (GOLD analysis project Ga0181562, IMG submission 139344) | Coastal salt marsh microbial communities from the Groves Creek Marsh, Skidaway Island, Georgia - 011511BT metaG (megahit assembly) | ecosystem: Environmental > Aquatic > Marine > Intertidal...
CGAGTGACCCAAAGTGTTGGTGGATGCATGCGAGTGGTTATCCAGGTGCACACGTTGTAATATGTTGCGACGGGGACCAGGTTCCTAGAGAGACGAAGAGGGATGCCGCTGTCTTAGCTATACATCATAGTAAAACACCGAGTTCGAAGATGTCTTGGGTTGATATAACAAGGGTCGAAAATGTCACATCTTTGAAGCAGCATGGACTTGTTACACTCAAAGGTAATGTCACTCAACTCACAATATTTATGAACCGTGAAAATGACCGTCTTGAATATCTAAAAAAATATTGTACTACTGTATAATGAAAGGCATCGATTATAGACTCCTTCGAACTTTTCTAGTTGTAGTCGTTCTCGTCATAGCGACAAATTATAATTACATCTTTGGTAAGAAAAAGACAGTCGAACCTGAGCCAGCCCCGGGTCCCGCCCCGGGTCCCGCCCCAGGTCCCGACCCAGAGACCCCAGAAGAGGAAGAGGAAGAGGAAGAGGAAGAAGAGACTCTGATGATACCACCCAGAGGGAAACCCAAAGGTGTCAAGACATCGGTCAAGGCGGAAGTTCGGATGATTGAAACATTACCACCAGGGATTGTAAAGAAGGAGGGATACATTGGCTACTCTCATATTTAAAGTATTCCCCTGTACGTTCCGGCGATATAGTAGACATTCTCGAATCCAAGTTCCTCTAATTTCTCTGCCGCAAATCTGGCCCTTTGTCCAGTGTTGCAGTAGACGAGTAAACCCTTCTTGGGAAGTTCTGTGGTGGTCTTTTCATTGATCTTGTCCACAGGGATATGAAGTGCTTTGGGGTAGTGTCCTGCACGATACTCAGTGATGGTGCGAACGTCGATGACCTTCTTTATCTTACCCTCCTTGATGAGCCTTCTAGCTTCGGAGGCGGACACGAGGTTCTGTCCCATATAAGTGTACGCGAGGGCACCAGTGAGGGCACCGGCTATGATAAGTGGTATCATTTAGTATTTGTGGGGATTTTAACTTCGACATGTTCCATCTCGAAACAGCATTGTGCGTGACCATCATAAGTTCTCTTACACGCTTTACAGTAATAAAGAATAGGAGCTTCCATAATATAAATGGCACTTGGAAAAAAACAGGAAGTCTCTACTCGTCTGACACCCGATGAAATGGCTAAGCGTTCGATGGATTTTCGTATTGCCGCGATGGAAGAGGCACTTAAGGGTGAAAAGGTTCGATACAAGTCTAACTGTGACTCGGATAAGTTCAAGGATTTCCTTGAGGACCGACTCACAATTTGGGAGGGAGAAAAGGACAAGACCTTCCATGGGAAGGGAATGTATGAAAAGACGAAAACTTTGATTGACAATTGGAATTAATTACCGAAAGCGACACCAGCCATACCATTCTTCACGCGGAGAATGTTATAGTTGACCGCATAGACACGGTGGAGCTGGTTACCACCCGAGGGGTTGGTGAGGGTGAGCTTAGCGTTATCGATACGAGAGAAGTTAAGCGACCCAGTGGGCTGCATCTTGCTCATGGTCAGACAGAAAGGCCACGAGAAGGTGGGCAGATCCTCGAGAATATCATCGGGGAGGTCGGTGCAGTGCATTTCGGGAACGACGGTATGGTGGTACACGTTCGAAGTGTCCTCGAAGAGGGGGACACCGTTGATGTAAAGGGAAGTTTTATCGAATGTGAACTCGGAATCCCAGTCATTACCAGCGGTCGTGTTACCAGAGACGAGGTGAAGCGACTTGACGGGGTGGTTGAAGTAGCTAAGATCAATCTCGGTGTCGGTGCTAGAAGCGGGTTGGTATTGGGTTTGGGTAATGAGAATCTCGTGTTCCTTGTCGGTGAAGAACTTACGTTCCTCTGTATCGAGGTACACATAGTTTCCGAATACCTTGGGAGTACCGACAGGGGTGTAACCATCACGGCACTTGATGCGAATCTCCACATCGTGGTACTGGAGCGCAACGAGAGGGAGCGACTTGGTCCAATCCTCGCCGAAGAAGAAAGGGATCATGTAGTGGTCACCACCGTGGTTAGACTTTAGGGTAGAAGTTGTAGCAGCCATCGACGCCTTCGCAGTGGTGTCACGCATGAGGGGGTTGTGTACACCCTGAACGAAGAGAGAATCAAGTTGGGAAACCAACTGTCCACCAATCCAGAGTTGGAACTCAGTGGGCTTAGAAGCGGTAGAAGAGAACAGACCGTTGGGGTTGTTCTGTACATTGGAAACGAGAGTGTCTTCGATCCAAATGTAGCTCATGAGATCACCCTTAGAGCGAATAGGGACGGTGATTTCGTTGTTCGCACCGAAGGTACCGATGTAATCCATACGCTCAGGCTTCATAGCGAAGTTGGTGTAACGTTTGTAGTTCTGGCGGAAGAAGCTGACCTGGGGTTCGCCCGTGATGTAGACATCCTGGGCACCCACCGACACAAGCTCAATTAAAGCGGCAGACATTTATTAGTAATTGATATTAAAAATTTGGCTCATAGTATACATATGGTGGTTTTCCAGGCTTTGACATGGGAACCTAGAGACACAGAAGAAGAACACCATGTCAGTATATTTGGGAAGACTGAGGATGGTAAATCGGTTTGTGTGACTACATCATTCAATCCGTACTTCTTCATAAAACTTTCATTTGGGACGTCACAACAAACAGTCAATGAAATCTATAATCTCCTGTGTAGGAAATGTCCCGAATGTGTCACTTCATATTCTATGGCCAAGTCCAAAGATGTTTGGGGATTTCAAAACAACGAAGAGTTCTTTTTTATGAAGATCAACTTTACGAATCTTGCAGCCCGTCGTCGTGTTGATGGGTTTTTGAGAAGACCTGTCGACCTTTCTTCTGGAACAAAAGTGTTGAAAGTGTATGAGTCTAACCTCGATCCAGTTCTTCGCCTGATGCATCGAACTGGTATTCAATCAACTGGTTGGATCGATACTGGTGACAAGTGTGTGAGATCGCATCTCGCCAAGGTGGACATAGATCTATGGTGTAACGAGTGGTCATCTCTAAAGCCAGTGGATCGGGATGATATTGCCCCATTCGTTGTGGGATCATTTGATATTGAGTGTAACAGTTCCACGGGTAAGTTTCCAGATGCAGAGGTTCCTGGTGATGCTTGTTTTCAAATTGCAATTTCTCTCTGTAAGTTTGGAACTGATGAACCATATGAAAAGGTATGTTTATGTTACAAGAAGACAGAAGGTCCTGATGTCATAAGTTTTGAGACTGAACGGGAAATGCTCGAAGCGTTTCATAAGTATCTACACGATAAGAACATTGATATCATCACTGGTTGGAATATTTTCGGTTTCGATCTTGAGTATATTTACAAGCGAGCTCGCTATTGTGGATGCAACCCAAACTTTTTCAAACTTGGTAGATTGAATGATGAATCTTGTCAACTTACTCTGAAAAAATTGAGTTCAAGTGCTTTGGGAGATAACTTCTTGAAATTACTTCCGATGTCTGGACGATTTATTTTCGATATGTTCCATGAAGTTAAGAAGGGATACAAATTGGATTCGTACAGTTTGAACAATGTTTCAAAGTTGTATCTCGATGACCAAAAGATTGATATGTCCCCTAAAGAAATGTTTGCTCGCTACAAAGAGGGTGATCCTGTAAAGTTGGGTGAAGTTGCTGAGTATTGTATTAAGGATACTTTACTTCCACACAAACTCTTGAAGAAGTTGTGTACACTCCTCAACCTCCTGGAGATGGCTAAAGCTACTTGGGTACCTCTATGTTTCCTAGTTGAGCGCGGTCAACAGATTAAGGTATTTAGTCAGCTCACGAAGAAGGCTCGAGAGCTGGGTTTCATGGTACCTACGATTCGATACGGTGCGATTCCTGAAGAACCTTACGAAGGTGCGACTGTACTTGAGGCACAAAAGGGTGCATATTATACACCAATCACAGCCCTAGATTTTGAAGCATTGTACCCTTCAATCATGATGGCCCATAATCTGTGTTATTCGAGCTATGTGATGGATGAAAGGCGATATGGGAATATACCAGGTGTTACCTATGAAACCTTCAATATTGGTGATCGAACGTATAAATTTGCTCAAGGTGTCCCTAGTCTTTTACCGGCGATTCTTCTTGAGCTCAAACAGTTTCGAAAGAAAGCAAAAAAGGATATGGCGGCTGCGACGGGTGGAATGAAGGAGGTTTACAATGGTAAGCAGTTGGCTTATAAAATCTCGATGAACTCTGTATACGGTTTTACAGGGGCTGGTAAAGGGATCTTACCCTGTGTTCCAATCGCATCGACGACGACATGTCGAGGTCGTGGTATGATCGAGGAGACGAAGACCTATGTCGAGAAGAACTTTCCGGGTGCGAAGGTAAGGTATGGTGACACCGATTCAGTGATGGTTGAGTTTGATGTAGGTGATCGAAAGGGTGAGGAAGCTGTACAGTATAGCTGGGAAGTAGGTGAGCGCGCAGCTGAAGAGTGTAGCGCCCTTTTCAAGAAACCAAACAACTTGGAACTCGAGAAGGTTTACTGGCCTTATTTTCTCTATTCAAAGAAGCGGTACGCCGCCAAGCTTTGGACAAAGGGGAAGGATGACCAGATGCATATGGATTACATCGACATCAAGGGACTTCAAGTTGTTCGTCGAGACAATACTCCACACGTGAGGGAAGTGTGTAAAGAACTCCTCGATGTAGTTCTTGATGCCCCTGATATAGGTCCACCGATGGAACTCGCCAAAGAACGAGCGATAGAACTTCTTTCGGGTGATGTACCGAATGACAAACTGATACTCAGTAAGTCACTTTCAGACAGTTACAAGGTGAACGGTGAGCCGGTGTCCGTCACGGGTCATCGAATTGGTGAGATTAATCAAGCCCACGTACAAGTTGTTCACAAAATGCGTGATAGAAAACCTGGTTCCGAACCACAATCTGGTGATCGTGTTCCATTTCTACTAACGAAAACGGATGACCCCAAAGCTAAGGGATTTGAGAAGGCTGAAGATCCCAAGTATGTAGAAGAAAACAACATCCCCGTTGATTACCATTACTATTTCGTAAACAAGTTCCTAAACCCAGTGTGTGATCTTCTTGAACCTCTTTTTGACGATCCGAAACAGGATATATTTGGGGATATCATATCTCAACACAAACCTAAAAAGAAGGAGACTGGTCCAGCACTCAGTGGTATGAAAAAAGATGACCTCATAGAAGAGTGTAAGAAGCTTGGTATCGATCATTCGGGGAAAGTTGCTGAGTTACGTGAACGGATTAAAGAAACGAGGGTTCCAAAAACTGAATCGATTCAAGACCTATTTAAAAAATACGAGCAATCATCTAGTAAGGAGTGATGTTGCATGATAAAATTACGGAACTGATTGAACAAGAAGTTGGTGAGCGTGTTGGCATTTTATTGGGAGAGTATGCGGAGACTATATCTAAAAAACACGCAGTCCCTCTCAATTTACTTTTGAGAGATTTACCATCTATCGCGACCGTATCACTATGTAAGGGTATAAAGTCTAATGGACAGAGATGTCTTTTCAAAGGAACAGAAAATGGATATTGTAGACATCACAAAACTCAAGGTGAAAAACTTAAAGTTCGGTCACTTTCGAGTTCGAATCTACATACACATGGTCCTGAAAAAATGTTTGTCAGAGGATGTCCTGGCTGTGAAAATTCAAAGGGGCTTATAGATTTGGGTTCAGTATTGAGCAATGAGTAAAAGTGGTATTCTACTAACATCAATCAATTCATTTTATAATCAAGAAGAAAACCGAACTAAATTAATGAACATTCTAGACAAATCAAGTGGAATCTCTCTACGAAACTTGGAATGGTTCATCACAAACTACGCAAAGAAAAACAATACTTCATACACAACTAAAGATGGAAAGTATTTCACGGTTCATTGTGCCTATAAATCAAGTCTCGATGGGTATAGTAAGAAACTGTTCGATCCATTTTGTCGTTCAGAAAAATTTGCCTATGAAATTCCTGGTACATCTCACGAAATTCAAACAACTCTAGCACAATTGAATTTCATCAAATGGTGTATTAAGAATAATATCATTGATTACATTTCTACGAACAAGGGTTCGTTGTTTAGTAAGCAACTGACATAAATCCACGATCAAATACGAATGTCTGATAACCAGTGTAGTACATCTGCAGAGAGTACGTTTTAGTATTCACGTCGACTAGCGACCCCTCCCTTGTATCCAATTTTACTTCTATCGAAGTTTTTTCTGACTGTATCTGACTAAAATCCAAGTTTCCCGATGGTTCCACATTAATAGGATTCATCGAGAAGCTGTATGTATAGATATTTCTAAATGGTCTCGCAAGTCTATTTCTGAAAGGGATGAGATATTTGTAGTAACTGTGATTTGTATTCGAAACATTAGGTAGTTTATTCCCGTTGATGTAAAAACTCGCATTTTCCATGATCGGCTCAAAGAATGTTTGGACTTCGTCAAAGTTTACGTTCGAAGAAAAGTTAAAACGGTTTTGGGAATAATAGTTCTCGGGGTCACTTGGATCCCCTATCGCCACGTTTTCATTTTCATACAAAGTGTTTCGCAAAAACCAATGTATACATTTGACTGGTATATTTGGAACGAGGTTTGTTCGAATGATGTCTTTACCAATTTCACTCACCGTGGTGGGGTGCTTTCTAACAAGATCTGTGATGAGTGTTTGTCTCTCATTTGCGAGGTATTTTCGTTCATCCGGATTGACAGTAATTTCTTCAGTGACAAGTTTGAATTCAGTCAGTTCTAGAAGCTGTGTTCTATCTGTAAAAAATGATTGTTTATGAAAATCTAATTCGAAGACAATCTTCTGTCTATGTATCGCACACACGGGAAAATATGGACGATTTGGTTTATTTGAAGAATATTCATCACTCGCAAATTTCCTGGAAAAGAAAAAGTGAAGAGGAATCATAAGATCTGAATCGTATTGAGCGAGTGCTGGATAAAGAGTTGAATCGTCATAGCCTATGTTTCTATTCACGAGAAATCTATTCGCAACTTTTTCAGAAATTTCAAGGTACAACTCATCGTAAATAATTCCCCAATCGTCATGAACCTTTTCAACTTCCAAATCATCAACATACATCGTGATACTTCTGAGAATGTGTCTACCCAGTTGGTCTGCGTAGTTACCAACAGTTGGATTTCGAAGTCCGGGCATTTTTACACTCAACCACATATTACTCAAAAGATCACCCATATTTTGTGGGTTGAATTCAACTTTGATTGTCTGTCCGAATGGCCAATTTGGTACACCAGTGGGATTGACAACATTTCGTGATCTATGATATTTTCGAAAAGTAGAATGTACTTTATCGTCTTTATAATTAAAGAATGATTCTTCTGGGTCTTTGGAAAGAAGATGTGTATCCTGCTTTCCAATAGCCTTGAGGGAAATTTTAGCAGCCTCACCCATATCTACTTACTGCTTACATATTTTTAATATCCGTTTTCCACATCGCAATATGGCTCGTTTTCAACATCTTCTCTAGATCATCCTTCGCCTGTTTCGCTTCATCTAGAAGAGCCTTGACGCGTTCTTCTGTATACTCAACAGTCTTCGTGTTGAGGAGGTAGTCCAAGTTTCCATCAATCTTGGGGAAGATCGAAGACATCTCCGCCTCCAACTCCACCTTCTTCCTTTTGAACACTACCAACTTCCCCTCAATCACCATCGAGACAAACTTTGATTTATGGTCACACATCTCTGCTCGCTTCTCGAGTACATCGATGAGATGTGCCTTCCGCTTCTTGTAGTGCTCGAGGCGAAGTTCCACAAAATCCTTCAAGATTTCCTCGGGACTCTCATACTTGTGAATACCCCTAGTAGGATGGAAGAGATGCATATTGGAGACACGGAAGGTCTTCCTCAACTTGAGATCTTTGAGGAGATCTTTACCTGCATAGTCCATGATTTCAAAGTGGACATCTTCGGTGGTTGAGTTATTGACGAATCCTCCAATCAATTTCTTCTCCACGAGACCATCTAGATACTCTTTGTAATCCTGCGTCCAGCGACCCGGTGGTAACTCGGTCACGACGATATTCCTTCCAGACCAATTCCACACACCTTCCATCATCCAAGTATCCTCCTCCTTGTGAACAACCCCCTTGAAACCCCTAAACCAAGGTCGCATGGGAACAATTTCATCACCACTCAAAATCCGCTTAATATTGTCCTTGATATCATCTGGTTTGAAAGGGGGTACATAGCAACTGAACCCCGTACCAATACCTTCAGTTCCATTCACGAGGACCATCGGGAGAGTGGGCATGTAGAAGTCAGGTTCGATTGGACGACCATCATCATCGAGATAGTTGAGGATGGCATCATCCTTGGGATCAAAGATCTTTCGTGCCTCCTTGGTCAGCTTCGTGAAGATATACCTCGTCTGAGACGCATCCTTGCCACCCATGAGCCTCGTTCCAAACTGACCACAAGGTTCCAAAAGGTTGATGTTGTTCGAACCTGTATAGTCATTCGCCAACTTTACGATCGTATCCGCTAGGGAAACTTCACCGTGATGGTAAGCACTCTTTTCAGCCACAAATGCCGCCAGCTGTGCAACTTTCATCTCATCCTTGAGGTTCTTCTTGAAGCATGCGTACATCACTTTGCGCTGGGAGGGTTTGAGACCATCAGCCATATGCGCAATAGAACGCTTGAGATCTGCAAGACTGAAGTTCACCAAGTCTTTGTGTACAAAGTCGGAGATGTCCAATTGCTTCACACTTCCATATGGAACTTCAAGCTGATCGGCATCCTTCGCTGTGTTCTCTAGGAGCCAAGACTTCCTAGCATCAGCCTTCTTTTTATCAAAGGCGAGGATGATAGAGTCATCAGTCATCGTATCCACATCGAACTTCACAGTGAGGTCTTGAATCTTCTTGAAATACTCACGCGCCTCAGCACTCGTGGAAGTACCGAGACCCTTGTAGTACTTAATCTTCCAACCCTGTTTTCCGTCACCATACCAGGTACGGAAAGCGGAGTCTGTGTAGAAGGACTTAGTTTGTGAACCCTTGGTTGCTTTGATGATTGGGGTCACCATCGAAACCACAAAGTTCAACTTGAGAAGACTGGGCCAGAAGTAATGGATCATATTGAGGATGAGACCCTTGATATGGGATCCATCATTATCTGCGTCTGTCATAATCATCAAGCGCCCGTACCTGAGTTCAGAGACACTTGTGTATTCCTTTCCTTGTTGAAGACCCAAGATCTTCTTGAGATCATTGAACTCTTGGTTCGAAGTGAGTTGCGCAACAGAGACATCTCGGACATTCTTACACTTACCTCGGAGTGGGAATACACCGTAATGATCACGGCCAACCACTGAGAGACCAGCAACAGCGAGGGTTTTCGCCGAATCACCCTCTGTGACGATGAGAGTACACTTCCCAGATTGTGCCGTGCCAGCCTTGTTCGCGTCATCCAGTTTGGGGATTCCGGTGATCTTGGATTTACGCGTACCATCAGTCTTTGCAAGTTCCTTCATCTCCTTGAACTTCGAGAGTGCCAGGAGTTCATCAGCAATACCAGTCTTGAGAGCATTCTTCACAAAGTTCTTAGGAGGTTCAAACTTACTTCCAAAACTTTGAGACTTCGAAGTACATTCAGACTTTACCTGACTCGAGAAGGTTGGATTCTCAAGGGTTGCTTTCACAAAGATGTTAAATGTATTCTTAACCTGTTGAGGTCTCAACTTAATCTTCTTTGCCATTTCATCGATGATACCATTTGCGATAAGATTCGCGGCATGGTCGACATGAGTGCCACCCTTATTGGTACAGAGTCCATTTACAAACGAAACTTGTTCCATACCGTTTTCGGCAGGTCCGATGCACACCGACCACCGATCACCATTGACACAAGTCACCTCCTCAACACCTTCGTGCATCTTAGCATACGTTTCAAACGATTGTTTGGTGAGAACGTCACCGTTGAACTTCACTTTACAGGTTTGAGTGGTACAGATGTTCGCATCCCAGACTCTCTTCTGGAAAATCTTATAGATGGTATCGTCCATTTTGGACATCCCAAACCTCTTCCACTCGGGAGTAAAGGTGATGGCTACAGATGACGTAGCACCTGAATGTTTTTTGATTTTTGGGGGATCACAGACAGTCATATTCTTTGACCAAGATTGGGTGTACGTCTGCTTTGCCTCATGGTCCTTGATAACGATTGAAAACTCAGTGGAGTAGATGTTCGCCAACTTGGCACCGTAGCCATTGCGACCACCGACAATCCTCTTTTGGGTGTCATCGTAGTTGGTACTCGTGAGAAGGTGTCCAAAGACAAGTTCTGGGTTCCATAGACCTTCCGTCTCATGCATACGAACACCGATCCCACCGAGGGGTCCATTGTTTTCAATGGTCACCGATCCCACATCCTTGTCGATGGCGATGGAAATGGAACTGACCTGCTTGGGATGGAGAGAGTTACGGTCGATGGCGTTGACGAGGATTTCATCAAAGATTTTCAAGAGGGCTGGGGAGTACTTGAGGTTCTTCTTGGAGAACTTGTCACCATTGAGAATCCAATAGGGTTCTGTACCCAATTCAACTGGACCGACATAGGAGTCAGGTCTCTTGAGAATGTGTTCGATGTGGGTGAGCTTTTGAACTGATTCCATGAATTTATTACAAATCTAATCTCTAACTTAGGTGCGATAACTTCTGGACATATGAAACATTTCGAGGGCGACTTCATCTGGATCAACATTGAAAAATTCACCGTTTGGTGCTCTATGAGAGTCAAAACGTCTATGTAACCGTTTTTCAAAATGCCTGGCATGCTCGGTTGTCGGCATGAGACGCGAATAATACACATGAAATCTTTCTGGCACACCCGCATTCAACACACCAAGCCTTTGGTTGACGTTTTGAGAAAAACCAATTTTGACAGGTGCAAACGAAGGATTTGTGAGTACATAAACAGTTGTAGGTGGCATTTAAATAAAGAATACGGAATTCTTTAACCTGTGTAGTTTATTCACACGACTTCCA
>Ga0181562_10003802_pt1 | contig 11002 bp, 11 predicted proteins | sample 011ome_26_FD_139344 | JGI IMG/M metagenome (GOLD analysis project Ga0181562, IMG submission 139344) | Coastal salt marsh microbial communities from the Groves Creek Marsh, Skidaway Island, Georgia - 011511BT metaG (megahit assembly) | ecosystem: Environmental > Aquatic > Marine > Intertidal...
CCACCCAGGTTCTGGATCCTGACCCTCACGTCGCATCACAATCGCATCCACTCCGTCGGGTTGGTAGTAGCCCACACGACGATCGATGGCTTCAAAACCCTCCGCTCCATACAAAGCCAGGGCAGCCTCGTTGTCCGCTCGAACTTCCAGAAACACCTCAGTAGCTCCCCGGGCTGATGCTTCAGCGAGCAATGCCCGAAGCAGTGTTCGGCCTAGACCGCCTCGTCGATGCTCTGGAGACACCGCGAGGGTTTGGATATCGCCCTGCCAAGCGTCTGTCCGGGCAGCGCGCAAACCGCCGTACCCACATAGGTCCGAGGCGCCATCCTCGCGGGCGACGAGGTAGTAACTCTCGGGATAGGACACTTCTGCAACCATCAGCTCGGGTGACCACGCGTCGGCGCCAAAGAGCTGGGTTTCCAGCTCAATCATCTGGGGCAGATCTTCCAGTTCAGCTCGGGTGAGCACATAGGTCATGGCGCCACCGTCACATCGGGGGCTCGAAGGTATCTCGGAGCGGGCGACTCTGGAGTAACCCCCGCCTCGAGGTAGGAGTGAGCTACTTGACCGAGCTTTCCCGCCGACACCGAGACCACCTGAATCCTTGGCACTGAGACATAGTCAGCAAGCGCATCATCCACGTCCTCCGGCCGAGCCAGGAGTGGACCGAGCACTCGCCTCGACACCGCATCCCCGGTGTACACCGATACCGCCAGTTCACCGCGCCTGGCATCTGTCACGATCACGACATCACCCAGTCCAAAGGCTTCAGCGTCGTGGCTCACAATCGGCACAAGCGGGAGCGACCGAGAGAGCGCGAACGCTTCCGCGGCCGCCATGCCCACGCGCAACCCCGTGAAGGGACCAGGGCCGACCCCCATGACCACATGCGTCACCTGGGCCGGACCACAACCAGCGCTCGCAAGTGCCTGCTCAATGAGTGCTCCGATATTCTCTGCGTGGCCACGGTGGTCGTCGCTCGAGGCCTCAGCAAGGACGGTGCCCTCGCGAGAGACCACAGCAACGCTCGTGCCGAGGGAGGAATCAATCGCGAGAAACATCAAATACCTCGCTTACAGCCCGCAACCGCTGGGCAAGTTCACCGCCGTGGCCGTGAGCCACCAATTTTGCCGCTCGAGGCTCATCATCTTCGAGGGAGTCCGAATTGCCCACAGGCCGCTCGAGCACGATCTCTAACCACGAATCAGCAAGAGCTGAAGCGAGAGGGGAAGCCCACTCAGCGAGCACTATCGAATTCTCGACATCAATATCGAGCTCATCGAGCTCCGCGGCTGAACCCAGCCGATACGCATCAATGTGGACCAGTGAGGGTAGGGCGGGGTCTGTCCTCGGGTGCGTCCTCGCCACAATGAAGGTCGGGCTCGACACGGGGGTGTCGAGATTGAGGGCCTCACCAAAGCCGCGCGCGAACGTTGTCTTTCCTGCTCCCAGCTCGCCGGTGAGCACGATGACATCCCCAGCTTTCGCGACGCCTGCGCACAGTGACCCCCAGCGCTCCATGTCAGCGCTGGTCGGGATGACCAAGGTCATCGGGCCACCACGAGAGGAATCCTGGAGCCCAGGCGCGTGATGATTTCGTAGGCAATCGTTCCGGCAGCCTCAGCCCACTCATTGGCGCTCGGTTCACCATCGGAAGGGTCGCCCCACAGAACAGCCCACTGGCCCTCGCGAACAAGAGCGTCACCCACATCGATCGTGAACTGGTCCATCGAGATTCGACCTGACACGGTAAACCGTTTGCCGTCAATACTTACCGGTCCGGCGTTGGAGGCATGACGAGGTATTCCATCGGCATAACCCAGTGGCACGAGTGCCAGGGTAGTTTCAGACGAGGTTCGATACGTGTGGCCATAGCCCACACCCAATCCTTCGTGGACTCGCTTCGTCAAAATCACCTGCCCACTCACCCGCATCGCGGGAATCAATCCCACCTCGTGATAACGCGGCGTGACGGGAACCCCATATGCGGCTGCCCCCACGCGAACCATGTCGTGGGCGAGGGCTGGAGAGTCACTGGTTCCAATACTGGACGTGACGTGTCGAATCTCGGGGTTGAGCCCCACGGAATCGAGCACCTCTAGGGCCTTCACATAGACCTCGCCTTGGAGGCCATCGGCGTCGCTCGAAGTTCCCGAGAGGTGTGTGAAGATTCCCACCAACTCGACAGCACCCGAGTCTTGAGCGCCCTTGACCGCCTGAAAAAGTGTCTCCCAATCCCTGGGGTCGGCGCCGCTTCGACCCAATCCGGTATCCACCTTCAGATGAATGCGAGCGGGCCTTCCAGCCGAATGAGCTCTGGTGACCTGCTCGAGTTGCGCCACGGACGAAACCCCCAGATCAATTCCTGCCTCCAGCGCGGGGGCAAGGTCCTCATCAGGGCCAAACAACCATGCCAACACTGGTGCATCAATACCCCCTGCTCGAAGCTCCAGGGCCTCGGTCGTGTCCGCAGTTCCGAGCCATGTCGCACCACCCTCAAGAGCAGCCCTCGCCGCGGTGAGAGCTCCGTGGCCATAACCATTGGCCTTCACGACAATCAGAAGATGGCGCGTCTGGGCCATCTGAGCAATCACGCTGACGTTGTGGGATATCGCAGCGGGGCGAATGAGTGCTTCCCTCATCGCGAACCCTCCATCACGACAAAAGCCACTGCCATTCCTTTGTCATGGCTAAGAGATAGGTGCCACGTCGAAGCCCCCCGCGCACTCGCGTGCTCCAAAGCGGCTCCAGAGAGAACCAAAGAGGGTTGCTGCCCTGAATCGCCGGCGACCTGAATATCGTGCCATGTGAAACCCTGAACGTGTCCCCCAAGAGCCTTCAGCGCCGCCTCTTTGGCGGCAAAACGGGCGGCTAAGGATTGCGCAGTAATGTCGGCGCGCGACTGATCGGATTCTCCAAAAAGACGGTCTCGAAGCTTTGGCGTACTGGTGAGCGCGCGCTCGAAGCGCGCCACATCGACGAGATCGACTCCCACGCCCACCACCATGTCGTTGCGTCCGCTACTCAACCGTCACTGACTTGGCAAGGTTTCGAGGTTGATCGATATCCAGCCCCTTTGCCCCCGCGAGTTCCATTCCAAAGATGTGCAGGGGAACCACTGCGAGGAGTGGCTCCATGAACGGTGAGGCCAGGGGAATCGGGATGACTTCATCCGCAAAAGGCAACACCGCGGCATCTCCCTTCTCAGCAAGCGCGATGACTCGAGCGCCTCGCGCCCGAATCTCTTGGATGTTGGAGACTACTTTGCTGTGCAGGGAGGACGGGCCTCGGGGGCTCGGAACTATGACAAAGACAATCTGTCCAGGCTCAATCAGCGCAATGGGTCCGTGCTTCAGCTCGCCCGCAGCGAAGCCTTCGGCATGGATATACGCGAGTTCTTTGAGCTTGAGAGCACCCTCGAGCGCCACCGGGTATCCCACGTGGCGACCCAGGTAGAGAACCGAGCGGGTATCCGCCATCCAACCCGCAAGCTCCGCAATGCGAGGTCCCGTCTTCACCATTTCTTCGAGTTGAGCCGGGAGGGCCTCGAAATCTTTCGCCAACGATTCCGACTCTGCCGCCGCTAGAGCTCCCCTTGCTTGACCTAGGTACATCCCCAAGAGGTAGGAGGCGATTACTTGAGACAGGAAAGCTTTTGTGGAGGCAACTGCCACCTCAGGACCTGCGTGGGTATAGAGAGCGGCATCGGATTCGCGCGGAATCGTGGCGCCCTGGGTATTACAGATTGACAGAGTCTTGGCACCGCGCTCGGTGGCGTACCGGACCGCCATCAGCGTGTCCATGGTCTCACCCGACTGGCTCACCGACACCACCAAGGTTTCCGGTCCAACGGCCGGTTCGCGATACCTGAATTCGTGCGAAAGCTCGACTGACACGGGGATGCCCGACCATTTCTCGATGGCGTAGGCACCGAGCATCGAAGCATAGGCTGCCGTACCGCAGGCAATGAAGATGATGCGCGAAATCTCAGTGTGCTCTGCGATCAGCGAGTCCAACTCGGGAAGGGTAACCACTCCGTTCGACCCCATGCGACCACGAAGTGTGTTCGCTACCGCTTCTGGCTCTTCCGAGATTTCCTTCGCCATGAAACTCGACCAGCCACCCTTTTCCGCAGCTGAGGCATCCCAATCGATAGTGAACTCGGTGGGAGTCACCGATTCTCCTGCAAAGGTGGTCACCTCCACCGCATCAGGCGTGATGGTGACGATTTGGTCTTGTCCCACCGCGAGAGCTCTCTGGGTGTAGGCAACGAATGCGGCGACGTCAGAGCCCAGGAAGTTCTCGCCCTCTCCGAGACCCACAACAAGGGGAGAGTTTCGCCTGGCACCCACCACAACACTCGGAGCATCAGCGTGCACGGCGAGGAGGGTGAAGGCCCCCTCGAGCCGTGCCACCACGGTTTTCATTGCGTCCGTCAAATTGCCCAGCTCTCGAAACTCTCGGGCGATCATCAACGCGGCAACTTCAGAGTCTGTTTCGCTCACAAACTCCTCGCCCTGTGCGAGCAGTTCTGCTTTCAATTCTTGGAAATTCTCAATAATGCCGTTGTGGATGAGGGCGAGTTTCCCGCCATCGGCCAGATGGGGGTGGGCGTTGACATCGTTCGGGGCACCGTGTGTGGCCCACCGGGTGTGTGCAATACCCGTTTGACCCTCCGCGAGTGGACGAACAGATAAATCATCAGCCAGAATGCTCAGTTTTCCCGCCCGCTTATGGCTCACGAGCGGTCCTTCAGCTCCCACAATCGCGAGTCCTGCCGAGTCATATCCCCGGTATTCAAGGCGTTTCAGTCCGCCCATAAGTACGTCCTGGCAGGGGCGCATCCCGACGTAGCCGACAATTCCACACATGCAAGCGAGTCTAGGCGATGGGGTACCGCTGGCTCTTCCGGACTAGCCTGGAGACCATGGCGAAGACACCCGGTTCGGGCGAGAACGGTAGCCCCTTCGTCGAATATGACCGACAAGCCTGGTCTGATCTTGCACCACGAGCTCCCCTGCCTCTCTCCAACGAGGACATCGCACGAGTTCGCTCCGTCGGTGACATGTTGGATGCCTCCGAGGTCGTCGAGGTATACCAACCGCTCGCACGACTCTTGTCGCTCTACTTGGAAGGGGCGAGACACTTACACACCCTCACCCGAGAGTTCCTCGGTCACGAAGTGGATCACACCCCCTTCGTTATCGGTGTTGCTGGGAGTGTTGCGGTAGGAAAATCCACCACCTCCAGGGTGCTCCACGAGCTCCTCTCCAGAAACCCTGCGACCCCGAGCGTTGCCCTTGTCGCCACCGACGGGTTTCTTCTCCCCCTCGACGAGCTTCGCTCGAGAAACCTGGTGGAGCGAAAAGGGTTTCCCGAAAGCTATGACACGAGGGCCTTGCTCAGGTTTGTCTCCCAGATCAAAAGTGGTGTGGCATCAGTGAGTGCCCCGGTCTACTCACATTTGAGCTATGACCGCGTACCCGGGGAAACACTCACTATCGACAAGCCCGACATATTAATCATCGAGGGGCTCAACGTGTTGGCTCCGCCGGCAACGTCATCAGCTCTGGCAGTGAGCGACCTCTTCGATTTTGGAATCTATGTAGATGCTCGCACTCCCGATATCGCCCACTGGTATGAGGAGCGCTTCCTCCAACTACAGCGGGGTGCTTTCCAAAACCCCAACAGTTACTTTCACCGCTACGCCATGCTCGAAGAGTCTGAAGCACGCGCCGAGGCACAACGAATCTGGGCGACAATCAACGAACCAAACCTCATCGACAACATCCTGCCCACGAAGCCCCGAGCATCGCTCATTCTGCAGAAAGAGGCGGACCACCGGGTCGGAAAGATTCTGTTGCGTCGAATCTAGCTGCCCAAGTTTTCCTTGACGACGCGCGCGAGATTCTCCGCCACTCGCTGAGCTGTTGCTTCATCTGCTGCCTCCACCATCACGCGGATGAGTGCTTCGGTTCCGGAGGGTCGCAAGAGAACTCGACCGGTGTCGCCCAATTCTTCTTCCGCACTCGCAATCGCCGCGTCGATGTGGGCATTGTTGTCAAGACCTGAGCGATCCACGCCCGAGACATTGATCAACACCTGCGGGTACACCAACATCACGTCTGCGAGATCTGCCAAAGGTTTTCCGGTGCGAACGATCTCTCGAGCCAACTGAATCCCCGTGAGGATCCCGTCTCCCGTAGTGGAGTGCTCGGTAAGAATAATGTGGCCGGATTGTTCACCACCCAGGCTCGCTCCACTGGACGCTAAGTCCTCGAGCACATAGCGATCCCCCACCGCCGACTCCAGCAGGGTAATGCCGTGCTCCGCCATGGCTTTTCGAAGCCCCAGATTCGACATCACCGTGGCGACCAGAGTGTCGGAAGCCAGCTTCCCCTCCTCTTTCATTCCCGTCGCAAGAATCGCCATGATGTGGTCGCCATCGATTACGCGACCGGTGTGGTCAATGGCGAGAGCGCGGTCTGCATCACCATCGTGGGCGATGCCACAATCAGCGCCGACCGACACCACGGTCTTCTGAAGGTTCTCCAGGTGGGTGGAGCCATAGCCCTGGTTGATGTTGAGTCCATCCGGTTCATCACCGATGACGGTGACCGTCGCTCCGGCGTCTCGGAACACTCGGGGAGAAATGCTGGAGGCCGCTCCGTGAGCGCAGTCGAGGACCACATGAACTCCGGTGAGGTCGCGATCCAACGTGGAGAGCAAGTGCATCACGTAGCGATCTTCGGCATCGGCGAAACGCTTGATGCGTCCCACCCCGGCACCCGTCGGCACCAGAGCCTGCTTGTCCATCGCTCCCTCAATGCGGTCCTCGACCTCGTCGGGGAGCTTCGTTCCGCCAAACGAGAAGAACTTGATGCCGTTATCGGGCGCGGGGTTATGCGATGCGGACACCATGACCCCAAAATCGAAGCCACCGTCTCGCACCAGGAACGCACAAGCAGGAGTGGGGACCACCCCTGCATCCCAGACATCGATACCCGAGCTCGCGAGCCCCGCTGATACGGCCGAGCTCAGGAATTCACCCGAGACTCGCGGATCCCGCGCGATAACGGCCTTCGGTCTGCGACCTTCAGCCTTCAGCTCTTCAGCGTGACGACCTTTGGTCAGAACATACGCAGCGGCCTGGGAGAGGCGCACCACCATATCGGCCGTGAGTTCGCCGTTGGCGAGCCCACGAACCCCATCTGTCCCAAAGAGGCGACCCATGTCGGGCTGGAGAAGCGCTTAACGCTTCGAGTACTGAGGAGCCTTACGAGCCTTCTTGAGACCAGCCTTCTTACGCTCCTTGACCCGTGCATCTCTGGTGAGGAAGCCGGACTTCTTGAGCGAAGCGCGGTTGTTCTCTTCGTCGATCTGATTCAACGCGCGGGCAATTCCCAGACGCAGTGCTCCTGCTTGACCGGAGGGTCCACCACCGGTGATGCGAGCAATGACGTCGTAGCTGCCACCGAGCTCAAGGACCGTGAACGGGTCGTTGATGAGCTGCTGGTGGAGCTTGTTGGGGAAGTAGTCCTCGAGCGTGCGCCCATTGACGGTGTAGTTGCCAGAGCCTGGAACGAGGCGAACGCGAGCAATCGCTTGCTTGCGACGACCTACGGCCTGACCGCCCACGTTGAGCGCGGGGCGAGGCTTCTTGGCAGCCACTGCCTCCGTTGCGGGAGTTTCAGTGGTGAAGTTCTGAGGAGTCTCCTCAGCGGTCACATCGGGGGTTTCGTCGGTTTTAGCCACGGTATGAAGTCCTTAGGGTTGGCGCTACTGCGCGATCTGGTCGATGGAATACGGCTTGGGCTGTTGAGCCTGGTGGGGGTGCTCGCTACCGGTGTAGACCTTGAGCTTGGACATCTGCTCGCGGCCCAGGGTGTTCTTCGGCAGCATGCCTCGGATGGCTTTCTCCACCGCGCGCACGGGGTTCTTCTCCATCAGGTCTGCATAGCTCGTGGCACTCAATCCACCCGGGTAACCGGAGTGGCGGTAGGCCATTTTCTGGGTCAACTTGGACCCGGTGAGGGCAACCTTGTCCGCGTTCACGATGATGACGTGGTCTCCCATGTCCATGTGAGGGGCGAACGTTGTCTTGTGCTTGCCACGCAGGAGAGCAGCGGCGTGAGACGCCAGGCGTCCCAGCACCACGTCGGTGGCATCGATAACCAGCCAGTCGCGCTGAACATCAGCGGGCTTAGGTGAAAATGTGCGCGTCATGCGACATTCCTTTACGGTTCGAGTTGTTCGTGAATCCCGCTCCGGTGGGTGTTCTCCCTGGAACTCCCCGGTGGAGGGCTCAACCTGATACTTATCGGCGATAAGCACCAGCGCCCTAGCTTAGACGACAGAAAACCGGGGGTCAATCCGCGGTGGGGGCTCTTTTTGCTCGAGTATCTGTTGCCCTCGAAGCCAACTGATCATCTTCGGGATATTCGATGGAGACCAGAGTGAGGCCTTTCGCAGGCATGGTGGTCCAGGAGCTTGTCCGCTCCGCCTTATCCCTCAGGGCCAGAACCTGCTCAACTTTGAGCTTGCCCCTCCCCACAGCGACAGCGGCACCCACCAGGGAGCGCACCATGGAATGACAAAAGGCATCCGCCACCACGGTGCCGATGAGAATGCCCTCGCCATCGCGTTTCCACTGAAACCAGGTGAGGGTTCGGATTGTTGTCGCACCGGCTTTGGGCCTGCAAAATGCACCCCAATCGTGCAAACCACACAGCCGTGACCCCAGGTCGTTCATGGCGACCTCGTCCAGGGAGTAGGGACTCTGGTGCGTGTAGTGCTGATGCAGAGGGTTACGCGATGAATGTCCGTCATCAATTCGATACCGGTAGGTGCGAGAGAGGGGAGAAAATCTGGCGTCGAAACCTTCTGGCGCCAGAGAAATCCGGTGCACCGCAATGTCCTCGGTCCGCAGAGCCCCTTGAACCCTCCCTGCGAGCCCTTCTACGTTCCCTGGCTTCACACCGTCGGGAAGGTCCATATGACAGACCTGGTGCAGGGCATGCACTCCAGCATCAGTGCGGCCGGCGACCACGGTGGTGATCAGATCCCGATCACATCGCAGTGCGACCGCCAGAGCCTCCTCGAGCGACCCTTGAACTGTTCGCAGCTCTGGTTGCACAGCCCAGCCAGAAAAACTGGTGCCCACATAGCCCAGGTCAATCCGAAGGCGAGTGTTCACCCCAGTCAGCGTAAAGAGGGTGTCAGAAGACTACTTAGAGTCTTCTTTTCCCTCTTCCTCAGCAGGTGCCTCATCGGCAGACTCGTCAGAAGGCGCCTCCTCAGTGGCAGCCTCCGCAGCTGACTCCTCGTCGGCAGGGGCTTCCTCCGCGGGAGCTTCCTCCGCAGCGGGTGCCTCCTCAGCAGGAGCTTCCGCGATGGCCTCAGTCTCTTCGATGGGAACCTCAACGCTCTCGGTAGACTCCTCGACTGCCTCTGGTGCCTCAGTCGTCTCCTCAACCTCTTCGGCCACAGCGGGCTTGGCGGCGGGCTTTTCGGCCTCAGGCTTTGCCTTCTTGGTCTTGGGCTTCGGGTTCACGGGCTCGAGAACAAGCTCAATCACTGCCATGGGGGCATTATCACCCTTGCGGAAACCGGTTTTGACGATGCGGGTGTAACCTCCTTCACGCTTGTCGACCTGCGGGGCGATCTCCATAAAGAGCTTGTGCACCGCAGACTTGTCGCGAATCACGGTCATCACCTTGCGACGAGCGTGCAGGTCACCGCGCTTCGCGAAGGTCACCATGCGCTCCGCGAGCGGGCGCAGGCGCTTCGCCTTGGTCTCCGTGGTTTGGATACGACCGTGGGTGAACAGGGCTGTTGCGAGGTTCGCCAGCATGAGGCGCTCGTGGGCAGCACCGCCTCCCAGGCGGGGTCCTTTACTGGGTCTGGGCATTGTTGTGTTCTCTTCCGTATTTCACAGGGGAATCGACCGTGAGGCGATTCTTAGTACTCTTCTTCGGACTCCAGGCCGCTGTAGAATGCGGCGCCATCGAATCCGGGCATCGGGTCCTTCAGCGACAGTCCCATCTCGATTAGCTTGTCGCGGACCTCATCCACAGACTTCTGACCGAAGTTGCGGATGTTCATCAGCTGGTGCTCAGAGAGTGCGACGAGTTCGCTCACGTTGTTGATTCCCTCACGCTTGAGGCAGTTGTAGCTGCGAACGGAGAGGTCCAAGCTTTCGATAGGCATCGCCATCTCGCTGGAGAGCACAGCCTCCACCGGAGCAGGACCAATCTCGATACCTTCAGCCTCTTGGTTGAGGTCGCGAGCAAGACCGAAGAGCTCCACAAGGGTGCGACCGGCAGATGCCACGGCATCGCGGGGGCTCATCGACGGCTTGGTCTCCACGTCCACCACGAGACGGTCAAAGTCGGTGCGCTCACCCGCACGAGTTGCCTCGACGCGGTAGGTCACCTTGAGAACGGGTGAGTAAATCGAGTCGACTGGGATCTGACCGGCCTCGGCATACTCGTTACGGTTCTGCACGGCGGAAACGTAGCCACGACCGCGCTCGATGGTGAGCTCCAGCTCGAAGCTTGCCTTGTCGTTCAGGGTCGCGATGTGAAGCTCGGGGTTGTGGATCTCCACCCCTGCGGGAGCCTGGATGTCCGCAGCGCTCACCGCACCGGCACCGGTCTTACGCAAGTACGCGGTGATGGGCTCGTCGTGTTCGCTGGATACCACGAGGTTCTTGATGTTGAGGATGATCTCAGTGACGTCTTCCTTCACACCGGCGACCGTGGAGAACTCGTGAAGCACACCATCGATACGGATGCTGGTCACGGCAGCGCCAGGAATGGAGGACAGCAGGGTGCGACGCAGGGAGTTTCCGAGCGTGTACCCAAAGCCTGGCTCGAGGGGCTCAATCACAAAGGCTGAGCGGAAGTCGGACAGTGTTTCTTCTGACAGGGTGGGGCGTTGTGCAATGAGCACTGTGGTGTTCCTTTCGGCTAAGTGTCCGCTATATGACACTTGGTTGAGG
>Ga0181562_10003809_pt1 | contig 10992 bp, 9 predicted proteins | sample 011ome_26_FD_139344 | JGI IMG/M metagenome (GOLD analysis project Ga0181562, IMG submission 139344) | Coastal salt marsh microbial communities from the Groves Creek Marsh, Skidaway Island, Georgia - 011511BT metaG (megahit assembly) | ecosystem: Environmental > Aquatic > Marine > Intertidal zone...
AGGACAATCATTCTATCGATTTTCCAGCGCCGGAGATTTCCCCCCATGATACCGCTGCCGTTATTTATACCTCCGGAACCACCGGTCCCTCCAAGGGTGTGCTATGCAGCTATCAGCATCTGTTTACCAGCGCAACTGAATTCAGGCATGTCGGACCTGGTGATACCAACCTGGTTGCACTCCCCATGTTTCACGTGGGAGGTATTCTGGGATTATGGTTTGCTCTGGTTCATGGCGGTTGCGCAGCCTTCGTAGAACGCTTCAGCACCTCCGGATTCTGGAATACCGTCAACACCATGCAGGCCACATCCGTAGGTTTACTTGGTGCCATGGTCCAGTATCTGATGGATCAGCCCCCTTCCGATGAGGACAGGAATCACCCGGTTAAACGGGTTGTCATTGCTCCTTTCGGTGATGATGCACTCGCTTTTGGTGAACGTTTCGGCATTGAAGTACATACCGAATTCAACATGACAGAGCTGTCAGTTCCCCTCTGGGGTGGACCAAATCCCACTGCCCGTGGCACCTGTGGATCGCCAAGACCCGGTGTTCAACTCAGGCTTGTGGACAGCCATGGCCGGGATGTTGAGACCGGAAAAATCGGTGAACTCCTCGTTCATGTGGATGATCCCTATAGCATCAGCCACGGCTACCTGAATGCCCCTGAAGCCACAGCCAGAACCTGGCAGAACGGCTGGTTTCACACCGGCGACCTGTTTACTCGAGATGACCAGGACAACTATTATTTTGTTGATCGCGCGAAGGATGCCATCCGGCGCAAGGGAGAAAATATCTCCTCCTTTGAAGTGGAAGAAGAATTACTCGCCTTCCCTGGAGTCAGGGAGGCTGCCGTGGTTGCTGTACCCGGAGATGGAGGGGAAGAAGAAGTCCTTGCCGTACTGGTCATGAAAGGAAAAGCTACTTCGGATGTCCCCGCTATGTCAGAATTTCTCGGCCAACGCCTTGCCCACTTCATGATCCCGCGTTACTTCCGTTTCACTGATGAACTTCCCAAAACGCCTACCCAGAAAATTGAAAAGCATATTCTTCGGGCAGAAGGAATCACCGACGATACGGTGGACAGGGAGGCTCTCGGGATTCGGTTGAAGGGGGAAAGATTGGGAAAGAGATAGGGCTAAAGGCTAAAGGCTAAAGGCTAAAGGCTAAAGGCAGGATGGTTCGCCTGAGATTTTTCGTCAAGGGTTTTTATTTGAGCTTTTCAATAAATCTGAAAGCTCCTGCGCCAGATAACGGTCCTGCGGAACTCTTTTGGCCTACGAAATGCAGACCTTTATCTTTATCCTTAAACATCTATCCCGCTTTTCTGTCGGCATACGCGGCGCTTTGCCGACCTACGGCAGAACAAGAGAACTGTCTGCCTTGTATCCTTGTATCCTTGTGTCCCTGTATCGATCCCTAACCTGAACTGCTCACCTTTTTTCCTTTTATCCTTTTATTTTTTTATCTCTTCCAACCACATTCTTCCACTGCAAAACTTTGTCAAACTCTCGGTGTCTGACAAAACCAAAAAGTTTCCCTTGTATCCTGTATCTTGTATCTTGCATCCTGCGTCCTTAAAAAAACTCTCAGGTAAGCACACCCATGCCCAAGAAACATCCCGGCCCCCTCTCTGACATTCGCGTTCTCGAATTTGCCGGCCTTGGTCCTGCTCCTTTCTCTGGCATGCTGCTGGCCGATCTCGGTGCCGATGTCGTTCGCATAGATCGCGAAGCCGGTCCGGATTACAAACCGGAAGATGTGGAATCCCGCGGCAGATCTTCCATAGTGCTTGACCTGAAAAGTGACGATGGCCTCAACACGGCGAAAGCCCTGGCTGGCAAGGCCCACATCCTGATTGAAGGATTTCGTCCTGGTGTCATGGAACGCCTGGGACTGGGTCCCGACGAGCTTCTGGCCCTGAATCCGTCCCTGGTCTATGGACGCATTACCGGTTGGGGACAAACTGGTCCCCTTTCCCGATTGGCAGGTCATGACATCAATTACCTGGGACTGACAGGTGCCCTGCATGCCATGGGAACGACCGAAAAACCCGCCATCCCCCTGAACCTGGTCGCCGACTTTGGTGGCGGTGCCATGTACCTGGTGATGGGCATCCTGGCCGCCCTGCATCATGCCACCCGATCCGGGGAGGGTCAGGTCGTCGATGCTGCCATGACCGATGGCGTTATCTCGTTGATGAACATGATTTATGGTGATTTTGCTGTAGGTGCCTGGAAAGATACCCGGGAGAGCAATGTCATTGACGGCGCTGCCCCTTTCTACAATGTCTACCAGTGTGCCGATGGGAAATGGGTCAGTCTGGCCTGTATCGAACCACCCTTTTACAAGGCTTTTATTGCCAAGGCAGACCTGCATGATGAATGGCTTACCAGTCAGTGGGATCGGGATTCCTGGCCGTCGCGTATCACTGAACTGGAGACATTTTTCTCAGGCAAAACCCGCGATGAATGGATGACATACTTTGCCAACGACGATGTCTGCATTGGTCCGGTATTGAGCCTGGCAGAAGCACCCGGGCACCCTCATAACCAGGCCCGCAACAGCTTCCAGAACATAGCCGATATCCCTCAGGCCGGAGCTTTTCCGCTGCTGAATAAAACCCCGTCTACCACCCCGCATGGTGTACACACTAAAAACCAGGATCATGAGTCCATACTTGGACGCTGGAGCATCCCGAAAAGCTAGCGGTTTGTGCTAGGCTTACGTTTTTATTCACATCCTTTGAATCATACAAACACAAGAGAAAGTAACACTATGTCCCACTCTGCTTCCGGTCTGGACCCTGATCGCCTGGCCCACCTTAAATCTGTTATTGAAAAAGACATTGAGGATGACAAGTATTTTGGCGCCGTTATTGCGGTAGGACGCCATGGTGAACTTGGCATGCTGGAAGCCATCGGCTGGGGCGATCAGGAACACAAAATTCCCCTGCAAACCGATTCGGTGTTTTCACTGTTTTCCCTGACCAAGGCATTTACCAATACCCTGGTTTTCCGAGCCATTGAGCTGGGACAGTTTGCCCTGACGACCCGGGTCAGTGACATCATCCCGGAGTTCAAGGGCGGTCAGCGTGAAACCATCAATTTCTACCACCTGTTGACGCATTCATCCGGGTTGCCACCTGTCTGGATCCCAAAAGCGGATATGACCATCGACAAACTGGACCAGATTATTGAAGCCATCTGCCAGAATATTCGTTCCCTGGAGCCACCCGGTGAAAGAGTCCATTACTCACCATTGGTGCATCATGCACTGATGGGCGAAGCGGTACGTCGCTGCGATCCCCAGGGTAGAAGTTACCGGGAACTCCTGCAGGATGAAGTCCTGACTCCACTTGGGATGAAAGACACCTCAATCGGTGTGCGCAAGGATCTGAAAGATAGACACATCTTTCCCGATTTCCGCGGCAAGCCTCCCCAGGAGCATCGCTCCAGCAACCTGCCTGATCATCCCCAGGGAGCCTTTGCTGATGAACAGGCAGAAATGCCATGGGTAGGGGCTGTCTCAACAGTACCGGATCTCTATCGTTTTACTGAAATGTACCGCCAGGGCGGCAGTCTTGATGGAAATCGGATTGTCTCCCCAGCCATGATTGAGTTGGCCACGACCAACTGGACAGGGGACAAACCCAACGAACTCTACAAGGGCATTGCCATCAACCATGGCTGGGAACCATACCCCGCCTATATTGGCCTGGGCTTTGGACTGAGGGGGGAAAAGGTTTGTCCTTCAATTTATGGAGGCACATTGTCCAGCGCCGGCGCCTATGGCAACTACGGGGCCGGCAGTACACTGATCTGGGTGGATCCGGAATGGGATATTTCTTTTGCCTGTCTGACGGCGGGAGTCATGCATCCAGCACTGAATATTGAACGCTTTCAGCGCATCAACGACATCATCATGTCGGCAGCGCTCTAGGGTTTGCCTGAATTCAACAGGACATTATGAATTAGCTATTGGCTGTAACTACCCTGTTTTTACCAGCGCTTTTGGCCTGATACATGGCCTCATCTGCCGCAGTGAGCAGACGACGAAGACTTTTATAGTGCCGGGGATAGGACACCACTCCGATACTTGCCGTAATGCGAATGTTTTTCCTACGGGCTTTAATCCGAATTTTTGTATTTGCCCAAGTATACGCTCAGCAAATAATTGCGCTGATTCGGCTGAAGTTTCCGGCAGCAATATAATGAATTCCTCTCCCCCGAAGCGACAAATACAGTCTATTTCACGCACATTGTCTTTGAGCACCCTGGAAAACTGTTTGAGCACCTCATCTCCTACTGCATGACCATGGCTATCATTGACGCTCTTGAAATTATCTATATCCAGCATGATAAGTGACAGTTCTCTCTTGTACCGACGACATCTGTTGAGTTCGACCGTGAGTTGTTCGGTAAAGATCGGACGCACCAGAAGACCTGTCAAATGGTCATGGGAAGCCTTGTACCTGAGTTGGTACTCGACATGCTTCTTGTAGTTGATATCTTCAATCACTGATACAAAATATTGTGGAATACCCGATTTGTCCCTGATTAATGATACGGTGAGATATGCCCAGATCACCTTGCCGGATTTATGAAAATATCGCTTCTCCATCGAATAGCGTTGACGTTTTCCGGTCAGCATCTCATTGACCAGTTCCAGATCCGGCAACAGGTCCTCCGGATAAGTGATATCCTGAAATGTAAGCTGCAATAATTCCTTCTTGGAATAGCCCAGTATGTCACTAAGTCGAGAATTGACTTCCAGCCAATCGCCCTGAAGGGATACCCTGGCAATGCCAACCGCGGCCTGCTCAAACACTGCCCTGAATTTGATCTCTTCTTCAGTTAGTTGCTGTAATGTGTTGTTCAATAGCGTGATATCAACAAACTCGGCTACACGATAGGTTTCGCCTTCAGCAACAAAGCTCAGGGGAGCGACAAGCACATGTCTGATCTCCTTGCTCCTGGTTAGCAACTTGAGAGAATAGTGGCTGATATTTTCCCTGGCAAAACGTGTTTCCATGTCGGCAATTTCATCAGCGGAAATCAATTGAAACGCTGTCATTCCCACCAGCGACTTTTTGGAATAACCAACCAGTTTGGTAAATTTTCGGTCAGCAGCAATAACCACACCATTGTGGGTAATAACAATGGCGCCTGTCAGGAAGCTGAGCTGATTCACCACAGCATCAGCGCCCTTCTGCACAAAAAGGTCACTGAGGAAAGTCTGAAAGAGATTCGTCTTTGACGCTACCATTAACTTCTATCTGTCAATTCTCAAGGGTTTTTGTAAATCTTAGAACAAAAAAAAGACTGTCAATGACAGTCTTTTTTTTGACGGGTACCATGATGGGTTTACCCCAGGTTACTGGAGACAAAGTCCCAATTCACCAGATTCCAGAATGCTGCCATGTAATCCGGGCGAACATTTCGGTAGTCGATGTAATAGGCATGCTCCCACACATCAACAGTGAGCAGCGGTGTCACACCATCATCAGTCAGTGGTGTTGCTGCATTGGAAGTATTCACTATAGCAAGGCTACCGTCGGCATTTTTCACCAGCCAGGTCCAGCCGGAACCGAAGTTGTTAACAGCACTGTCAGTGAACTTGGCCTTGAATTCATCAAATGAGCCGAAGGCGCTATTGATGGCATCAGCGACAGCACCGGAAGGCTCTCCGCCACCGTTGGGGCTCAGGCAGTGCCAGTAAAAAGTATGGTTCCATACCTGTGCAGAGTTGTTGAACACACCACCTGAAGAACTCTTGACGATTTCTTCCAGGCTTTTATCTGCTTCCGGCGTACCGTCAATCAGGCCATTGAGTTTAACAACATAGGTGTTGTGGTGTTTGCCGTAATGGTAGTCCAGAGTCTCTTTGGAAATATGGGGTTCCAGGGCATCCTGGGCATAAGGTAAAGGAGGCAGTTCGATCGCCATGAAAAATCTCCATTGTCGCCATGACAGGCGCTTGTTGTTGGGTGAATAAATCTAGCTCTTTCAGAGGGTCCATAGTGTACAGCAAATCCTGCCTGATGGCAGTCCCCGTATTCATTCAGGATAGTGAAAACCCCTTGAAAAATAATGGTTTTTCATAGAATAAAGACCAGTAACAAGGCCAGACTGATGCTTAAACCGTTTATGAAACCCTGTTTGGCTCACTCAAATTCGATGATGTCGAACCGGGTACCCTCTTCCCCCCGAAAACGCAGGGCGCAGTTTCCCCAACTGTCCGGGATCTGCCACTCGGCCCCCACCTGAAAGGCCAGACGTATTTTTCGACGTTCACACTGAAAGTCTACCGAGGTCAGTTGTCCGTCCGCTACATTGGCTACGGTAAAAATCCTCCGCCAGGGGAAAAACAGCGAATCACCGGCATGTACCTGGTGGCGTGACTGCAGCGGAGATCCAGCTTCCAGACTCTGATCAACCAGCGCATTGATCTGATCAAGAATTTCCGGAATACGGGGATTCAGATCTGCATAACGCTCATAGGCCTTTTTAGCAGACCGTATCTGCCCCAACCGGGCATGAATCTGGACCGCTGCCTGAAGTGCATCAGTCATGAGCCCGGCATTGAGAATATCCATAGTCGCCTTGTCACCCAGGTCACTTCCCTGGCTGGAATATCGCAGGCCACTGCGCAGATGGGGTGGGCGTCTTGTCGATGCCGGCTCATGGGTATCAATATCCATCATGACCGAGGCATTGGTATCCATGCCATTGAAGAATTCATTGGAAACAAATTGGCCGACGGTCTGAATATTGAATGAATCCACCAGTTTGGCACTATCCAGTCCATAATTTTTCTGTTCCCCATTCCGGTAGGAAAGAACAGCCTGGGAATTAGCTACTGCGGCTTCCTGCAACCGGCCCTGAAGAAGGTAGATTTCCGACAGTCGCAGATTGACATAGGCATGTTCATAAAAATAGCGTACGCCTTCAGCCTTGAGTGCCAAAGCCTGTCTTTCTGCCTGCTCATACTTTCCGGCAGCCATGTCATTTTCAATATTCCTGATCGCTGAACTGAATCCAGGCTGGACGGTGTTGAACAGGTCCTCAATGATAAAACGGCTTGTTAACCGGTAACCCGGCCAGGCCACGGCTTCGCCATTACTCATTGCAGGACTGAATACCGCCGAGCCCACGGCATCAATGGTCGCATCCACGAAGCGTTGATCGTAGAAGCCATCCACAACCTCAAAATCAGTGGGCTGCCCTGAAGCATCCACCGTGAACTCAAGGACTACCATGGCCTCCCTGTCGGTAATACCCGGGTATTCCACTACTATGTCTGATATGTCTGACATCAATTGAGGACTGCTGGTTTGGGCAAAGACGGTGCTACCCACAGAAACAAGAAACATGCCAAGCAGCGAAACAAACAATTTCTTCATGAAAGCCTTCCTGGAGAGAGAACGAATTAGCCTGTCAGGAGACAGGTGAATGAACAGGAGAATCAAAAACGGCAAGTCTACCGTCAAAAGGCGTGAATGGTAAAGGAAGCGGCCTTTTCAGGCCGCTATCAGATCAATTACGTGTGAGCCAGGCAACAAGGAGACGAATCTGCATATCATCCAGCCGGTCGCCAAAGGCAGGCATATAACCGTTACGTCCATTGCGGACACTGTGACGGATTGCCTCAATATCACCGCCATAAAGCCAGTCATCGTCTGTCAGGTTGGGTGCACCAAGCAAAGGATTTCCCATGCCTTGCGGACCATGACAGGCAGCACAGACCTGGGCGAACTGCGCCTGTCCTGGATGCCCTTCTGTTGCAGGAGTTCCAAGTACCAGTACATAGTCCGACACATTGGCGACACCTTCATCGCCCAATAGTGCTTCCCACCCGGCCATGACTGCCGTGCGTCCATTTAGCAATGTGGTCTCGATATTTTCAGGGCTGCCACCCCACTGCCAGATATCATCACTGAGATTGGGAAAGAGATTCGCCTGCCCCTGTGCTTCATACCCATGACAGGCCGTACAGTTCTGTTCAAAGAGGTCAGCAGCCGCATTCATCAACCGTTCACTGGACTGTATCTCCGGTAATGGCATGGCTGCGATTTCAGCTCTGAGTTCAGTGTATTCATCATTGAATGCATCCATGCGTTCACTGAGTTCACCCCCCTGGGACCATTGAAAAGCGCCCTTGAATGAACCCAGTCCCGGATAGAACATCAGGTAGAAAACGGAAAAAACCATCATGAAAAAAATCAGCCAGAACCACCACAAAGGGGCCGGATTAATCCCTTCCTGGAGATTTTCATCCCATACCGTATGGTCCACCTCATCAGGATTGGGTGGTGCGGCGGTATAGACACTCACAACAAGCCAGACCAGTCCGATAAAGCTGACCAGGGTGACAACGATAATCCAGCCACTCCAGAAATCATTGGGCATATCAGCCATTGGAAATGCCCTCCTGCCCTTTGTTTTCCAGCTTGTTCATACTATCTGATTCATAATCCTCATCACGTAGCGGAATCATGGCTGCATCATCAATATCTTTATCCGAGCTGACCATGAACACCCAGATCACCAGGCACACCATAAACAGCATGACGAAAAGATCACCAACAAAAATAAACCAGGTCATCGCTGTTCCTCCGAAAGTCCGGTACCAAGAATCTGCAGGTAAACAATAAGGACATCCATTTCGGTCAGGCCGGCAATTTCTTCCGGCGCAGCCGCTATATCCTCATCCGTGTAGGGGTGACCCAGTGTCTGCAGGGCGCGCATTTTTTTCTGAATATCGCCCATATCAGTAGCCATATTCTCTTCCAGCCATGGGTAGGCGGGCATGATGGAGTTACTGACTACGCTGCGGGGATCCAGCAGATGCACCCTGTGCCAGTCATCTGAATACTTGCCACCCAGACGATGCAGATCCGGTCCGGTCCGTTTTGACCCCCATAAAAATGGCCGGTCATAGACAAATTCATCCGCTCGCGAAAAGGGTCCATAGCGCTCCACTTCTGCCAGCAAGGGGCGGACCTGCTGGGTATGGCAGACATGACAGCCTTCCTGGATATAGACATCCCTGCCGGTAAGTTCAACGGCCGTATAGAGGTGACTGTTGTCCGTGGCCTGGCGCAGGGAGTCCTGGAAGATGCTGGGGAGCACCTGTACCAATCCGCCAATAGCAGAAACAAACAGTATGCCGAATATCAGCAGGCCCATGTTGTTCTCGAGCTTGCGATGTAATGTGACGCCGTGATACTTCATGCCGGCACCTCCGTTCCATTCGCTGCGGGCGCTCCCATCACAGCATCGGGGTTGTGCCGGGTACCCTTGAGCTCATCAATGACTTCGGGTGGATGTACCATCACCGTATGGCGGCCATACATGGTTCGCAGCAGGTTATATGCCATCAGGATTGTTCCGGAAAGGAAGACCAGGCCTCCGACCAGGCGCAGTCCGTAATAAGGCACCATGCTGGCCATAATGTCAGTAAAGCTGTAACTGACTTCACCAAGTTCATCGATACTCAACCAAAGCAATCCCTGGGACACACCGGCGCCCCACATAGCCAGGATATACAGCATGGTGCCTGCCAGTGCCAACCAGAAGTGGATATTGGCCAGGCGGACACTGTACAGTTCACGGCCCATCATGCGGGGTACCATGAAATAGAACGTGCCGTAGGTAATCATGGCATTCCAGCCAAGTGCCCCGGAATGGACGTGGCCAATAGTCCAGTCAGTAAAGTGGCTGACAATATTCACGCTTCGAATCGCCATCATTGGTCCCTCAAAGGTGGCAAGGCCATAAAATGCCAGGGCAAGAACAATAAATTTCAGTGCCGGATCAACGGTAAGCTTTTTCCAGGCCTTGCTCACTGTCATGATGCCGTTGATCATGGTGGCCCAGGAAGGGGCCAGCAGGATAAGGCTCATCGCCATACCCAGGGACTGAACCCATTCCGGAATGGCGGAATAATGAAGATGATGGGGACCTGCCCAGATATATGTATAGGTGAAGGCCCAGAACGAGACTACCGAGAGACGATAGCTCCATATGGGTTGGTTGGCCTGCTTGGGCAGGAAATAGTAGACCATCCCCAGAAAACCTCCTGTAAGCAGGAAGCCAACAGCATTGTGTCCATACCACCATTGAACAATGGCATCCTGGGCACCGGCATAAAGTGAATAGGACTTGTTATATGTCACCGGAATGGCCAGGTTATTCACAATATGCAACATGGCGATGACGATGATCAGGCCGCCATAGAACCAGTTCGATACATAGATACTCTTGATTCGGCGAGTGGCGATAGTGCCGAAGAACACCACAGCAAAACAAACCCAGAGCACTGTTATAGCAATATCAAAGGGCCATTCCAGTTCCGCATACTCCTTGGTTGAGGTCCAGCCGGCAAGCAGCGACAAACCGCCAAACAGCACAACTACCTGCCATCCATAGCAGCAGATCCAGGCCAGTCGTGGCATGAACAGAGGCACGTTGCTGGTACGCTGGACACTGTAAAAGGCCGTGGCCATCAGGGCAGAGACACCAAAACCGAATATGATGCCATTGGTATGCAGGGGCCGGATACGTCCGAAACTGAGCCAGAACTGGCCAAAGTCCAGACCAGGCCAGATTAATTCGGCGGATAGATATACGCCGACAAACATGCCGACTACAGCCCAGAGTATGGAAAACTGTACCAGCCGTTTGACGACACCATCATGATAAACTTCACGGGAATCAGGTTGCATTGGGCCCGGAAAACTCCTTAAGAAAAATTACAGAATAATTAAACGCCGATTGTCGGCCCGATACCGTAGGTCCACAGGCCAGCTGACAATCCGAGCAAGCTTACAAATGCCACCAGTAGCCAGCCAACCAGGGAAGATGACATCAGCATGCCCCTTTCTGGCGGAATGTTCAGGACTGTCGGCAGCCCCCTGTAGAGCAGGTTCATCGACCAGATGATGCAGGGAATCAGCACCAGAACGTTGAAAAAGATATTCGGGTAGATGTG
>Ga0181562_10003817_pt1 | contig 10983 bp, 6 predicted proteins | sample 011ome_26_FD_139344 | JGI IMG/M metagenome (GOLD analysis project Ga0181562, IMG submission 139344) | Coastal salt marsh microbial communities from the Groves Creek Marsh, Skidaway Island, Georgia - 011511BT metaG (megahit assembly) | ecosystem: Environmental > Aquatic > Marine > Intertidal zone...
AAACTGGCGGATTGCCAAGAAAAAGATCCTGCTAACTCAGAGTTATTTATCGTTGAGGGTGACTCGGCGGGAGGTTCAGCTAAGCAAGGAAGAGATAGAGCAACGCAAGCTATCCTGCCTCTGCGAGGTAAAATTTTAAACGTCATTAAAGCCAACCCGCACAAGATACTAGAAAATAATGAAATTTCCGCACTGATCACTGCCATTGGCGCAGGCTACGGTAATCCCCCAACAGAAAAAGATTTTAATCCCAGTGAATATTTTAACCCAGACTCCATGCGATATCACAAAATCGTTATTATGACAGACGCAGATGTGGACGGCAGTCACATTCGAACACTCTTGTTAACTTTCTTCTATCAATTCATGCGAGGGATTATTACCTCGGGCCGCCTTTATATTGCGCAACCGCCTTTATATAAAGTTAAAAAAGGAAACTCAGAAAATTATTTATTAGATGATAGAGAGTTAACCAAATATCTTTTAATTAACAATAAAGATGAATTAGATTTTCATGTTTATGATAAAAAGAAAAAAGTTCAACTAAAAGAAACAGAGTTAAATGAATTAATCGACTTAGCTGCTAAAGCCAATTCGGCTTATCAAAATTTAGATTTAACGTATTTAGACCATAAGTTTTTTGATCAAATTATAAACACGGGCCTTTTCTTAGAAGATTTTCACCCTCCCAAAGTAGATAAAAATAATTTTAAAAACTTACTAGGGAATTTGAATGAGATTTATAAAGAAGAAAATATCAAGTTTACTTTTCAAAGTATGATTAGTAATGAACTCGTATTTTTGCAGGAGAAAGAAGGGTATAATAAAATTATTAAGGTCCCTTTAGAAAAATTATTACATATTCGAGAATTTATTACCGCACAGAACTTAGCAGAGTACCACAAAATGGGATTTGCCAAATCTACCCAGACCAATTTTGGTATTATGAAACTAACCTCTAAAGAGCTACATACGTGTTATGGCTTGGTAGAATTTTTTAACACTCTATTCGATATGAGTAAGAAAGGCCAGTCAATCAGTCGATACAAAGGGCTTGGAGAGATGAACCCCGAGCAATTATGGGAAACCACTCTAGACCGCAATAATCGTAAGCTTTTACAGGTAAAACTGGAAGATCAGGTACACACGGAACGACAATTAATCATGCTCATGGGGGATGACGTGACTGATCGCAAGAATTTTATCCAAGACAACTCTATTAAGGTTGCAAACTTAGACATCTAAGTTGAAGAGTAATAGAAAATATCTATTTGTAAATTCATCGGATTTTTTATTAATACGATCTATCGCATTTGCTGGCCAGGCAATCACTTTAGGCTTATCGCAATATTTTTTTGATTTTTCCCAAACGGTTATTATCGCGTCCTGGACGATAGCATTGTTCTTATTATTAAGCCTCGGGCTCTCTTATTATTTATTAGATCAAGGCAATAAAATTTTTTCAGAAAAACAAATTTTTTTATTTTTATGTTTTGATGTACTGCAAATATCTTGTTTGATTGCCTTTAATGGCGGCTACACCAATCCCTTCATCTTTATCTTATTGGCGCCCATAGCTATTGCCGCCTCGTATTTAAGTATTGAGCGTATCTTAGTCATCCTCAGCGTAGCTTTAGTTTGCTATGCACTGCTATTCAATTTCTATGTTGAACTGCCATCCTTAGTTCAACCAAATATGAACTTTAATTACAGTTTAGCCATTATGATTTCCTTATTTTTAAGCAGCATTTTTTTAGTCTTCTACTTATATTATTTTTCGCTGAACTATAAAAATACCCAAACCGCATACGAGTTGGCCAGTCAGCAACTCCAAAATGAAAAAGAATTACTGAAGGTGGGGGGACTAGCTGCAGCGGCAGTTCATGAACTAGGCACTCCTTTGAATACCATTAATTTAATTGTTAATGATTTTGATCAGGACTCCTCCCTCAAAGAAAAATACGGGCAAGATATCAATACGCTCAAAGTAGAGTTGGATCGCTTAAAACTGATATTAAAAGAACTATCGACTAACCCAGAGAGTAAGGAGGTTGCCAAAGAAGTCAGCACGATGTCCTTGGATGCCTACCCACAATCCCTATGCGAACAGTTTGCGCAAAATTATAGAAATATTAAATTGGATTATCGATCCGATCCCTTATCCAAAAATATTACGATCACTATCACCCCAGAGCTGAATATCGCCATGAATAACATTATTAAAAATGCAATAAGCTTTGCAAATAAACAAATCCTCGTGATTGCGGAAGTGGAGCAGGACTTGTATCACATTAAAATTCGCGATGACGGCCCCGGATGTGATAAAAAGTTTATAGCAAATTTTGGAAAACCATTCTATTCTAGCAGACCCGAAACGGGGGTTAATATGGGCTTAGGCCTATTTATAACGAAGCAGATGATTGAAAATCTTAACGGAGAAATCATTGTACAAAATAATGACGGAGCAGAAGTAATTGTAACATGGCGGATTTAGAGACAAACTCGGATAGGGAAAAAACTTTATTTATTATTGAGGACGACAAACCTTTTCGCGAGAGACTAACCACCTCCTTTGAGCGCAAAGATTTTATCGTCACCGCGGCGGGATCCAAAAAAGAAGCATTGGAAATTTTAGCAAACAACAATTTTAATTACGCAATCGTGGATTTACGATTAGGCGATGGTTCGGGATTAGATGTTATTAAAGTTATCAAAGAACAAAACCCTCAATGCCGTACTGTGATGTTGACCAGCTACGGAAATATTGCAACAGCGGTTTCATCAGTCAAACTGGGAGCGGATGATTATTTAACTAAACCGGCTAACGTGGATGATATTGAAAAATCCTTAATGTCTGCAACTGCTTCTTCTTTACCACCTCCCCCAGAAAACCCTATGTCCGCGGATCGTATTCGTTGGGAACATATTCAAAGGGTGTTCACACAGTGTAATCGCAACGTCTCAGAGACAGCACGCCGACTTAAAATGCATCGTCGTACTCTCCAAAGAATTCTAAACAAACACGCACCTAAAGAATAGCTTAGCACCCTAATCTTTGTTATTCTCCATGCATGCCTGAGTCTCGTCTTATACTAGTTGACGGTTCCGGGTATATCTTCCGAGCCTATTACGCACTGCCGCCCATGAACAACTCCAAGGGCATCCCCACCAACGCCGTCTATGGTTTTTGCAATATGATGCTCCGTTTAATTGAGGAGCACCCCCACGATAAAATTTTAATTATTTTGGATGCGGGCAAAAATACTTTTCGCAATACTCTGTATTCCGAGTACAAAGCTAACCGATCCGAGGCACCAGAAGATTTAATTCCTCAATTTGGAATTATTCGAGAAGCTATTCAGGCCTTTGGGCTAGACGTCATCGAAAAAAAAGATTTTGAAGCAGACGATATAATCGCAAGTTATGTCAAATACGGAGAGAATAATAAAATCCCCACCACGGTATATAGTTCGGATAAAGATTTGTTTCAGCTCTTATCGAATAATACGCGTATCATGGATCCCATGAAGAATGTGGAAATTGATGAAGCCAGAGTTTTTGAAAAATTTGGTGTTGGCCCGGATAAAATCACCGATGTCCAAGCGCTCATTGGCGATAGCGTAGATAATATCCCAGGGGTTCCTGGCATCGGACCTAAAACAGCCGCCAAATTAATCAATGAATTCGGCAGCTTTGAAGAACTCTTGGCAAAAAAAGATCAAATTACGAATGAGCGCATCAAAAACCTTATTCACGACCACGAAGAGTCTGCCAAAATCAGTCACCAACTAGTGATCTTAAAAAATGATTTAGAACTACCTATCCCCATTGATCAACTCAAGGAGTTTGATGACTCCCCTGAGTTAAATGAATTTTTTAAAAAATATGAATTTAAATCACTGATTAGAACTTCGCTGCATGAAACAAAACCCCATACCTCCAAAAAGACTTTGGATTTTAAATCGCTTATATCTTCCAAAGAAATGATCGATTATCTCCAATCACTACACATAGAACAGGCAATTGCGATTGATTTAGAAACCGACAGCCTAGATGTTAATCAAGCTACAATCATAGGCATCTCCCTATCTAACGCAGACCAAGCTTACTACCTGCCTTTCAAATCACCTGAAAATGAACTAAAGGAGGCCGAGCAAAAAAAGGTACTACAAGAACTCAACGTCCTTTGCGAAGATGCTTCCATTATCAAAATTTTTCATAACGCCAAATACGATAGTGTTATCTTAAAGCGCTTTGGTGTAAACACTGTATCTTTTCAAGATACATTGCTGATGTCTTATTTTATCAATAATGGTTTGACCAAACACAATTTAGAAGACCTGTATTATTATTATTTTGGGGAAGAAAAAGAGAAGTTTAAAGATGTCATCAAAAATGAATCTAAAAGAAACTATAACGACTTTTCGGAAGTCCCCTTAGAGGCAGCAACGAATTACGCTGCCCATGATGCGTATGCTACCTTTCAATTATATCTACAACTAAAAAAGCAAATCGCAGAAGCTTCCGAGAACTGGATCTACTATGATATCGACAAAAAACTAAGTCTTGTTCTGCAAACCGTAGAAAGCCACGGATGTAAGATTGATTTAAAATTTCTGAGTGAGCTCGAAAAAGATCTGAATAAAGAAATCCAAGTCATTGAGCAAAAAATCTTCAAAATAGCCGGCGAGGAATTTAATATTGGCTCTCCCAAACAATTAACTGAAGTGTTCAAAAAACTGGATTTAAAAGTGACCAAAAAAACCAAAGCAGGCGATTTTCAAACTAATGTGAAGGTTTTAGAACAACTAGAGGAAGAGGGCGTAGAGATCGCATCGCATATTTTGCAATGGCGACAGTATTCTAAACTCGTTTCTACTTATACCTCCTCGCTTGCTGAACACGCCGACGCCCGGGATCGAGTACACAGTACTTTTAATATTGCAGCCACTATTACAGGTAGACTCAGTTCCTCGGAGCCCAACCTTCAAAATATTCCTATTAGAACGGAGATAGGAAAAAAAATTAGAACAGCGTTTATCGCTGAAAGGGATTACGAACTGTATAGTTTTGATTACTCCCAAATTGAGTTGAGGGTTTTGTGTGAAGCGTGTGCAGACCCTAACTTATTAAAAGCCTTTCAAGAGGATCAAGATATTCATCAAAGCACGGGTCAATTAGTGTTTAATAAAAAAGAAATTAATGCCAATGACCGTCGCATGGCAAAAATAATTAACTTTGGCATCATTTATGGAATTAGCCAGTATGGCCTCGCCAAACAATTAGGCGTGAGCAATGCCGAGGCGAAACTATTCATCGATAACTACTTTCAAAAGTTTCCTAACATCAATGATTTTATGAAGACCACGGTGGAGAAAGCAAAAAAACTAGGCTATGTGGAAAACCTCTTTGGGCGCAAGTCACACATTAAAGATATTAATGCCAAAAATTTTATGCTCCGCTCTTTCGCAGAACGCCAAGCCATTAATGCCCCCATACAGGGAACAGCATCTGAGCTGATCAAAATTGCGATGTTGGATATCCAAACATATTTGGAGGCTAATAATTGTAAATCAAAAATGACCTCTCAAGTCCACGATGAACTATTGTTTGAAATTCATAAAAATGAAAAAGATCTTATCCCACAAATTACTCAGTTAATGGAGACCTCCCATCAAAAATATAAAATTTTTCAAACACCCATAAAAGTAGACTTTGGTGGTGGATTAAACTGGGGCGAGGCCCACTAAATCATAATTAAGATTGATAGTTCGGGGGGTTGCCTTGATGATTGTATTTCTCTGAAAACGGCATACACTACATTAACTGTTTTTAAATGCTTTTTTTTGTTTTAATTTCAGCACACGAACAATAAGTCTTTGTGTACGTGCAGTGCCTTATAGTTAGTTAATTTTAAGGAGAACAAAAAAAGCCATGTATAAACATTTAACAATTCCTGCTACTTTATTTTTAATTTTATTTTCAATACTAGTGACTACCAGCTCTGCAAAAGCAAACTATTGTACGGATGGTAGCTTTGATCCTTATAATTGTATTTACCAAAAATTAAGTGATAACGGTACAATCAACTCTTTGATCCCATCTGGGTGGCAATTAGATACCTCTAAGGGGATTAATGGCTTTACAATGAATCCAACAAATTGGAAATCCACGAATGCGGTGCTTACCGATACCATGCAAAGTTCCGATTTATTAACAAGTACAAAATTGACCGGATATGGGTGTACTAAAAATAATGCCACCAAATTTAGCGGGCAAAGCTCACTCGCTTTGGAGCAATCCCAAAGTATATCCAATTCACAAACCATCAACGAAAGTTATGGAGTTACATTTAATCTTCATACTGATAGTAATTTTGGTGCCACACAGGTTACGACCGATACCGATCTTAACTATCAAGTAGACACAACAAAATCCAACGTTACTGTAAGCGGAAGTACAACAAAGACAACTAATCTAATTAACGTAAATGAAGTTGTTAATATTGAATGTGGTGGAAGAAGAATATCTAAAGATGCCTATAATGGTCCTTATTACTTTGAATTTTATCAAAACGCTAATCAAATACAAATTACTGATACAAAGAATTCACCCAACATCAAGGGCTATTATGATCTCTATCCTGAAACAGAACTAAGTACCTTCACTGTGGCTTTCAAACAAGAGGTATCGGTTCAAGATGGAAATGGTATGGGGGTTTTTATGATAGGCCCAGGAGGGCAGCAATGTAGTTTTGGAGTTAATGCTGGTAGTGTTAATTACCAGGCTTATTTTGGTAATAATTGTAAAGATTTTGAATGGAAAAACATGAAATCTTATTGGTTTTCTAACCCTAGAGGCAACTGGGAGGGTAGCTGTTATACGGGCCAATATTATACTAATTATAAAAAAAATAATTCATGGAAAACCCTCCCTTATTCCTCTAGCTCAACTCCTGTACCCGGTGATATGGATACGAGCCAGGGTTTTGTATTAACCAATAATTGTTATAAAGCACAAACTAACTACCAATCTATAGGCTATAATCTTAAACAATACCTAGTTTGGCAAGCAATAGACCCCACGAATTTTACAAGCGACTATGATGATGAAAAAAATACTCAATATCATCGTGTCAATTTTATATATAACGCTTCTACCTATAATAATATTCAATCCCAAGCAACTATGACAGCCTATTTCCTGTTCAATCCCACATACGCGACTTACAGTCTTGACAATATCTGGGGTAGTTGTGGGCAGATAGTGACGCGTTGGAACGATAGCTGCGGTACGAATAATCTACAAAATATCGTCATAGGCATTGATGATGATGAATATGTTGAAAACTTTAATTCATTTGTGAGTAAATACGACCAAAAAGAATCCATAATTTGTAAAAAAGATAATGAGTATTATATCGCATCCCCTGAGGTTAAGAAAGAATCTGAATGTCCGTAATTTTTAAATAAAGAAATAAATTTAAAAAATGAAAAAATACTGGACAATATATACGATTATTTTCTTTCTTTTCTTAAACTTGGAAAGTGGGTCGATAAATGCCCATGATTTACGTGACCCCGAGAACGGGGGCTGCTATGCGGGGACATCAACCCTTATTCCTAACGGAACCCCAGGAGAGTGTGATGAAGAAACAGAAATCCATAATACGCAAAGAGAACAGCGATGTGAATGGAGCGGTAACCGAAGCGAAGCTTGTTTAAATTATGACACATTAGAAAATCACCGCGAATGCAAAGATTGTGATTTTTCTGGTGGGAGCGGACGCAACAGTATGGATTTATCAGGTGTGAATGCTTCAGGGGCAAAATTTAATGGTCCTGGTCAAGAATGGGTTAATATGAATTTTAGCGATGCGCAATTGCAAAAAGCAAATTTTACAGGCGGTCAGTTTAAAAGAGGGGATACAAAACAAATCATTAATTCTTTTGAAGATGCCGATTTAACCGATGCCTCTTTTTCTGGAACGAAATGGTATGACGACGCTGTAAATTTTGATGGCGCAATACTAAAAAATACAAATTTCTCGGGTGGCTATTTTTTCGAGGCCCCTGATTTTTCTAAAGCGAAAACCCTCGAAGGGGCACAGTTTATTAACCATGTAGTCGATTGGGAGACCTTTAAAATATTAAAAGCTAAAGGTGCAAATTTAGCAGGTATTAAATTAAGACAATTGGCAGAGGCGATAGTAGTGCAAGAATATGTGAAGTATCAATACAAAGATACCCCGTCCTTAATATTTAAAGATATCGATGAAAAAGAATTGCGCGGAGTAGATTTTACGGGAGTAGACTTAACAGGATCTAACTTTGATAGCATTGATTTTAAAGATCTGAACATTGTTGTTAATATCATAGCGGGAGCAAGTTTTAATCAAGCCAAATTGAACCAAGCAGTTTATGACGTATTTAGTCGTGGGGCTGATTTAAGCGGAACCGTCTTAGATGGCCTGCAGCTAAAAAGCGATAAAAATTTCAATTACAAAGGGGCCACTATTACCAATTCTAACTTTGTGAGCTCTGGTACATTCATAGCCGATGATAGTACTATCATGGAAAATATAACTATTGATCCCACAAGAGGTAAAAGAAGATCCGTTGATCCCTATTTGTTCCAACGGGTAGTGCAAAGTAATCCGCAAACAAGTCTTAGTAGCGAGCCCCTGTATGGCTGGATTAATTTTCCAGAGGGATCCACTTTTGAAAATATGGATTTAAGCAACACGTATTTAGAGTATGTAGATTTTTTCCATGTAACTTTGCAAGAAGTGTCTTTTAACAACGCTAAAATGGAAAAGTCCAATATCAAATGCAGCTCATTAGACAAGGTGGATTTAACGGGCCTCGAAACAGTGAATACCGAAATAAAATTTATTAATTGGTGTGAGACGAAGGGTCAAGACGGGAATGAGAGAACAGGGGGATGTGATGTTGGTTTGCCCTCGGGCCCCAGTTGCCAATAGAGCCCAATTTCATCCAAAAGTACCCCCGGTCCTTGCTTAAAAAGGGTTCGTAGAACCCCTAATAGTTCAAAGTTTTTTTTAATGGTTGCTGAATTTACTATTTTAAATAATTAAAAACTATACTCTTAGATATATATAGCACTTATTCATCGTTAATAAATAAATCTCTACGAAAGGAAGAAAAATTATGAAAAGCCTTGCTGCACTGATTGCCCTGATGTTATTTTTAGGCACTTCCCCAAGTGTTTATGCCGTTGACGCCAATACCTGGCTAATAGACCAAATGAATTCTCAATTAAAAAGTAAGGAAGGCTCCTTAAGTAAAGCCTTAAAATCTCAAGGCAAAGACCCCGCCACATTCGTAGTTGATCGTATTGACTATAAGTGGAATTGGAAGTCGACTAACTATACCCTTGAACAATCGATAGAGACTCCCATGAATTTGGGTAGCGCATCAAACTATCGATGTCAACCTTATACCAAATCAAAAGCCGATTTAACAATACAGACAGAGACAACTAGAAGTCTTGCTATTGGGGTTTCCTCAACAGTTTCGGAGTCTTTTAATAATACCAATGTGATAGATACAACCGTTGAGGCATCATACGGTACGGCAAACTTTAAAACGGAGATGACCAATACCTGGTCCACTGATACCTCATCGTTGGAAGAAAACAATCAACAAACACAATCTACACAAACAACACGTTGTGAGATCAATCAAACACTTTCGTCCGAGCAAACACCTTCCTATGCCTATTTGAAAAACACTACGCAAGCAATTATGTATAAAGACGCAAAGACTAATACGGATAATATTCAATTTTCATATGATGTTCGACCTGAGACAATTCAGCTTGACGGAGCCAACAATGAAACGACAACTGTATACTTAAGGGAAGTAAAAGATTGGGGCAAGGTTAGAGTAGTTATCCATGGATCGAAGTGCAGCAAAGGTGGCGGTGTTTTTGGTAATTGGGTGTCTAACGGTCAAAACGATAACAGAGGCGGAGTTCAAAGTAATAAAAATAAAGACGGTGAATGGACATATAGGTGTCATAATTTTCAGGTAGATGGAGGCGCTGATCACTCAGGTAGCCTTACTGTCAAAAATAAAGGCTCAGGTGGAACATACAAGGTATACTTCAACCAGTCATCGGTGCGGGTCGTCAATACAGGCAGCAATAGAGAAGTAGATCGAAAAAACATAGGAACAGGAAATGGTCGAATTTTTGATTGTAGAGAATTTAAAGATCTTCAACACGATGATTGCTACATTGAGAGTTTTGAAATAACAAATAAAGGAGGTACTGCCTCCACCCCCGTTTTTAATCATAATATTTATGATTCGGGCAACGGCATTTTTTCAACAATAGAAGATATGTCATACCACATTGAGGGTACGCAAAAGGCCTCTTCTAATGATGTCGCTACCCAGTGCCAAATCGTCATCTTAACTTGGGATAGCCCTGAAGACCGTGACGCTATCGCCTCCATCTGTAACCTCTCTGAAAGCCAATATCCACCCGAGACAGATGGGTCTCAAATCAACGCCTCCCTTTCTAAGAGTGAAAGAGAGGGTCATGTAAACAATAGGCTGGATGAAACAGAACCTTTTGAAGGTCAAATAGTAAATCGTGTAGACAAATAACAGAGAGAGAATTGATGAAACGCAAATTAAAATATGGATTAATCCTAGCTATAATCAGTGGGTTTTTGCCCCTTTCGGCTTTATTAGCAGGGCAGTGTCCATCCAATATTGATGCTGTAGCTCAAGATTATCGAGACCAAGGGTATACAGTTTTTCATTGCCAGTCGAATGCCTCTGTGGAAAACCCAGTAGATCCTGTCAATGACACCTTTAATGCGCAGATTTGTGGTTCAGGGAGCGGTGTTACAATTGAAGCATCGCAAATAGGGGATCCTTTAAATTTAGGACCACAACAGGTTAATGTTTATAATATCAAATCAACGGGCGGGTCTGTAGATAATCAACAAAC
>Ga0181562_10003820_pt1 | contig 10976 bp, 13 predicted proteins | sample 011ome_26_FD_139344 | JGI IMG/M metagenome (GOLD analysis project Ga0181562, IMG submission 139344) | Coastal salt marsh microbial communities from the Groves Creek Marsh, Skidaway Island, Georgia - 011511BT metaG (megahit assembly) | ecosystem: Environmental > Aquatic > Marine > Intertidal...
CGATTTAGTCGTTGCAGAAGCGCTCTTTTACCGTTTTCCTAAAGAGGATGAAGGTCACCTAACAAAGCTGCGCAGTAAGCTCGTTTCTAGAAACAACCTGAACAGAGTCGCTGATGAACTGGGCTTGCCCAACCTTCTAGTAGCGAACCTTAAGGGCAACCAAAGCGAAAGTATTTACGGAGATGCACTCGAAGCACTTGTGGGCGCACTCTATATAGATCTTGGCCTAAGAAAGACACAACTCTTCGTGATGGAACGCATCGTAGAGCCCTTTCTCTCGGATAAAGAGCTACTCGAGACCATGCACAACTACAAAAGTGAGGTGATCGAGTACTTTCAAGGCAAGAAAAAGAGCTTTCGCTTTGAACAACTCGAGCGAATGGGCGAACAGCACAACGCTACCTTTGTTATGGGTCTGTTTGTAGGCGATGAACTCGTTGCAAAAGGCGAGGGTCCCTCCAAAAAGAAAGGGGAGGAGGCAGCCGCAAGAGCGTACTACAACCAAAACGTAGGAACACATGGCTAAAACACGGCATATTAACGCGCTCAGAGGCGTTAAAATGAACTTTAGCACCATAGGGGTAAGAACCGGCCTGAAAGACTATGAGTTGGCTTATTGGCTCAATCTACAGTACGATCTTAGCTTCGTTTGTCGTGAAAAGCCCATAGACTTTTGGGAAGAAAAAGTCGTTTGGGAATACAATGTCTTTGACGGTACCGATGTAAATGGAGAACACCTTTGTTTGGTCATGAACATCAGTTCTGGCGCACAATTAGAGCAGAGTGGAGGCTGGAGCCTCTTTGAAAGCATGCCTGAAAAGCATCTTTTACCTTCTGTTAAACATTGGGACTACGTAATAATGGCTGAAAATTCAGATTTTGCATTCGATTTAGAATACGCCTTGAAGCGAAATGATCGAATAACTACAGCACAATACTTCGAGGCACACACACAACTAACTGAACAAGAAACACATCTTTTATATGAAATCAGAAACAACTAACAACACTAAAATTGTAGCCACTCTCGGACCAGCTTCTTGGCATAAAGAGGTGCTTCGCGAGATGATTGCTGCTGGTGTTAATGTATTCCGAGTGAATTTTTCACATGGAGACCACGCAACGCATCGCCGTACCATACAGTTGATCAAATCTATCAACGAAGAATACAATCATAAAATTGCCATTCTTGCAGATCTTCAAGGACCAAAGCTTCGCATCGGGGATGTAGAAGAAGGGGCTGAAATCAATCCTGGCGACACCTTGACTTTTACGACGAATAAGGTCAATGGAACTGCAGAATTGGTCTACATGAACTACGAACAATTCCCTCAGGATGTAAACGCCGGAGAACGCATTCTTCTCGACGACGGTAAACTCATGTGTGAGGTCTTGGAAACCAATAAAAAAGACACCGTAGTAACACGTGTGATCCAGGGCGGACCGCTAAAAAGTAAAAAAGGAGTAAACCTACCCAACACCAAAGTCAGCCTCCCTTGTTTGACTAAAAAAGACCTCGAAGATGTCGTGGTTGCTATGGAAGAAGGTGTAGAATGGATCGGGTTGAGCTTTGTTCGTGACGCTCAAGACGTTAAAGAACTACGCAATATCATCCAAGAGTTTGGTAGCTACGCAAAAATTGTATCGAAAATCGAGAAGCCAGAAGCGGTGGTTGATATCGACAATATTATCGATGCAACAGATGCTATTATGGTCGCTCGTGGTGATTTAGGGGTAGAGATTCCTTACTCTTCGGTACCCATGGTACAAAAGATGATCGTTGAAAAATGTCATCAAAAAGCGAAGCCGTGTATCATCGCTACACAAATGATGGAGAGCATGATCGAAAGCCAGAGCCCAACTAGAGCTGAGGTAAACGATGTCGCAAACTCTGTTTGTGATGGAGCGGATGCAGTTATGCTATCCGGAGAGACATCTGTAGGTAAGTGGCCCGTTAAGGTTGTTGAGACGATGGCGAGCATTGTTGCTCACGTTGAATCAACCTTTGATGTCAAGCCTCTTGTTGACAACCCTCCTTCGATCAAAAACGAGCGATACATTACAAAGACCATCTGTTACAACGCAGCTAAAATTGCGGATCAAGTAGGTGCAGCAGCCATCTTAACCATGACATTCTCGGGGTATACGGCATTAAAAATTGCTGGACACCGTCCAAAAACGAAGATTATCGTTTTCACAGCTAACCGACAAATCATGAACCAAATGTCTTTGGTTTGGGGCGTTGAAGCCTTCTATTATGATGGTATGGAAAGTACGGACTCGAGCTTTGCTGATATTCAGAACATTCTCAAAGAGAACGGTGTTGTTAGTTCAGGAGATTTGGTAGTTAAAATTGCATCTATGCCTATTCAAGAGCGAGGCTTTACGAATATGTTGAAAATAGCAGCGATCAGCTAAAGACGTAACAACATACTGTTTACACGTTTAAACACAATAAAAGCCTCCAGAAATGGGGGCTTTTTTTATTTAGATACTATGGAAAAGTATAAGAATCACACTTGGACAGAATACGGAAGAAGACTCCGCGTTCGCTATGAATTCGCAGACTTTTCTTCCGCAATCTCTTTTGTAATAGCTGTTGGTCGCCTCGCCGAGGCGGCTCAACATCATCCGGAAATTAGATTGGTCTATAACCAGGTAGAGCTTTCGCTATGTACTTATGACGAAGGGTACAAGATTACAGAAAAGGACCATGAACTAGCATACCAAATTGAAAAGGTATACCTTCCTTACTTCAATCTTAAAGGTAAAACAAAGCCTTAACCACAGGCAACTACGTCTCTAGAGGCCCGTTTTGAATTGATCTAAGAAACGTACGTCGTTTTCGGTAAACAAGCGTATATCTGGAATTTGGTAGCGGTTCATAGCGATGCGCTCGATTCCCATACCAAAAGCATATCCAGAATAAACCTCAGGATCAATACCGCTCGCTTTTAAGACGTTTGGATCTACCATACCACACCCCATGACTTCAAGCCATCCGGTGCCCTTAGTGATCTTGTAATCAATCTCGTTTTCTAGTCCCCAGTAAACATCTACCTCAGCACTTGGCTCAGTGAAAGGGAAATACGACGGACGCATTCTGATTTTAGCCTTTCCGAAAAACTCTTGAGCGAAGTACATCAGCACTTGCTTCAGGTCTGCGAAACTGACGTCTTTATCAATGTACAAGCCCTCTATTTGGTGGAAGATACAATGACTGCGGGCGCTGATGGCTTCGTTTCTAAAAACACGTCCCGGGCTGATAGTACGTATCGGCGGTTGGTTATTCTCCATGGCACGAACCTGAACACTCGAAGTGTGCGTACGAAGAGCCCAATCCGGATGACGCTGTACAAAAAACGTATCCTGCATATCACGAGCAGGGTGTTCTTCAGGGAAATTAAGCGCCGTAAAGTTGTGCCAGTCATCTTCGATCTCTGGACCCGCACTTACGTTAAAGCCAATTCTTTTGAAGATATCTACAATCTCATCCTTAATCGCATTAATCGGGTGAATAGCACCAAACTCTGTGGGGAAACCCGGGCGAGTAATATCTCCATTCGCTCCTGAGATCAGCTCGCTTTCAAAACCTTCTAACGCAGTTTTGTGCTTGTCCTCTGCAAGTTGCTTGAGGTTATTCAATGCCGCACCAAAAGCCTTCTTTTCCTCTGCAGGAACATCACGAAATGCTTTGAACAATTCTTGAATGGTACCTTTTTTGCTGAGGTACTGTAGTCTAAATTGTTCGGCTTCGTCCTTGTTTTGGAGTGTAACGGCCTCTATTTCAGTGTGGAGATGTTGAACTTTTTCAAGCATAACTGCCTAGTCTATTACGATTGCTTTGTTGTAGATTAGCGCGAAATTACTGAATTCCAAGCATGAAACGTCTACTTCTTTTACTTCTCGTTGGATTATCCTTCTCTTCTTGTGAGGAAGATGTCACGGAATACTTTGTTAAAGTCAAGGTCACCAATGAAGACGGTGTGCCTATTCAGAACGCCAATGTAAAAATGTTTGCCCCGGTACAGAACTCTACCGAATGGTACAATCAGACCAATAGCGCTGGTGAAGTCGTCTTTCGTTCTGGCTTTGAAGCATATTACGATCTGAAAGCTTGGAAGCTGATCTATGAAGGCTGTAACTATGTTCGTTTGGTAAGAGGGGAGACAATTGATGTAAATGTTGTAATTTACCCCATCGGAGACCCAATTAACGGTTGTACTTACTGATGAAAAAGATTTTAGCCCTTACCGCCCTAAGCCTATTGGTACTTACTGGATGTCGCATCGAGAATCCAACGTATAAATTTAAAGTGAAGGTGACCAACCCTGATGGTGTGCCTATCCAAAACGTCATTGTTGAAGCGTCTGTCGATGTGCCTAATCACCGCGATGAAGCCTACATGATAGACACCACAGGCTTTGATGGAATAGTAGAATTTGAATACGATTACGAAGCTGTTTTCAAAGTTCTTGGAACTCGTGGAGACAATCCATACACACACATTGGTTGCGGATTCGTGAAATTGGTACCTAATGAAATCGTAGAGGAGCGCATTATACTGCTCCCATATAATCCAGCAGATCCAGGCTGTTAAGCCCATCAAATAGCATTAAAACTGAAAGCAGCTTCGACATAAATGTGGAAGCTGCTTTTTTTATTTCAGATAACCGTTGTCTTTGAAGTAATTGACCACGGCTTGTTTCATGAGAATGGATTGCTCTCCTGCTTTGAGCGGGGGTAAAGGCTGTAGCGCTTTGAAATGAGGCCAGCCCTGTTCATCTCGCTTCTCAAACTCGTAATAACCGTACGGTTCAAGGACCGTACAAATAGCAACGTGTAGCACGTTGATTTTATCGTCCTTCTTCATTTTGATGTATCCCATCTGTAATTCTTGGGTACCTATCAGCAGTAATACACCGTCTAGATCTAAATCTCCATCTCCGGGAAATTGGTTGGAAAGTTTCTGAAGTAGTGCTTCCCAATCTTGTTTTAATTCTGCGCTTCTCACTAATTTGTGCCTGTTATGCAAGGATTAGACCTCATTATCATTCTTTTTACCGCGTTTCTCTTGATCAAAGGGGTATGGAAAGGCTTTGTCAAAGAAATCGCTGGAATCATCGCCGTAGGGCTTGCTGTGGTACTTTCTTTTCTTTACCACAAAGATGCCGCTACATTTTTAGGAAACTACCTTGACGAAAGGTACACCACTGCTGTTGGATACCTCGTGGTCTTTTTAGCGGTATATCTCGTGGTTATGCTCGCGGGCAACGTTATAGACAAGATATTAAAGACCGTATTCCTTGGGGGTATTAACCGCGTTTTAGGCGGATTGTTTGGACTGGTCAAATCCGGGCTTTGGTTAACCATCGCAACTTATGCCTACCAAAGCGCCTACGAGGGAATTGGTTTTCAACATCCAGAATGGATCATTGAATCCCAATTTTATCCCTTCTTCGTAGATCTTGGCGAGATAGCGATGAGCTACCTAGCTTAAGGCTGCAACTCCTGGAAGCTGCTTTCCTTCCAAGAATTCAAGCATTGCGCCACCACCTGTTGAGATATAACTCACTTTGTCCGCGTAACCAAACTTATTCACCGCAGCAACACTATCACCTCCTCCTATCAATGAGAAGGCACCGTTAGCAGTACTCTTAGCAACTGCCTCAGCTACGCGCTTTGTTCCTTGAGCGTAATTCTCAAACTCGAAAACACCCATAGGTCCGTTCCAGATAATCGTCTTTGCTGTAGCTAATACTTCTTCTACTCTCTCAACGCTTTCTGGACCATTATCCAGTCCCATGTAGCCCTCTGGAATCTCACCAATCGGACATACACGCTCAGCAGGTGTATCGGCAAACTCTTTGGTAATCAACGTATCCGTTGGAATCATTAGGTTACATTGGTTTGCTTTTGCTTTTTCTATCAATTCTCTTGCGAGCTCGAGCTTGTCGTCTTCAACCAATGATGTTCCAATAGCACCACCCATTGCTTTAACGAACGTGAATCCCATTCCTCCGCCAATAACGACAGTACCTACATTCTCGAGCATGTTGGTAATCACGCCAATCTTGGAGCTCACTTTTGCGCCACCAATAATAGCTACCGTGCTTGCTTTATCGCTTCCTAGTGCTTTTGAAATACTCTCTACCTCTGCACTCATCAATGCTCCAAAACCCTTGTTTTCTTCATCAAAATACTCCGCAATGATTGCTGTTGATGCGTGAGCTCTATGCGCGGTTCCGAAGGCATCGTTCAAATAGATGTCGCCAAGTTCAGCAAGTGCCCCTGCAAATTCTCTATCACCCGCAGTTTCCTCATTGTAGTAGCGGAGGTTTTCCAATAAAACAATCTCGCCAGGCTGAGCTGCTGTGATCACATCTTTAGCGGCATCACCAATACAATCTGAAGCAAAATGCACTTTTGCGCCTGAGAGCTTCTCCAACTCACCAACTAACGACTTCAAGGTCATTTCTGGTTTACGCTCGCCTTTCGGACGACCCAAATGACTCATCAATACAGCTGTACCTCCACCTGCTAAGACCTTTTTAATGGTAGGCATAGCGGCTTGCATGCGTGTATTGTCGGTGATTGCTAGCGTATCGTCTTGGGGTACATTGAAGTCCACACGAATGAGAACGTTCTTTCCAGAAAAGTCAAAGGTTTTCATATATTTTTGAATCTTGATTGATGGGCCAATTTACTACCATTTTTACTCTTCTTACTTCGCATGTTCACCATTTATAACAATAGCATCATACAGGACCAATTCAACCTTGCGGTAAGGTCCCAAAAATTACACCACGCCAACCTCATCTCTTCTGGCCCTGGTGAAGATGGACTCCCTTTAGGCTTGTATTTGGCAGCACTGCTCTTGTGCGAAAGCAATAGCGCTTGTGGTGAGTGTAGAGGATGTGTTCGTGTGAACAAATTGGAGCACCCCGATCTGAATTTCACCTTTCCCATTGTAAGCGGTGGAGCCACGGGTACCTCAGATGATTATCTAAAAGAGTTTAGAGCCGCCGTGCTTCAAAACCCATTCTTAGATCCAGACAGCTGGCAGAAGCAAATAGCCACGAAAAACCAGCAACTTCAAATTCCTGTCAAAGAAATACAGAATCTGCAACACAAGCTGAGCTTAACTGCTGCAGAAGGAAAAAACCGTGTCTTATTGCTGTGGATGCCTGAGCAGATCAAATCCGTCGCCTCAAACAAGCTCTTGAAGCTCATTGAAGAGCCCCTTGACAACACGTACATCATTCTGATCAGCCACAGAAAAAACAGATTACTCCCAACAATCACTTCACGTTGTGCTCCTTGGCACGCCAAACCTCTTGATAACGCTGCCTTCGAAGCTTACTTTGATGGAGAAAATCAAATGCTTGGACGCTTATTGTCTATGGTTTATGCACCAAACTTGGGAGCTGCAATCACAGCGAAATCAGATCCTACAAACACACAAATCGATGAATTTGCTGCTTGGATGAGGATCTGTTACAAAGGTAATCCAGTAGAGATCTCAAATACGGTTGCTGAGTTGAGTGCACTACCCAAAGAAAGTCTTAAAACTCTGATATACAGAGCACAACATTTCTTAGAGCGCGGATTTTACCACAATGTACAAGCTACGGATACCAGTGCAACAGATCTCGGAGCGATTAATGTTCAGAAGCTAAGCAGTGCTGTAGTACCCCGGGGCGCACAGAAAATCACATCAGCTTTAGGGAATTGCCTGCGTGATTTAGAAAGAAACATACATGTAAAAACGTCCCTCACCTTTACGAGTTACGAATTACACAAAGCATTCAGAGGCTTACTCTAAAATGAAGCGGTACACCAAAGAACTTGTATTCTGATTTCCCGCCTTCTTGTTGCTCTTAAACCCTTGATATACAGCGCTTAACCAGTGTTTCGGGGATTTTTTAGAGGCACCAGATTTGTATTGCTCACTGAGTAACGAAATGTAATAAGCGTCCATGTCCATAGGTATGATATCATGAAGCTTAAAGTCGTGGGATCCCAAGAATTGCACCATCGAATTTTTAGTAAAATGATGCCCATGAATAGGCACATCCCACGCTGCCCAATACTTTCCGTAATGCTTTGCGTCCGAACTTTCTGGATTAGGCACAGCAACGATTAAAGCGCCTCCTTTTTTCAAACGCTTTTTGAAGGCTTCCACTAAATCGTGTAGGTCATACACATGTTCCATTACATGCCACATGGTAATGACATCTAAGTCGCCCTCTACCTCCTTTATGCTTTCACTTACTCGCCCGAAACGGGACGCTTTATCACGAGCCGCAGCATTAATTTCTACTCCCTGTGCATCATGTCCCTCAAGCGTGAGTGCTTCTAAAAATTGGCCTGTACCACATCCGTAATCTAGTACGCGACCTTTGGTAACAAACTGGGCAACATACGAGCATTTGCGTCGAAGGTTCACCTTTCGCAAGGTCTGGTAAACTTTTGCAAACAAACCTTTTTGATCGTCCGTATGACTGATATAATCCGGGTTATCGTAATATGGACCAATCTCCTTTTCGACAATTCTATCATTGGTAAACATGTGCGAACAAGATGTGCACTGTACCACGGAAAAGTTTTCTTTACTCGTTGAATAGTCCACAGTATCTACAACAGTATTAAAGGCTGTTGCGTTACATACAGGACATTTGCTTAGGTTTTCTCTCATTGTTTCACGTGGAACGTTATCGTCCCATATAGACTAAAAGTACATGAATATCACTCTGGCTGATACCGCTAATTCTACTTGCTTGAGCTATGGTTGCGGGACGAATAGCACTCAACTTATCGCGACCTTCATAACTTAAACCTTTCACTTTATAGTAATCAAAGTTTTCTGGAATTGCCTTGTCATTAAGACGCTTCATCTTGGCGACATTTTCTCTTTCACGCTCGATGTAACCCCCGTATTTGATATCTATTTCCAACTGCTCGACAACAGCTTCGTTCCACCACTCCTCTTTTGAAAATTGATCTTCAAAATCAGCCAAAGCTAATTGAGGTCTTGCTACTAGCTTACTCGTTTTTGTTTTCTCTTTGGCAGGCTTTTGATCCTTTGCATCCAAAACTTCGTTTACAATGGACAAAGGCAAGTTTTTATCCAAGGCCTCTTTACCAGAAGAAATCAAAGCCAATTTAGCATTAAGCGCATCCATTCTCGAATCACCCGCTAGACCAATAGCATATCCCAACGCTGTTAAGCGTAGATCAGCATTGTCTTGTCTCAGAAGCAATCTAAACTCCGCTCTTGAAGTAAACATACGGTATGGCTCCTCCGTACCCTTTGTAATAAGATCGTCTATTAGAACGCCTATATATGCGTCGTCGCGTCCTAAAATAAATGGATCTAAGCCTTTTACCGCACGTACGGCATTCACTCCAGCCATCAAGCCTTGACAAGCCGCCTCTTCATACCCTGTAGTACCATTAATCTGACCTGCAAAGTACAACCCTGAAATCAATTTAGTTTCGAGCGTATGCTTCAGCTGTGTGGGTGGAAAATAATCGTATTCGATAGCGTAGCCAGGTCTGAAGAATTTTGCTTCTTCAAAGCCACGCACTTTGTGTAACGCTTCGTATTGAATCTCAACAGGAAGAGATGTAGAGAATCCATTGACGTAAACCTCCACGGTATTCCAACCTTCAGGCTCAACAAAAATTTGATGGGATGTCTTCTCCACAAAGCGATCTATCTTATCCTCTATACTTGGACAATATCGTGGACCAGTTCCGGCGATTGTTCCATTGAACAACGGACTTCTATCAAAGCCTTTTTTAAGCGTATCGTGTACCTCTTGAGAAGTATGTGTAATCCAACAACTGCGTTGTTCTCGCAACTTATAATCTCCAAGGAAACTGAATTGGCCTGGATCTTCATCACCAGGTTGCTCTTCCATAACCTTGTAGTTAATCGTCCTCCCATCTATACGGGGAGGCGTACCAGTTTTCATGCGACCGGCCTCAAAACCCAATTCTACAAGCTCTTCTGTAATCCCCTTACTTGCGCGTTCACCCGCACGACCACCACCGAAGTTTTGGTCGCCGACATGGATCAGACCGTTCATGAAAGTACCACTCGTAAGCACCACAGTAGAAGCTTCGAATTGAAGACCTAGTGCTGTTTTTACACCATGAACAGTGCCATCACTTACCATTAAGCCGGTCACCATATCCTGGAACATATACAAACCTTCTGTCTGTTCCAACAATTCTCGCCAATACTGCGCAAATTGCATACGGTCACTTTGTACTCGCGGACTCCACATGGCAGGACCCTTGCTGCGGTTAAGCATACGGAATTGAATCATACTCTTGTCAGTGATCAGACCTGAACCTCCACCAAGAGCATCTATCTCACGAACAATCTGACCTTTTGCAACGCCGCCCATAGCTGGGTTACAACTCATCTGAGCAATGGTCTGCATGTTCATGGTAATCAGTAGGACTCTACCACCCGTCTTTGCAGCACAGTACGCAGCTTCACAACCTGCGTGTCCGCCGCCTACTACAATCACATCGTATTTCTCGTCAAGTACCATAATTATAATTGGGCTAATACTTCATTTTCCTTCTCACGCATCACTGCAGCTTCGGCATCTGTTTTGTCTCCAAATCCCAAAAGATGCAGAATCCCGTGGGCAACCACTCTTCTAGTTTCTTCTAACTCCGAAACACCTAAGGTTGTTGCATTATCCTTGATGCGATCTGTAGAAATAAACAGCTCACCGCTTATGCGTTTTCCACGACCGTAATCGAACGTGATAATATCCGTGTAGTAGTCGTGATTCAAATGCTTCCTATTCACCTCTAGAAGCTCGTCATCACTCATCCAGTGTACTTCGATTTTACCTAACCTATACTCCGAATAAAGGGCTTTGATTACCTCGGTAACCTCAGCTATAACTAGAACACGATCAATCACTTATTTTGCTTCTTTAATACCGGCA
>Ga0181562_10003825_pt1 | contig 10968 bp, 9 predicted proteins | sample 011ome_26_FD_139344 | JGI IMG/M metagenome (GOLD analysis project Ga0181562, IMG submission 139344) | Coastal salt marsh microbial communities from the Groves Creek Marsh, Skidaway Island, Georgia - 011511BT metaG (megahit assembly) | ecosystem: Environmental > Aquatic > Marine > Intertidal zone...
ATTTTTCCATAAATTGCCTGAAAGTTAATCTGTTTTGCTTCTAAGTATTGTTCTTCTGTGATATCTTCTGTGCCGAAGTAGTGTTTAGCTAGCTGTTTGTGTGCTGATTCGTCTGTTAGAGGGTACAGAATCTGATCGCTAAGTAGACGAAGGTGGTAGCCATCAAAATCGAATTCAACAAAGTAATCCCCGGTCGGGTGGAAACTTTTGCGGTACTCTGTATCCTTAGGAATAGCAGCGAAATTAACAGAATTAAAAGCATTAGTTGGTCTAGAGGTTGCATTGTATAGATTGTATTGGGTTAGAACTATATTGTCTTTTATATTGTATTTAGGATCACGGGGAGTGAACAATCTTACAAAATTTTCATAATACACTCCCAGACCTTGTTGTTCTAATAAATAGAACACATTTGTACCAATTTTGTTATAAAAGTCAAATCCGCTAGGAATAGGATAGGATATGGTTTTTTCTACTTGACTAAATATTTTTTCACATGATTCATATAATTTGGATATAGGAATCAGTTGATTAATATTCTCAAAGTCTTTAAACTTATTGTAAAAGTAGTTTAAGGTATTGTTCTCTTTTGTATACTCTAACCTATCATATTTTACCATCGAGTAAAGTAATGATAAGTCTATTGCCTCTTGTAGATTAAAGTGGTAGAGAAGGTTCTTTTTGTCTAATGTATAAAGTGATGTGGCTTTTTGTAGAATGCGGTAGACACGTTCTTTTGAAACGTTCATACCTTCATCGTGGTTGATTGGAATAATAAATCCGTAATCATTTCCTACTATTCGGATATATACGGCGACAGTCGAGGTAAGTTTGGGATGGTATAAGTCATTAGATGAAATAACATCTACATAACAACCTAATTTTGCTAAACTCTCTAAATGATCTAATTTAGATTCTTCTTCAACTATATAAAACATTTTTAAAATAACCTTTTATATAATATAGGAAGAATATTCTATTCTACAAACTCTTTATAGTCTTTAATGTAATCTTTTAATCCTGGAAGTATGTTTTCTTTATTTTTTACTGATTTTATGTTTTTATTTATAGCTCCTTCATAGGTATAATCTTTGACAGTAATATTTTCAGCAGGGCCTTTTAAAATCCAATTTAAAGAGGTACCATGAATATATGTTTTTTCTGTCAATTCATAATACTTTGTTTTTTGCACCTCAATAATTCTTGAAGTTCTAGTATCTTTCAAAAAGTATCTAATGTAACTCCCTCTAATCCTATCATCTGAGGTTGGTATTATAATGTCTGGTGTGAATTTGATAACTACTGGTGGTTCGTCTCCTCTACTGCTTACTAATTCAACACTTTTAGAAGAAGGCTCTTTGCCAGTAAAAAACCGATTCTCATAAGTTTCAAAATAAAACCCAGTGTATGGTTTTTGATCGGATAGGAATACATACTCGTCTCCTGTAGTATGTTTGGCTTTTTTGTACTTAGATTTAGGTAGATACATTTTAAATAAATTTTAAATCAGTTGGATCTATTTTATTTTCTGGGTTATTACCTAAATATAAAGCAAAATGTAAGTGATTTTGCATTGTTGGTGCATTTGGGTAATATTGAACCATGTTCTGCATTGTTCCTACTTGCTCTCCAGATTTTACAACTCTACCGGAATTATACCCTTTCAGAGCTTTGGCATAGCCAAGTTGTACTCCGTATCCTTCGTATTTTCCTGTTCCCTGTATCCTAATACTCGTAGTACCTGATTTACTAAAAGCTCTCGTAAATTGAAGAACTCCGTCTATAGGAGAATAAACTGCTTCTCCAGGTCGAGCAGTAAAATCAATGCCCATATGAGCCCTTGTTTGACCTCTTTCGTTAAGTCTACTTGCACCAAAATGAGCCAAACCTGCGCCGCCTGTCCTGTAGTTCATAACAGCAAGTGGTTTTCTCCAATCTACTAAATCACCTAAAGGAACAGGTGGTGTACTAATAATATCAAATGCTTTATTTATATCTGTTATTGTAATTTCAATATTATCTTCCTTATATTTAGAGATAATTATCATCTGTGCTTTAATCCCTGTGGTCCATCTATTATTATTGATCTTATGATCTATACCTGTTATTAAAAAACCTACATTTCCCCTGTACCTTGAAGGTAGTAGTTCTTCACTCACTGTGAAAGCCTGTCCTATTTTGATTCCTCCAAGACCGTGTATTGTAAGATTGAGTTCTAAAGGTATGAGACCAGCTGGGCTTGCTTTTTTCCTTTTGGAATTAAACTCTAATAACTTAACCATTAAGTTTTTAAAACTGCTCTTGGCTCCTTGAATTTCACTATTATTATAACTTAGTGTAGTTCTATTGTACTGGGTGTTTAGTTTACGTACTACATTTCCAACAGTTTCCCAGTCTTGTTCTTCTGCTTGAATTTTTTTTCTAGCTTTTTGTTGATTTTCAATCTGTACTTTTAATTCTCCTTCTGTCAAGCAAGATGCTTCACTTGCAATAGCTTGGGAAATTTGTTTTGATTTACTGTGTCTGTCTATAAGCCCTTCTTGCCATTTTTGAAGTGCTAATGTATCTTCTCCTATATCAGACGATGTAGCTTGTGCTGACACTGCCATCATAGTGGTTATAGAATTTGTAAGTTTAGAAATAAGAGTTAGGTTTTCGACAGTGCTGTTTAAACCTATTAATTCAAACTTAGAACCTTTAAGTTTATCTTTATCCGGTGTAAGTTTTCTATCTACAACATAGTAGGTCGAAGTATCTTCTTCAAAATGTAAATCAAAGTCATTTACTCCTCCTAACGTTGCTTGAAGGCCACTGAGGATTTTGTTTATAAAGTCCCGAAGTGACTTATTAGTAGGGTTATCTGTATTTAGGGTAGAATCTAGACATTTTAAAATAAAGTCAATATTCAAATATATTCCTAATATGTCATTATATTCTCCATGTTTTAAGCTGTTTATAGCTAAGTCTGTAATATTGTACCTTAATACATCATCCCATTTAGGATTTTCAATCTTTCTTGATAACCCTCCAGTGCTACTAGTTTCGTAAGAAACAGCAGATTGTGGTTTTGGTAATACCCCTATCTGTGGATCAAGTGCAATATGCCCATCGAAAGTGAGGAAAGGAGTTCTTACTGTGTCTGTTGCTCCCGTAAAAAATTTAAATATTAATCCGTTACCGTCTTTCAATAAAAAACTTTCATTCAATACTGCTAGTAGGTGTCCTATAGTTATATAAGAAGACCAGGGACCATATATTTCTGCTGCATCTCCTTGTAGGTGTATTGTAGGGACTACAAGGGAGGTTCTACTTAGAGTTAATTGATTGGAGATTTTATTAAAAAAACCAGGTATATATTTCCGTAGATCTCTTATTGCAGCTTTAGACTTTTCAAGTTTAGTTTTATTAATGTTAAAGTCTGGTTCTTCTTTGTAGAATTTAGAAGTACCAGCATATTTAATAATATTTAAATAAGCATGAAGAGAAGTTGCTTTTAGCGCTGCATTAAAAGTCTCTGCTGCAGCTTTGGCTTCTGTGGTACTGTCTTCTGCTGATGTCTCTTGAGGGTCAATTTCAAATGGGTCTGTAGTGAATATAGTACTAGGTGAAATATCTACTTTTATAGATTCTAATATCTCACCTACAGATATTATATCAACACTACAATCATACCCTCCAGTTGTATTCATACTCCATACGAAATTTTTTATAATTCCGTACATCCCGTCATAGTTATTTGAAGTATCCTTTTTTTTCTCTACAATTTTCTTATCTATTTCTGCGCGGCTATTACCAGTTAAAAATCCATCTATTGTTTCTGGGTTTTTCTGTAGCTTGTTATTACCGTTTTCGTAGTATAGTGTATGACCCCATTCTAGTAGAGCACTAAACCCAGGTCTCATAAATAGAGCTTCCATTGTATCAAGCTGCTCGATTGAATTTACAGTAAATCTAACTGTCCCAATACGAAGTGTACCGAATGTGTTTTGACTGGAAATTGTAACATCGGTGATACCGGGCATAGGTCTTTCTCCTAATGTGTTAGAAAGTGTATAACTACTGTTTGTACCTCCGTAGCCGCCCCTTACAGAAGTGTTTGTGGATGTTCCAGCAAAAAGTATATTACCTTTAGCAAGTATATTAGAATACTCTTTTGTTGCGCCTTGAGGAGTTGGGGTTTCTACATTTACTGAGGAGGTTAGTCTTACCCATCCTGTGTTACTATTTAAGTAAAGCAGATTATCATTAGTCCTACCTGCTGTTGTGTTTAGTATTCGTTTCCTAATAGCTAACTGCTCAGTAACAGTAGAGTCTAGTTTACCTCCAATTACAGGATCATTCAATTCAGCCATATAACTTTATCTTGTAGAATTAACTTCTTTAAATAACCTTAATGCTTCAGTTTTGTTAGCCGGTATTCTTAACTGTATACCCGGTGTTGTGACAAGGGAAGCTTTTTGGTGATTATTAGCTGCTGCTATGATCCACCAAAGAGTTGTATCTTTATAAAACTGTAATGCTAAAGTATCGTACCTATCCCCAATGGTAGTTTGTACATATATGTCATCTTCCGAAGGGGGAATAGATGGGTAAATGGGATTACTTCTATACCCTCTTCCTTCTTCATTGGAAAGTATCTGTATATTTTTATATCTATCTGCCATAATTACTATCCTCTACCTAGAGTACTAAACCCCGGTTGGTTTAATAAGTCTTGTGCATTTTGTAGTTGCTGTTCAGTATAATTTCCTACTTCGCTACTTTTAGGTTGATCTACTATTTTACCGTCTCTAACAAAAAATCCATCTGCATTATTTAGTGCTTTCCCATTAGTTACAAATGCATCAAACCCTGTTTTAGGTACAAAATTATGTATTGGTGTAAAACTAAGTTGACAATCTAATATCATAGGAAGTTCCTGTAGATCTGTCTGTCTGTTTTACCTTCTGGGTTATTCATAGCAATTTCCCATGGGTAGTCTTGGTTCCATGTATAGCTGACATTTGAAAGAAATCCTGGTTGTTCGTATATATAATCTCCTACTGTAATTTCTGTTAAAGTTCCTCTCATAAAACCAGCTTGATTATACGAAGGAGCTGTAGCAGAAGCAAGGTGTATTATTTTCTGATAGAGAGGTCGCATTTCCCATCTGGTTTGAGCTGCTATTTTAAAACCTAAAGAGATACTCCTACCAAAAGTGTTATAAGTATGAAAATTTTCTCCTCTTCCTGCATAATTAAATGTATTCCAATTTCCAGAAAAACTATCGTTGAGAGAATTTAAGTACGCCCTAAAGTAGAGAACATTTGAACTATCAGGTGTGATGATTTTAAATCTAAATTTGATTAAATCCCTTGCTGTTTCTCCTGTTAACCCATCAAGTTTAGACCCTTCTACAGGTGCAAGCATGTTTACCTTATCTTGGCTGTATTCCCATGAAGTTTTTCTTGTAGAGTCTGTTGTTTTTCTTCTAGGTACTTTAGCTCCTTTTTCTGCAACAGGTATATCCCCTAATCCAAGTCTTAGTTCTTTTCTAATTTTTTTATTAGGGTCAAATAACGGTGCTATAGAGCCACTGTAAATTTCTTTTTCTGTACTAAAGCTAGTTTGGGTGGTTGATTGTAGATTTTTTAAAATTCCTCCCTCAATAGATTTTCCTCCTGCAGTCTCTTCTCCTGTATTTACAGCATCTATTGGAATGTTATTAAAAACTATTCCAGACTGTCTTGCAAGAGTATGTGGTGCGGTATCTAAACCGCTCATATAGGTACCTTTCCCTTTACCTGCAAAGCCTTTTACAAAATGTGTACCAGTTCCATTCAAAGGAACTTGAGCTAGCGTAGAACCAATAATTTTAACAGAGTTAAAAAGATTCGCTCCTATTCCGCTAATAATATTTCCGGCTAATGTTTTATTCGGGTCACTTTTTGGTGTTACCTTAGCTGCATTCAAAGCTGTTTCGTTAGCAAGATACTTTAATCCAGGTTTCTGGGTTAGTATGGTTCCGATTCGTTTCAAATCGTCTATTCTTTTAGAAACTTGATTTGAGGATGGTCCAGACTGTCTTATATCTGTAGGTATGGTTTTTTGTACAATAGGTTCATTACCAATTGTAGCGGTATCTCCATACTTCAGTTTATTCAACTGGGTTAGGTTACCCTCTATGTAGTTCTTTAGAATAGCCATTTATATTCTTACTTAGGTAAGTTGTCTGTATACTTTGAAGGCTGTCCTCCTGGTTCTAGGTTGGTATGTGCTCCTGTGTGTCCTAAAGTCTTAGCATCGTAATGTAAATCACCTGCCTGTGTAGCACCTGCTCTTTTTGCCGGTGTTTGTCCTTTAAGTCCTAAACTTGAGTCTACTAATTTGTCTATTAATCCCATATTGTATTTTATTATAAATAGTTTAACTTGATTTATATATACCAAGTGATAATGCCTGTCCTACTTTATTTGCATCTAAGTATACATCTCCTCCAGCTTCTATCGCTTTTAATATTTTATTAAGCACAGTATCGGCATTAGAGTTACCACTGGTATTATTATTTCTATTAAGAGCAGTTCCAGCAATAACTGAATCATCTTTATCTAAGTATATAGAGCCTTTAGGTCCTTTTACTTCTAAACCTCCTGTTGGGGTAATTATACCGTCTTGTATTATTTCCCCATTAGGTTTTGTTTCCGGTCCTTCTAATGAACGGCCTATTGCTGCGCCGGCTATTCCCCCTCCAATACCAAGTGCTGCTAAACCTATTGCACCTCCTATAGCGTCTGTACCTCCTGATGCAATAACTGCTGAAATGGCTATAGATGCCATTACTCCTGCTATTGTACCTAAAATACCTAACAGTGTAGGCATATTATCTATAAGTCCAACAAATAAGTCTTTTGCTTTTTCAACGGCTGCAGTAAATTTTTCTTGAGCAGATAGTCTATAGAGAGCAGCTTTTGCTTCTTCGTCATTTCTAGCTTGAGATAAGAGGGCATCTGCTTCTGCAAATTTTCCTAGTTTAAGTAATTCCTCTCTTTTCTTCTGTATTCTATCAAGCTCTACTTTACCTAAATTGTTTAAGTTTTCCTGTTGAAGTAGGTTATTAGCTAACTCATCAGCAGTCGTATTCATTGACTTAGCCAGAGCGTTTTGTGCTAAGACATTCATATTTTGAAAGTCTTCTAAACTTCCGAACTGCTTAGCTAATTCTTCTGCTGCTTCAACTGATTTTCCCTGTAAAGCTAGCATTCTAGCTTTTTCAAGATTTAACTCCTTACCTGTAAGTAGCTCTGCTTCTAGTTCAGCTGATATTGAAGATTCGAACTGTATCAATCCTGAGGCCATTCCAGCTGTTTGTGCCATTGTAAGTCCAAGACTCCTTGCTTTTACTACTGCTTCTCCTAATAATATAGGATTGTTTTTATAGTTAGCAGCAAGCTGGCCTGATATATTAGCTACTTCTTTAAGTACGTCTCTATTATCTAATGTTACCCCGGTAGCTAATTTTAATGCTGTTGTTTGACCTATAATACTGTCTAAAGTGTCGTCGGCGGTTTGACCGTTTACTCTTTGAAGTGTAGCTAATTTTGCTGCGTCTTCTGCTTGTAGGCCAACATTTTTAGTAAGTCTTACTTGATCTTGTAACTCTTTTACTTTAAATCCTGCTGTGACTCCTGCTACTTTGCTAAGTTGTTGCTGTGCTTCAAGTAAGCTTTTAGTTGTCTGTACAATATTTCCACTAGCATCTGCTGCATCTTGCAGTTCAGCTCTAAACGCTGATGCCTCTGCATAAGATTTACCTTGTGATTTTGCAACCTCGGTAATTTGTCCATCTAATTGGAATGCTATATTTAATACACCTTTAAATAGAGAAGCCAATAACCCTAATTGAAATAAAGGAGCTTTAAATGCTGTGGCTAGTTCTTTAACTCCTGCTGCGTTAGACTTAGTTGAATCTTGTGTAGACCTAAATGTATCTTTTGCAACTTTTTCTGCTTCTTTGAATGGACCGGCTAATTTACTTAACCCCGGTATTGCAGATGCAAGGCCAGCTAAAGCTGCAAAACCTCTTGTGTTTTTGTTGACTTCTTTTTCTAAATTAAGTCGGCCTTCAGCTATTTTTAATAGAGCTTCTGCTTGTTTACCCTGATCAATGTAGTTAGCAAGTATTGCTTTTTCTTCTTCTGATAGCCCTTGTATAGTTTTTAGTTGCAGGGAGGCATATTCGTTAATCTCTTCTTGAGATTTGCCTACAAGCTCCATATTCTTTACCCTCTTAAGTAAAGCTTGTACTTCGGTTCCGTTAAATTTCTCGGATGCTGTAAATCTTTCTGTAGAAGTTTTGAGTATATCTACATTTTGTTTTGCTCGTTTTTGTAGATTCTGAAGCTCCTTAATGGAGAGTTGGTTAATTTCCTGTTCGTCGTATTTTAGTTTCTGGGCATCTTTAGTTAATGAACGGAAAGCTTGTCTAATTTCACTAATTGGTGTTAACTGTCCTTTGATTTCGGAAGTTACGCCTTTGAGAGCTTCGTATAAATTTGTGGCTGTTCCTTCTAAATCAGCTAACTCTCTACGAGCTGCTTCAATATCTTTAGGAAGGTCTTTAAACTGGCGTAAAGTCTCATCATCGGATAACCTTAAAGGCTCCTTATTCATCTTACGTCTTAATGTATTTAATTCTTCAAGAAGTTTTTTTCCTTCTCTTAAATCATCGTTTACTGCCATCTTTATTTATATAGTATAAATAGTTAAGGCCTCTATTATTTAGAAGCCTTTGTACTATATGCCGGTTTAATATCCGGACCTTTTATATCCTTGTTGGATTTAACATTTTTATTAGATGTTTCCTCATTTACTTTTTCATAATGGTCTTTAAGTTTCTGAAATGTAAATCTTCTAAGCCATATTGGCATATTGTAAACTGTTTCATAACTATACCCTCCATTACCGTGGAATACAATTTCGTGTATTTGAGAGAAAATACCGTTTCTATGTTCTAGCGTCAGGCCAAAAAAAGTTTAGAGTGATCGGAAGATCGACGCCCTCCTCAACGCCGTCTACATAAACTGTCAAATCTATATCTGGATTAATTTTTGTATACTCTTCTCTTATTGCTCTAGCGTCTTTAGCTAGTAAGTAATTATCTACAAATTCTCTAATATCTTTCTTATCTGTAAGTCCGTTAACAGATGTTATCATATGTTTAAGTCTTGTAGTACTGGAGGCTATGTTGTCTTTATTTATTTTTTGTAGACCTGCAATTTCTCTTTCTATTGCAGTATCATCACCATGTGTTAGTAACTTAAAGGTTACATTATTATGGGTGTGTGGAAGCTGTAGAGTAAATTCGTTTTTACGATTTTCAAATAAAGTGTAGTCTATTTCTTTACTCTTTAGTAAACTAAGGTCTATAACTTCCTCTTTTCCTTTAATTTGCACTACATAATCTTTACCGTAGGATAAAATCCTTGCGGCTACCATGATAGCGTTTTTATCTCCATTTAGCAGTTCATTATAAGAAACGCCTTCTGTCACAATCAAGGACTGTAGTAGTTTATCAATTACTACTCCTTTTTGTATGTAGTTAGCATTCGTAAGAATGTCTTCTTCCTTAGCAGTCATATACTTCATTTCGATAGTACCTTTTGATAAAGGAGAATCCTCCGGGTAAAGTAATCCTTTGGATGGTAATTCTACCGTCTCGGTAGGTAATTTAAATTTAGATTCCATAAATTTTATTTAATAGTAACTAGTTCTAAATATAAATATAAGAACATTTTATTTTTAAAACAACAAAACCCGGATAAAATCCGGGCTTTATTAAATATGTTAGTTACTTTTAGTAGTTGAGGATGCAATAATCCATTGCTACTGTAATGTTTAAGTCTACTACAGCATCTGATGACCAGTCAAACTGACCAAAATCTCCTGTCTGTAAGAATGCTCCTTTTATAATCCATTCTCCTACGATATCTCCTACAGGACCTAAAATGTTTAGTGTTAAGTCTTTTTTGTAGAAATCTGAATAACCAGCTCTACCGGTTACTGATTCATATGATAGACGTGCCCATTCCATTACTGCTTGTGCTCCTGATGGAGTGATTGGATCGTAAAGTGTCATAGTCATATCTGACCATTCTCTTTTTCCTCTAATCTTTCTGTATGAGTTAATATGATCTAACTTTACTACGTTATCTGTAAATGTTGGAGCCTTTACGTTCTTAACCAAGAAGGAAGGAATACCGTCCATGTACATAACAAATCTGTTTTGTACTTTTGGTTCGAATGCTCTGAACATTATTTCGTTTGGATCTAATACTGCCATGTTATATTTGCTTTATTATAAATATCGTTTAAAAAATTATCCTGCGAAAGAAGCTCCTGTTGGTTCTACTACGAAGTCTAATACAATAAATTCTGCTGTTTTAGCTGGCTGTATAAAGATCTGACCAACTAATTGGTTTCTATCAATAACATCTGCTGTATTGTTAGTATCGTCCATTACCACTCTGTAAGCATAAAGACCTTGTCTCTGTGTTACTGATTCTAAGTAAGGGTTAACTGTAGATAAGAATTTATTTCTTGTTGTAATTGTATTCTGTTCGAATACTAGGTTTTTAGCTTGATCACCAATAAACTTCTTAAGGTCAATTAATAATCTTCTAACGTTTACTCTATCTAAAGCAGAAGCTTTAGTTTGTAAAGTTTTCTGTCCAAATACTGCTAAACCTGTTCCAGGGAAAGTAGCGATTGGGTTAACTTTTCCGTTATATAAAGTATCTCTATCTGTTCTAGATAATTTTCTTTCTGCTTGAATTACTCCAACGATTCCTCCTCTTACAAGACCTGCTGGTGCAAACCATGGTGCTGCTGCTCCGTCAGTGAAAGCATAAATTCCTGGAATAACAACTGAAGCTGGTACCCATACATTTTTACCTGTAGCGGAAGAAGTCTGTAACCAAGGCCAGAAAGTTG
>Ga0181562_10003826_pt1 | contig 10968 bp, 8 predicted proteins | sample 011ome_26_FD_139344 | JGI IMG/M metagenome (GOLD analysis project Ga0181562, IMG submission 139344) | Coastal salt marsh microbial communities from the Groves Creek Marsh, Skidaway Island, Georgia - 011511BT metaG (megahit assembly) | ecosystem: Environmental > Aquatic > Marine > Intertidal zone...
GAGCGAACGGGCGGATATTGAAGAGGCGAAGAACTTGGCATCCAAGATGCCAAAAAAAGTAAAAGATATGAGTGCAGAACTATTCCGCCGGTTGGAAGGGATGAACGCATCCTATCCCTTCTTCAATCCCAACTACAAAGGTGGTCTTCCCAATAAGGAGCAGGTGTGTGAACCCATCGCAGACTCCCTAAAAGCCAAGAAGGGCAAACAGGTATCTCTCGCATTTAAGGAAAGAGGGGCCAAGGTGACCGCCGGTCAGTTGATGTACACCACAAGCGGAAAGGATAAGCGGGAGGAATGGTACCGGGCACCAGCCAAAATCAAAGGAGGCAGAATCCATGCAAAGCTACCCAAGGGCACGACCCATTACTTCTTCAATTTAATTGATGAAAACAATTTCCTCGTATCCTATCCGGAACCGGTCGATATGCTGACTGCCGGTGCCCGCAAGCCCAAGGGAGCATATTCTTGGGAAGCGTTAGAGGTGAAGTAGGAAGCGAACGAAAACAGGCAAGGTTTTGGAAAACAAAAACGCCGCTTTGTGGGCGGCGTATTTGAAACAAACTAAACTGAAACAAACTTTGAAAGTCATAAGGTAAGACGAGGGAGGTCATGGTTTTGTTCAAAAAAAATTATTTTATTTTATTTCCCACCGATAAATCGCCTGCGAGCAGGTCTTTTCTCCTTGAGTAAGGTGGGTAAACAAGTTTGGTCTTTCCTTATGCGATTGCTCGGAAAACTCTTATTTCTTTCCCTCATTGTATCCCCCTTTTTACTGGTCGGTGAAGATGTGAGCCGGCCCAATATCGTCTTTATATTGGGAGACGATCAACATTGGTCTGATTATGGTTTTATGGGGAGTAAGGAAATCAATACGCCTCACCTGGATGCATTGGCTCATCGCAGCCTTTCCTTTCAGCGTGGCTATGTGGCCGCTCCTATTTGTCGCCCATCCTTGGCATCGATGGCCACCGGTCTGTTTCCCCATCAGCACGGCATTACCGGTAATGATGTCTATAAAAATGAAGATCGGGCAAAACGGGATATTCCCTTTCGCGAGGCATTTCACCAGAAACCCTCCTTTATTAAGGAATTGGTAAAGCTCGGGTATTTGGCACACCAGTCCGGTAAATGGTGGGAGGGTTCCTACCAGGATGGTGGCTTTACCCATGGGATGACCCATGGGGATCCCCAGCGGGGAGGGCGCCACGGAGATGTGGGCCTTAAGATTGGGCGGAATGGGTTAAAGCCAATCACAGATTTTGTGGCACATGCCCAAAAGGAGAAGAAGCCGTTCTTGTTGTGGTATGCTCCTTTTCTCCCGCATACTCCCCATAATCCGCCCGAGCGATTACTTAAGAAATATCGAAAAGAGGGTAGGCCGATGGATCAGGCAAAGTATTTTGCGATGTGCGAATGGTTTGATGAGACCTGTGGAAACCTGCTCGGTTTTTTGGATAAGCAAGGAATGACAGATAATACCCTGATTGTGTTTACCTGTGATAATGGATGGAGCACCCCGAGTTCGAATAAGGATGATCCGAACCAAAAGCTCTGGCGTTCCTATGCCCAGCGTACCAAGGGATCCCCCTATGAAGGTGGTATCCGGAACCCTGTTCTTCTCTCCTGGCCAGCCAAAGTAAAAGCTGAAAATTCTCCAGACCTTGCCCACTCGGTCGATTTGTTTCCCACCATCATTACCGCGGCAGGGGGAAAGCCACCTGCAGGATTACCCGGTATTGATCTTCTTGATGCCAATACCCGTTCCGTGAGGAAAGCGGTTTATGGCGTAACGCATGCCACCCACAATATGACCCTCGGTCACCCCAATGATACCCTCCAATATGTTTGGTGCATTAGAGGAAACTGGAAACTCATCAAGCGATTTCGTGGGAAAGATGTTTCTCAGTACAAGGCCTTACACCAGTGGGATCAGGATCCTTTTCATCTTTATCATTTAAAGAATGATCCGGAAGAAAAAGAAGACCTTGTACAAAAGCACCCGGAAATTGTTCAGGAGATGAATGCACAAATCTCTCAATGGTTGATCGACACAAAAGGGTAGACTCAGTGGAAAACCTTGATTCTCTGAAATTCCTCGTAAAAGCTTGAGTGTATTCCCATGAAGTTATTTTTCCATTCCTCTCGTTTTTCCAAACTCTTGAGTATTCTCGCTCTCTTTGCCCACACCTTGGATGGGGACTGGCGGCCCAGTGAATCCTCGGCTTTTTTTACTGTAAAACCAAACCGGGTGGTTGGTAGTTCTTTTTTTGAGGAAACTCTCGGCACTTACAAGCTACTGGCCTTTGGTTATTCCAGCATTGTGAATGATTTCCACGCGAATGCCTTTCAGCAAGACATGGGGTTCACTCCGGAAAATCTATCCGAGGCCACCCTTGTTTTCCATAGAATGATGGAAACCTTGTATTTACTGGAAACAAATCGATCTGTATCTCAATTCCAAGGTGGGGTGCCGGCCACGGTGATCTTCAAAATCGACAAGGAGGTCGCTCCTGAGGTTTTATTGCAAAGGTTTCAAAAATGGGCATCCGGGCCAAGGTATTCTGCTCAAAAAATCAAACAGCTTAAGGAATCGCCCCCCCCTGAGTTTACCGCTGATCAACTGGCTGAAATGAGTTCAAGTCCAAGAATTCCCAAAGAAGTGTACTCTGGTATGGAAAAAGCCCGGGAGCTTGCCGGGGCCAAAATTTTCACGATTCCACACTCAATGAAAGATACCCAAATGAAAGCGTGGGACTTGGTTGTGGGAGTCCGAGCAGACCAGGGGAACACCACCATTGCCGCTGGATTGCGAGACGAGGTGGGATCTTATTTCTCTCACGCTTCCTCAAACTCCCTGCAGGCATCTCCTTCCTCTGACCCAATCGCGACCTTTGAGATCCCATTGAGCGCTGCTCTTTGGAGAAGATGGGAACCAATAATCTTTCCGATCCCAATGGCCCATTGGGACCCCTCGCGGTTGGGCTTGGGGAACCGATACAAAAGATCCGTAAGGTTTCAGGAACAGCTCAATTTTCTGGTCCCCGTGTTCATCTCGATATGATTGTTGATTTTGCAGACTCTCAATCAGCACAATCCCTATGGAGTGTGGCCCAGGCATCACTGGGAATGTCTCAGTTAAGTGCCATGCGAAAGCAATTACAAAACCCTCAGCTTAAACCCATGATTTCGATGGATTTTATGCAGAGGATTAAATTGCAGCACAAAGGTACTCAGGTCGTGGTTCATGTGGAAGCCCTTCCTGTTGACCTTTTTCCCTGGGCTGTGCCTAGGTAGAAACTTTCCCTATCTACGATGGCACAGGGTTTTCCTGGCAATACAGGGCATAGGATTTAATTTTTTCCCGTACTCCCGTGAGGCCGTTTCTTCGGTTGGGGGATAAATGCTGAGTAATGCCCACTTCCGATAAAAAATCCGGTTCCATTTGGATGATATCCTGTGGGGTTTCCCCGCTGTATAGTTCACAAAGCAGGGTGGCTGTACCCTTGGTGATCGAGGCATCTGAATCTGCCTGGAAAAAACATTTTCCCTCCTCAAACTTTGGAAATACCCAAAGCTGGGAAATACATCCCTTGATGAGAAAGGTTTCAATTTTATATTCCTCTTCCAGTCCCGGTGCATCCTTCGCCCGATCGATCACATAGGCAAAGCGTTCAAGGGGGTCCTCAAAAGGCATGAGCTCCTCCACCAGTTGATCCCGTTTTTCTTCAATACTCATTATAGATTAGGGTTGGGAATTCTTGGAAAAAGAGAAAGCAGTTTGCACATAGTTTTTTGATCCAATTTGTATGGCAGTAATCTTTCCTTGGAGAGGAAGGAGGTTGGCTATGGACTGGTTGGATCGAAAGAGGGATGTATTTCCCACCGTCTCTCCGGTTGCAGAATCGGGCACAGCATTCAGGGTGAGGGTATGGTTTCTGTCATTCAGGGATAATTCTATGTTTGGCTGCTTGATGCGTATGTAGTTTTCGGCATGTGCATCGAGAATGAAAATTTCCAGCTCATCCTTTTCATTCCGTAAAAGTTCCAGGTTATGACCGCTGCCATGCGGGCCCAGTTCCAGCAGGATTCCCCCTCGAAGGGGTTGGTGAACATGGGTCCCTCCGGCGTGAGCTGAATGATCGTGATGCTCAGAGCAAGCACCCAAAAAGCATGCGGTTAGAAAAAAATAAAAACGGGCTAAATTCATAGGATTTCATTCTAATGATTCGGGATACAACGGGCAAGAGTAAGCCCGGCCATCTGAAAAAAGAAATTATTTTATGGGTGGTCATCCCAACTTCCAGCAATTAGGACATTAGGTTATATGAAGAGCAAAAATTTTCGAATTCTTGGATCCATATTCATGGGCTTTATTTGTACCCTCTCTCTGTGGGGACGGCCAAATGTGGTGATCGTGATTACGGACGATCAGGGCTATGGTGACCTGGGATGCACGGGCAATCCCATCATTCAAACGCCAGCTATTGATCAACTGGCCAGCGAGTCGGTCTGGTTATCTGATTATCATGTGGCCCCCACTTGTTCACCCACCCGGGCGGCCCTGATGTCTGGTCACTGGACGAATCGTACCGGGGCCTGGCACACCATAATGGGCAGATCGATGCTCAGGGAAGATGAGGGCACTCTGGGTGAATTTTTCAAGGGTGCCGGGTACGAAACTGGAATGTTTGGTAAATGGCACCTGGGGGATAACTTTCCATACCGGCCTGAAGACCGTGGGTTTGATGAGGTCTATCGCCATGGAGGAGGGGGCGTGGGCCAGACTCCTGATGTGTGGGATAATTCCTACTTTGATGGCGGATATTTTCATAATGGAAAAATTGTGCCGGCCAAAGGATTTTGCACGGATGTATTTTTTGATCAGGCCAATCATTTTATTTCAAAATGTGCCAAGCGCCGGCGGCCTTTTCTTGCCTACATCTCCACGAATGCACCCCATGGCCCGTTTCATTGCCCTCAAAAGTATATGGATCTTTACAAAGGGCAGACACCCACGATTCAGGCATTTTATGGCATGATCACCAATATCGATGAGAATGTGGGCAAGACCCGTAATCTACTGAAGGAGCTGGGGATCTACGAGGATACAATCTTTATTTTTACCACCGATAATGGAACCGCCCGTGGGCGGGAAATTCACAACGCCGGTATGAGGGGGCAAAAAGGAAGCGAGTATGATGGGGGCCACCGCGTGCCTTTTATTCTTCACTGGCCAGGTGAAGGAATGGATGAAAACCGAGTGGTGGATACCCTGTGCCATGCAGTGGATATTGCTCCGACTTTATTGGATTTAATTGGGGCATCCAAACCAGCAAACTACCAGTTTGATGGAATCTCTATTTCATCTTTGCTTAAAGGAGAGGAAGTTTCTGACTGGCCGGACCGTATGCTTGTGACGGATTCTCAGCGGGTACGTGACCCGATCAAATGGAAACAATCTGCGGTGATGAGCCAGGGCTGGCGTTTGGTTAACGGGAAGGAACTTTACAAAATAGATGATGACCCCGGGCAGGAAAGAGATCTTTCTGCCAAACATCCTGACCGAGTTAAAAACATGCGGGCATTTTATGACTCATGGTGGGAGGAACTGGAGCCTACTTTTGCCCGAACCACTGAACTGTATGTTGGGCATTCGGAGCATCCGGTGGTTTCTCTGACCAGTCACGACTGGATTCAGGAGGCGTACCCTCCCTGGAATCAGGCCCAGAATCGAAACAAACTACCGGTGCATCCCCGCAGTAAAAATCTTAGACATGATGGGCACTGGGCCATCAAGGCCCTGCAAGCCGGGCGTTATGAGGTGGAAGTGAGAAGATGGCCAGAAGAGTCGGGTAAGAAAATTAATGAAGTATTATCCGCCGGGAAGGATGTACCTGGAGCCGACCAGGCCTTCCGGGCACGTCCTGGACAGGGAATTGAGGCATCTTCTGCGACCATGCGGTTAAATGGAAAGGACCTGGCTAGCAAGCCCGTGGATAACAAAACCGAGAGTGTGAGGTTTGAAATTCAATTATCCAAGGGCAAGCATCAGCTTTCTCCTTATTTTACAATCCCACAGGGCGAGCTTGGCTGTTACTACGCCATTGTACACGGTCCTAAAGAATAAAAGAAGATAGGGGGGTGGCTAGGGGGAGGTTCTTTTTCAGAGTGAGCATGCCTGGATGCAAATTGAAAAAACCTGTGCATGGCATGGCCGCCATGTTATTTCCAATTGTTTTCTTCCTGCAATCCTTTGCCCAAGCATCTGTACTTCGGGAAAAGCCCAACATCATCCTAATCTTAGCCGATGATATGGGATACGGCGGAGTGAGTTGTTTTGATAATCAATATTTCAAGACTCCGGAAATCGATCGTTTGGCCTCGGAGGGTCTCATCCTTACCGATTTTCATTCAAATGGTACCGTATGCTCACCCACGCGTGCGGCCTTAATGACCGGGAGGTATCAACACCGCTCTGGGTGCCATTTAGTCATTAACGCGGATCGTACCCATGAGGATCATAACCGCGGGCTGCCGGATGAGGAGTGGACAATGGCGGAGGCCCTCAGGTCTGGCGGATACACCACCGCAGTGTTTGGGAAATGGCATCTTGGATACAAACCCGAATTTAATCCAATCAGGCATGGATTCGATCAATTCAATGGATTTATCAGCGGGAATATAGATGCTCATTCCCACTTCGATCGTGTGCTTGTTAAGGACTGGTGGCAAAACGATCAAATCAAGGACGAGGCAGGATATCATACTGATTTAATTACCGAACATACTTTGGCATTCATTCGTACGCATAAGGATAAGCCCTTTTTTATCTACGCGGCTCATGGAACACCCCATTCCCCAAACCAGGCAAGAGGATCGAAAGTGAAGCGCGGGCCCGAGAAAGGGAACATTCCAGAATGGGGAGAACCTGGCATGCAATACAGCAATAATCCAAAGGATGAAAACTGGCTGATCAAACATTTTATCTTACCTCTGGATGAGGGAGTGGGGCGAATCCGTAGGGAAATTGAAAAGCTCGGACTGGCAGAAAATACTCTAATTTGGTTTTTCTCTGATAATGGGGGCACCCGGGGAAATCAGACCACGAGCCCGAAGACTCGGGGAGGGAAAGCATCCGTCTACGAAGGTGGCCATCGCGTGCCTGCTGTGGTGTGGGCACCGGGTCGGTTGACTCCCGGTGTTTGTTCGGAACTGATTGTAGGAATGGACATCATGCCGACTACCCTCAGCCTGGCTGATATTAAAATGCCTGACACGCCTGTGCTTGATGGAATCGATGTCGGCCCGGCCCTTTTAAAATCACAATCCCTTCCTACGCGTCCAGTCCTATGGGGGAGAACCCCTCAGGGTGCTCTGCGGATTGGCCCATGGAAACTAGTGGGCAATGAACTTTATAACCTTTCTGAGGATCCTAAGGAAACCAAAGATTTAGCATCGATCTATCCGCAGCGGGTCAGCAAAATGGCAAAGCAAAGAAAAGGAATCTTTGAACAGGCAATCCGCGATTCACCTTACGATTAGATTGCGAAAAAACCGGCAACTATGAAATGGCTCAGGGCAGACTAAGCCCCCCTGAACTTCTTAGGCAGCTTTTAGATCTTCCGTCGCCAACTGGCGACTGAGGTCACGAAAGCTGATCATTTTTCCATTATCCTCATCCCATAACCGATATCTTATGGAACGCAGGCTGGTGCGGATATTAAGTTCGGGTGCGTTTCGGAAAAAGGGATCTGAGTGGTGACACTTTTCCAGGTTGTAATTTGGAATCATCGGGTTGAGGTGATGAATATGGTGAAATCCAATATTTCCTGAAAACCACTGCAAAATTTTGGGTAATTTGTAGTAACTACTTCCCTCCATTGCAGCGGTGGTAAAATCCCAGTTCTTGGTTTCTTCCCAATACGCATCCTCAAATTGATGCTGTACATAAAAGAGCCAAACACCCGAGCAACCTGCGACCGACATCATGATTAATTGCAGGATTAACCAGGGCACAAATCCGAAGATCGCACTCATGCACACGCCCCAGGAGAGGAGGGCAAGATTCATAATCATAACCGAGCGTTTTTCCCGGGGTTTGGATTTTTTGGACGGAAAGCGCTCCAAAACAAAGAATAAAAAGATAGGAGCGAATACAAAGAGAATGAATGGATTACGTACCAACCGGTAGTTCAACCGGGTGGTGCGGGAAGAAGCGAGGTATTCTTTAACCGTTAATGTCCATACATCCCCAATTCCACGCCTGTCCAAATCACCGGTGGTGGCATGGTGCACGGCATGTTCCCATTTCCAGTGGTGGTAGGGAGTAAAGGTAAGCATACCAGTTATAAAACCAAGAATATCATTGGCCTTTTTGCTTTTAAAGAAAGAGCCATGCCCACAGTCATGGAAAATAATGAATGCCCGGACGAGAAATAACCCACCCAGAACCGCCAAAGAGATAGCCAAGAGCCAGGATACCGGATAAACGAAATACAGAGCTGTCCAGATACCCGCCAGAGGTCCTAAAGTATTAACTACCTGCCAGGTCGCTGCCTTTCGGTTCGGTTTTTGAAAGTCCTCAACCAGTTTTTTCCACTCGGCTACCGATTTCTTGTTTTTCTTCATAATAAATTACCCCAATTTGATTACCCCATTCCGTCGAGTATCACATCAGGGAATCGAGTAATAGGCAAGGACTGATCTATTTAGTCAAATTTCTAAAAAAAACCTCACTAAAAAGGTCGATCCAACTTGTACCCCTTTCTCAATGCTGTAAAAAAAGTTTGCTTACATGACTGATTCTGAATCCACTTCCAAACTATCTTTCGGCCGATCTATTGAGAGCGGGCTTGAGCAGGTCGTAACCAATCACGACTTCCTTGTACAATCTTTTGCGCGGGTCCTCGACGGTCTTGGTGTCTCCACAGCAGCTTCGATTTTACGGGAAAAAAACTTTTCGGAACCGCGGGGTACCCTGGATCCGCAAACCATTCAGGCCATTTCTTTTTATTTCCAACTGCTCAACCTCGTGGAAGAGCATGGAGCTGGCCGGAGCACCCGATTACGCGAAAAGGAACTGGGGGGAGATGCTGAGCCTGGTCGCTGGGGGCGCTACCTAAAACAGCTGAGCGAAAGTGGTTACAAAGAAGAGGAGGTACGGGCCAAGCTCAAGGATGTGAGGGTAGAACCTGTCTTTACCAAACATCCCACAGAAGCGAAACGCTGGGCAGTGCTTGGCCTGCACCGTGAACTTGTTCGCTTGTTGCGTAAGCGTGATGCGGTGGAGACTCCTTTTGAGAAAAGATTTTGTGAACGGGGCTTACAGGCTGTTCTTGAACGACTCTGGTTAACTGGGGAAATTTTTGCCCGTAAACCTGAAGTGGAAAATGAACTCGAAAATTTAAGCTACTATTTAAAACAGGTATTCCCCGTGGTTTTTACAAATTTGGACGACCGCTTGCGACATGCCTGGGAACTGGCCTGGCCAGATGCTAAGCCCCTGCAGGACGAAGAACTGCCCTCTCTTTCTTTTGCATCCTGGGTGGGGGGAGACCGCGATGGCCATCCCAAGGTAACCGCCCAGGTAACCCGTGATACCTTAAAGACTCTCACCCGTGGGGCCGAAGAGGTGGTGCGTGCCCGCCTCCTTGAACTTGGGCAAAAACTTGCCTTTAGCCGAGCTGGACTGGCTCCTTCTGAGGAATTGCTTGCCCGTTTACAGGGATGGGGGATTTCCGAGGAAGTGAGTGAACCATGGAAAGCGTTTGTCCTTGCCATGGCAGACCGCCTCAAGGAGGGCATCTCCGAGCTTCGCCAAAGTCTGGAGTTTCTCATTTCCAGCCTCGAAGAATCGGGGGCTTTACGAACTGTCAATTTATATGTCCGTCCAGTTCTTCGTTTAATCAATAGTTTTGGTCTCCACCTTGCCCGTTTGGATGTCCGGCAAAATAGTGCGGCTTATGATCTTGCCCTCGGGCAAATGATGCAGGCCTCCGGTATTGAGGATGGGGAACAATTTCCCGAGTGGTCTCTGGAAAAAAAATTGGACTTTTTAAACCGTGAGCTTAGCCATCCGCGTCCTATGACCCATGGATCGATGGAACTTCCTGCGGAAGCCGAGGAGGTGCGGGCAACCTTCTCTGAATTGGTTGACTACCTCAAGACCCGCGGGCCAGAAGGGTTGGGGTGTCTCGTCGTAAGTATGACTCGTTCGGTCGCTGATTTGCTGGTGGTCTTTGTGCTCGGCAAGGAAGTGGGACTTACCCGCATGGTGAATGGGCAAATGCAATGCGCCTTACCGGTAGTTCCCTTGTTTGAAACTTATGAGGATCTGGAAGCGGCACCCGGAATAATCGATGATTTTTTATCCCACCCCTGTGCTCGGGCAAGTTTACAAAAACTGGGAGGCACGGCTACTCAGGTGATCATGCTTGGATATAGCGACAGCAACAAGGATACCGGGATTATTGCCAGTCAATGGGCTCTGCAACGGGCTCAAAGAAGATTGCTTGATGTTGGTAGGAATCACGGAGTTTCGCTGACATTCTTTCATGGTCGTGGAGGCACGGTGGGGCGGGGGGCCGGTCCAACTCACCGTTTCCTTGAGGCCCTGCCCGAAGGCTCTCTTGCCGGAGGTTTACGGATTACTGAGCAGGGGGAAGTGATCGGTCAAAAGTTTAACACAGCCACCACCGCCTCCTCCAATCTTGAGACTTTACTTGCCGGTTCCCTTGGGGCTCATTTACTATCCTCGGCAAAAGGAGAACCCGAGGAGGTTGCCGAAGTGATGGACTTTCTGGCCGAATCCTCAAGACTTGCTTATCGCGAACTTTTGGAGACGGAGGGCTTTGTCGAGTTTTACCGGCAGGCCACGCCAATTGATGCGATCGAGCGTAGCCGTATTGGCTCCCGTCCAAGCAGGCGTACCGGGCAGGCAAGCTTGCAGGATTTGCGAGCGATTCC
>Ga0181562_10003833_pt1 | contig 10960 bp, 7 predicted proteins | sample 011ome_26_FD_139344 | JGI IMG/M metagenome (GOLD analysis project Ga0181562, IMG submission 139344) | Coastal salt marsh microbial communities from the Groves Creek Marsh, Skidaway Island, Georgia - 011511BT metaG (megahit assembly) | ecosystem: Environmental > Aquatic > Marine > Intertidal zone...
GAGAATGTACGAGAATGTACGAGAATGTATAAGAATGTATAAGAATGTATAAGAATGTATAAGAATGTATAAGAATGTATAAGAATGTATAAGAATGTATAAGAATGTATAATAATGTATAATAATGTATAATAATGTATAATAATGTATAATAATGTATAATAATGTATAATAATGTATAATAATGTATATTTATCTATTTATGGTAAATTAATTTATGTTTAATAAATTAAAATTTGTATTCTATTTAAGTAAATTTTGTTATTATAATATATAGCATCTTATGTTAAAAACAATAACTCATTTTTTAAAACAAGCAGAATGTTCATATTGTCAAGAAAATGATTATACTGAAAAAAAAGAAGTATATAAAGGATGGAGTTTATATGTGCGCGAAGAAGAAATGTATTCTTCTTTATTATTATATAATTCTAATTTAAAAAAAGATATTTCTTATTTTACACAACTCAATGATAGTATAACATTATTGGATAAAGACAATCAACTTTTATTAAAATTAGATTATATTAGTAATTATAATCATAATAATTATGCACTATTAGTGCCTGATGATATTTATTTAGAAACTTTTGATTCTCTTGAAAAAAAAGATAAAAATAATGATGAAAATATTAATGCCTATTTAATTTTAAATGATTTAACTATTCAATTAAAATAATAAGAAAATAGGATAGTATGATAATAAACGTAATATTTCTAATGTAATTGATTTAATGATTATTATGTAAATAATAATCATTAAAAAAAAATGAAACTAAATATTTAAAGAGTAGCAATCGATAGTATCTAATAATTTAACTAGTGTTTTCTGCTTTACATAAGTTTATTTTTACACTACTATGTCTGAAATTATCATTTTCATAGGTATAATTATTATTATTACCTGTACATTAATGAATTCCTTTGCGGAATACTCAGCATCACATAAAAAACAAAAACATCATCAAGAATTAGAAATAATAAAAGAAAATGCTAAAATTGAGCATATAAAAGAAACACGTCACGCAAATATCAAACGAGATGATGAAAATCAAAAGTTTATGCATCAATTATTTGATGAATTAAGTGGTTTACATAAAGATTTAAAACAATCGCAAGAAAATATGGTTGCTGTATTACAAACACAACAACCTGGAATGAATGGATTGTCCATACAGAATCAAAATATCATGACAAAATTGAACGTTATGGATTATTGTACTAAACTAGATCCTAAATATATGACTTTTGATAAATGTGTTGAGTTTTCTATTGGATCATCAATTAATCAAATGTCTGAAGTTCATATTATTTCAGAAGAGAATGAACAATCAGAAAATGCAATGGTTGTAAAATAAAATAAAAATTTTCAATCTTCACTACTATTAACTCTTAAGTTTTATAAAAAAATGAAATAATTATGAAAAGAATACAATAAATTTTTTATTGTAACTTTTTATCTATTCATACCTAAGTAAGTAAAATGTCAAAATTTCAAGATGATCAATATATTGAAATTAATGTTCATAAACAAGAAAATAAATGTATATGTACGTCAAATAATATAAATGATCATAAAAAAAAATATATGATACATTGTAATTTAAACTGCATTTCTTATGAAAAAGCAGTTGTGGGAGATCATGTAGTTTTAAAGGATGATATCAATATTTTCATTATTGAAAATGAGGTTGGTCAAATTCTTTCAAAAATTGGTGGACCCAATGATCTTATTTTAGTACATTTTTCAAATAACTATTCATCCGATAATATTGATAATTATTTAAATTTACAAAAAAAAGATAAAAAAAAAATTAATTTAATGAGTTTAAATTTAACAATTTGTAATTTAAATGGTATCACCTTTTCAGATGATGATCTAAAAGATCTAAATTTATGTGAAATAGATTTACATGGATTAAATTTAACTAATGTTGATCTAAATGGTGCAGATTTAAGAGGTGCAGATTTAACAAGTGCTAATTTATCAGGCGCTAATTTATCAGATGCAGATTTAACAGGTGCTGATTTAGTAAGAGCTGATTTAACAGACGCAGATTTAACAGGCGCAAATTTAACAGGAGCTGACTTATCAAGAGCTGATTTAACAGGTGCAAATTTAACAGGTGCAAATTTAACAGGTACTGATTTGATTGAAACAAAATTAATTAGTACCAACTTAACACGATCTATATTATTTAAAGCTAATTTAACACGATCTAATTTACTATGTGCTAATTTAACACGCTCTAATTTAACATGTGCTAAATTAAATAAATCTAATTTAAGTTACGCTAACTTAACGAATGCTAATTTACAAGATGCTAATATAAATGCTAATTTAACTTGTGCTAATTTAACGAATGTCACATGGTCTTTTGCTTTATTAAATGATTCTAATTTAACGAATGCTAATTTAACAAATTGTATTTTAGATTGGGATAGTGATGATGGAGGTATCATATTTTGCCAGACAATCGTGGATAATCACACAAAAATAAATGAGTGTGATTATCTTAACGATTTTCAATGGACTAAAGAAACATGCAAAAATAAAGATGGTATTGACGTAAAAAGGTTTTTATTTGATCCAGATCTATATAATTGTAACGTTTATGTTATTCCATCAAGATATATAATTAATTGTATCTTGAAATAATTAATTATATATCTTGATGAAATACCATATTATTTTATATTCAAATTCTTAATAATTTATTTATTTTTATTAATAAATAAAAAAAATATGAATAATTTATAACTTAAAAAATAATTTATACTACTATATAATATATCATTATGACTCAATTAATACGTGAATTACAGAATGTGGAATACTTAGAAAATATAAAAGATATACAATTTAGTTTATTTAGTCATCAAGATATTCAAAATGGTTCTGTTGCTGATATATTAACACAAGATACCTACGAAGGTAACATACCCAAAAACAATGGTCTTTTCGATCATAATATGGGTTCTATAGATGCGGCTATTATTTGCCCAATTGATGAAAAAAAAGCAGAACTATGTCCGGGTTATTTTGGTAAAATTGATTTAGCACTACCGGCATTTAATTATCATTTTATGCCGTATGTCGAAAAAATATTAAAATGTGTTTGTTTTCACTGTTCTAATTTATTGTTAGATAAAACAGACCCACAAATTTTGAAAGAATTAGAGAATAAAAAAGGTCAAGGACGATTTCGACATGTTGTTGAACTTTGTTCTAAAAATAAAAAATGTATTCACAATAATGGATGTATGGCACTTCAGCCTACTAAATATTCACGTCAGAATGAATTAGATAACTTTATTAAAATTTATGCTGAATTTGCTGCTGGAACGTTTAAAGATTCAACACAGTCATCAAATCAGCAATTATTTACTCCATTAGTTTGCTACAAAATTTTCAAAAAAATTAAAGACGAAGATGTCGATTTTTTAGGATTAAATTCCAAATATAGTCGTCCGGAGTGGATGATCATTACGAGTCTTGCTGTTCCTCCACCAACAGTTAGACCTTCCATCCGACAATCCGACAATCAACGTTCTGAAGATGATTTAACTTATGCTTTGGCAATGATTATTAAAACAAATAAATTATTAAAAAATGTTATGGAAAGTAATTCGACAAATAAAAAAAATATTGAACATTATCACGGTAGTCTTCAGTATCACATTAGTACGTATATGGACAATGAAATTCCGGGAATTAAACCTACTGGACATCGCTCCACATATCGTCCTTTGAAGGCAATTACTCAAAGATTGAAAGGTAAAGAAGGAAGATTGCGTATTAATATTATGGGAAAACGTGTTGATTATTCCGCGCGTACAGTGATTTCTGTAGATCCTAATATTGATATTGACCAATTTGGTGTGCCAATGAAGATTGCGATGAATTTGACTTTTCCAGAAGTAGTGAATCAATTTAATTATGATAAATTACGAAAAATGGTATTAAATGGACCCAAAAATTATCCTGGTGCAAAGACGGTTTCCAAAGGACCTATTGGTAATCAGCGTAATATTTCACTAAAACATGTGGACGTTCAAAAAATAGCAAATGAATTGGAATACGGTGATGTAGTTCATCGTCATCTTCTTGATGATGACCCATGTCTATTTAACCGTCAGCCAACGCTTCATAAAATGAGTATGATGACCCATCGAATTAAGATTTTACCTTTTAGTACATTTCGATTAAATGTCACGGCATGTAAACCTTATAATGCTGATTTTGATGGAGATGAAATGAACATGCATGCTCCACAATCTATCCAAACACAAATTGAATTGGATAAGATTTGTTCTGTGCGTGAAAATTTAATCAGTCCGGGAAGTTCTAAGCCCAGTCTAGAAATTACTCAGGATACATTAGTTGGTGCCTACATTTTAACTAAAAATAACATTAAAATTTCCAAGCATTTAATGAATAATTATATGATGTTTTTGAAGAATTATAATGGAAAATTGCCGGATCCAGAATTTATGGAAAATGGAATTCCTTATTGGAGTGGAAAACAATTGTTCTCTTTGATTTTACCAAATATTAATATTGTTCAATTAAAAACGGTCAAAATTATTCACGGTAAAATTGAAGAAGGATTTTTGAATTCCCAATCTTTGGGAAATGATCCAGCAGGATTAACGAAACAAATTTTTAATCAATATGGCATTAATGAGTGCGTCGATTTCTTGAATAACACCCAAAAATTAATTACACGCTGGTTTATGGATCATAGTTTCTCTATTTCTTTTGGGGACTCTATTTTAAATAAAAATCAACGAAGTGATGTTCAGAAAATTATTAAGAAACAATTGAATGATACATTTGAACTTATTAAAATGGCACAATATGGTACATATGCGAATGATTTAGATGATAATTTGAAATTTTTAAAATTAGAAAGTGATATTGGAGACTACACTTCGAAAATTGACAAAGATTGCGGTGATTATATTAAAGCTTTCTTAAATAAAAATAATAACTTTTATGTTGCTGGTGATAATGGTGCTGGTTCTAAGGGAAAATTAACGAATTTAATTCAAATTATGGCATGTGTGGGGCAGCAACGAATTTGGGGAACAAGAGTGACAAACGGTTTTACTGATCGTACATTGCCTCATTTTTATCGCAATGATATTGGTCCAGATGCGAAAGGATTTTGCCGAAATAGTTATATTGAAGGATTAACTCCCAGTGAAATGTTTTTCCATGCCATGGGTGGACGTTGTGGATCTATTGATACTGCGATTCAAACAGCAGATTCAGGTTATATTTCGAGAAAGTTAATTAAAGCTGCTGAAGATTTAATGGTTAATTACGACATGACTGTTCGAAATGCTTCTTCCAATATTATTCAATTTACATATGGTGATGATAATATGGATCCCACAAAATTAGAAAAAATTACGAAAATTGACTTATTTGAAAAAACAAATGAACAAATGGAAGAAACATACAAGATGAAAGATATGAAGCGCGACTATTTTGAGTCTTTTATGACAAAAGATGCAATTGATGAAATGGTACAAAATAATGATTATCAAAGTTATCTTCATGCTGAATACAAAGAAATTATTGATTACCGAAATATTTTACGAAATAAATACTTTCAATTTACCGAAGCTATTGGTGATGTACAAACGTATATTCCAGTTAATCTTTTCCGAGTTATTGCGTCACAGCGATTGAAATTTAATATTAAAGATTTTAGTCTGAGTGATTTAACGCCAAAATATATAATTGATGAATATAATAAGTTAATGAATAGTTTGGTAAAATTTTTGCCTGAAAAGAGTGAAAATTGGAAACTTTTTAATATTGTATTCAAATCATTTTTGGCAACGAAAAGAATATTGAAAGAATATCGTTTAAATAAATTGGCGTTTGATGACTTAATATTATTGATGAAAAATAAAATGTTAGATGCTTTTATTAGCCCTGGTGAAATGGTCGGAGTCATTGGTGCGCAAACATTGGGGGAAATTTCAACGCAACTCACTTTAAACACGTTTCATTTAGCAGGAACAGGTGCTGCTTCTGTTGTTGTGACCGATGCTTTACCAAGACTCAAAGAAATTTTACGATTAACCAAAAATCTAAAAAATAAAAACATGACTATTTACTTGAAAGATGAATATAAATTTAGCAAAGAAAAAGCAACATTAATTAAGCATAAATTTAGTTTTACTCAAATTAAAAATTTATTAGATAGTATTGAAATTTTATACGATGATAAAAGTGGGAAGACATCTCAAAAAGAAGATATTGAATTTATTCAATCTTACAAAGAATTTAGTGAATTATTTGATATTGATAATGTAGATGACGATTGTTTCTCTCCGTGGATTCTTCGTATTAAATTTGATAAAGAAAGTCTAATGAACCGAAATATTACTATCCAAGAAATTCAAGAAGCTATTAAAGAAAGTAGTCATGATGACGAATCAATTGAATGTATTTTTAGCGACGATAATGCTCGTGATATAGTCATGCGTATTCGCATTAAAGAAGAAGATACGGAAAACTTCTTAGATTTCTTTCGTGATTTTGAAAAACAACTCATTGAATTTCCATTGCGAGGTATTTCCAATATTGAACACGTAGAAGTTCAAGATTCTAACATTATTGAATATAATTTAGATGGAAGTCTTCAAAATGTGAAAGAATGTATTTTGAAAACAAATGGATCAAATTTATTGGAAGTATTGGGCAATGATAATGTCGATGCAAGTCGTACATATACAAATGATATATTAGAATTCCATGAAATTTTTGGCATTGAGGCTACACGTGAATTGCTCTATCAAGAAACTAAAAAAGTATTTGGTGGTGATAAGGTAAATCCTCGTCATTTCCAATTATTAGCGGATATTATGTGTTATCGAGGTGTCTTAATGCAAATTGAACGCCATGGTTTAAATCGTAATCCAGAAATTGGACCCATTGCCAAAGCATCTTTTGAAGAAGTCATGACTATATTGACACAAGCCGCTGTTTTTGGAGAACGTGAAAATATGAAAGGAGTTTCATCTAATATTTTAGCGGGTCAATTTTGTAAAGCAGGAACCAATGTATTTGAAATATTAATTGATGAAGAAAAAATGCTAGCTGGCGACGATGAAAATAGTCAAAATAACGTTTATTCAAATCAATTCAAAGAAATTACACAAGAAAAAGTAGAAGATTTAATGAATAAAACATTTGAATCAAAAGAACCTGAAGAACATATTCATGAAGAAGCATTTACTTTTGGATTTGGTATGGAAAATGAAAAAGAAAAGATGTTGTCAAAGAAACATGAAAGTAAGATTAAAATTGTTTCAAATAATGGAGAATCAACTGCAAGTATTGATGCAAATATTGACATTATGACCTTGGATGAAGTACTGGAAGAAACTAATAATGGTGAATCTAATTTGAATGAATTAACTTTAGATGAAGTAATGGATGAAGATAGTGATAGTAATGATGAAAATAATGATAAAAATACAAAAGAATCAGTGTCAGATGATATTAATGAATTAGAATTAGAAGAAGTACAGTTAGAAAATGAGAATAAAGATAATTTAACATTAAATCAAGAAACAACAGTAATTGAAGAAGTTCCTAAAAAGAAAAGGGGACGTCCGCCAAAAAAAAAGTAATTATTGATACAAATAATGTAGAATTATCTTAAAATAAAAATAAAAATAAAAATAAAAATAATAATAAATAATAATAAATAATAATAAATAAAATAAAAAATATAAAAATTATAAAAAATAATTTTAATTATATATATTAAATTTTCAATAATGATAATTTAATTTTTACTATTTTATAATAAATAAATACAAGAACTTTCCTCATTTAAATTTACATTTTTTTTCCATTCATTAAATATAGAATATATGTAATCTTGATGATCGATTATTTTTTGATATTTTTCATAAATAATTGATTCATCTTGTTGTAAATAATATTTTTCAATAAAATTCTGATCAATAATTTTTAAGACATAGAGAAAATAAAAATGACATATTTCTATCTTATTTTTATACACGTTATTAGTACATAAATATAAAATAGAGCCACTAATAGGTTGATGAATAATTTTTTGAAAACTTTTTTTATGTAAAATAATGTCAGAATCAGGAACATGAAATTCATCATCTTCATCAATAGACTCGATAATTTTTTTTAAATGAACAAATTTATGAATATCTTCATAAATACTTTTGATGGAACTTTTTACTTCAATCATATATTCAATATAATAATATTTATCTTCTTGGTATAATAATAATCCATCAATTTCCCCTTTTAATTGATGAACATCTTGAATAGGTAATTTTAATAATTTAATAAAATCAATATTTTGAATATAAATATATTTTGGATACAACTTGCAATATTTTTTTAATATTGTTTCCGCATAATATTCTGATTTTTTTCCCAATAATGTTCGTTCCATATTATTAATTTCAATTAATTTATGTTCAATATCATTTTTTTCTTCTAGTTCAATAAATTGTTGTAAATAAAAATTTAATTGTCGAGATAATTTTAAAAATAATTGATATTTATATTGAATCAAATTTAAACTACATAGTAATTTAACTTGAAGGGGTTTATTAAATTCATATTGAACCATTAATAATTTATAATATTGTATAAGTTCTTGAAAATTCTTCTTTTTTTTTTCTAAAATAGTATAAATTTTAGATAATTTAAAAAAATACTTGCGTAAATTCATTTTACATAATACATTTTCATGAAACATTTTTTGAAAAATATCATTTATATGTTGAACTAAGTTTTCGTAAATAGATTCTTTATTAAATACAATTTTTTGACGAGTAATTTTCACATATTTTAGATAATTATGTTTTTTAATATGATTGAGATCATAATGTTTTTTAATAAATTCATAAAAATAATTATAATCGAGCATTTTGTTTTCAATAACATCATTAGTTGTTAAATTTTTACCGTAATCTTGAAGAAAAATACGAAAATCCATGATGGCTTAGAATTAGTATATATTTGTTATATTGTAGATTTAGTATTAATCCAATATTATACTATACTATATTACATATTGTTATCAGTACCATTTTAAACTATTTTTTTAACAATCATTAAGAAAAAGCGGCACCTAAAGATTGCGTTAATTTAATCACTGGTGTTTTATCTTTGCATTTCGACTGACCAAATACGAATGTTATATAATTAAATTTATCTTTATATTCTATTTTTTTTTCTCCCATGTAAATTAAAAATCCAATAATAATAGTTGTTATAAAGAGAATGATTAAGATACCATTTAATTGATTAATAAATAATATTTTTCTTTCAAAAAGTTCTAATTCTATAGGATCTGCAGGTTTTTTCAATTTATCTTGTATTTCTTTTTGTTTTTCCTTTTCTTTTTCATTCACATTATCTAATCTGTCACTTGCTTTTGATATATTTTCTTCATATTCTATTTTTTTGAGATTTAATACATAAATAACTAATAAAAAAAAAACACTCAGTAAAAAGAAATATTGTTGTGTATTAATAAAAAATAAAAATAATATATATAAAATAAGTGACTCCTTAAAGACTGTATAAATGTTAATTTTTTTATAAGGATCTACCAATACAACAAAGAAACTTAAAGTTAAATATCCAAAAATATGCTTTAAATAGACATTTTGGCTTAATAATTTCTGCACACGACATGGAAATAATTCTCCTAAATAATTGGTAGAAATAATTAAAAATAAAATAAATATACTGTAAATAGAAATGGAATCAATTTGGAATAAATCTTGTAGTTGATTATTCATATAATAATAACTAATATATTTTTATAAAAAATAAAAATATAGAATAATATAGAATACTATAAAAAATAAAAATTTTTAACCATTTACTGAAATCATTCCCATTTGATTTATCAAATTCAATTGACGAATTATATTTTTTGCTAAAAAAGACACATAAATATTGCACTGAATATTTAAAAAGTTATACATAGATTGTTCATCAAAATTCATAGATTGATAAATATGATGAAGATCACCTATTTTATGAATATTTAGCTTTTCTAGACACATTTTAGGATAGTATCCCTGTAAAGCTGTTAATGGATAATTTAAAATTGATTGATCTTGAAATGAACAACGTGTGTATTTTTCAAATGCTTCTTCTTTATTTTCAATCATTAATTTATGAAAAATATCATATAAACATTTGGTATCTTCTAAGGAACTATGGTATTGAATATCATGCTTGGGTTTAAGTAAATATTCATAAACACTTTTTAATTTAAAATTCGGTTGTATTTTGGGATATAATTCACGAATAAGAGGAAAAAAATCAATAAAATACCAGTTAGAAGGCATCTTTATTTGAGCATGTGAAAAATTATTTTCCAATATGAGTTGGTCAAAACCAAAATTATTATAAGCTATCCAATAAATATCCTCGCGTTCATATTTTTTTCGAAGAACTTTTTTAATGGATGTGCACATTTCAGTAGTATTTAGTGCATTATTGGATTGTAGCGTATCTTCATCTATTCCGTGAATGTCAGTTCCTTCAATTACATTGTTATAAGGATAAACATATTCGTTCAGAAGAATTTTACAAGTGCTATCAAGCATAGTTATTTGCATGATTGCACTTTTTAGTAAATCAAGACCATTCGTTTCTAAATCATAAAGTACATAATTTTTCATTTTATATAGTCACTATTAGGTTTTAGGCTTTAAGTTAATATGAAAGTATAGCATATAAATATAAAAAATAAATGAATAAAATGAATAAAAAATAAATGAATAAAATGAATAAAAAATAAATGAATAAAATGAATAAAAAATAAATGAAAATAAATTTTATTTTTCAAATACAGATTTTATTATTTTGTTTCTTTATTTGCTTTTGTATCAAAATTTTTCCAATTGAGTACTTTTTTTTTCA
>Ga0181562_10003841_pt1 | contig 10944 bp, 12 predicted proteins | sample 011ome_26_FD_139344 | JGI IMG/M metagenome (GOLD analysis project Ga0181562, IMG submission 139344) | Coastal salt marsh microbial communities from the Groves Creek Marsh, Skidaway Island, Georgia - 011511BT metaG (megahit assembly) | ecosystem: Environmental > Aquatic > Marine > Intertidal...
ACGAGTGCCACAAATTACTGTGGAATCACCACTCTGACGAGACTTAGCAACAATGACTTTCTCCATCATTGCTTTAGATATCCCCATAGCATTAATTGGATACACTGCTTTATCAGTACTCAAACAAATTACCCTCTTAACATTTGCATTAATCGCTGCAGTTAAAACATTTTCTGTACCCATTACATTTGTTTTTACAGCCTCAATAGGATGAAATTCACATGATGGCACCTGCTTAAGAGCTGCAGAATGGAAAATATAGTCCACACCCCTAATGGCATTCATGATTGATTCATAATCCCTAACATCGCCTATATAGAATTTAAGCCGATCGTCAGCATATTTACGCCTCATGTCATCTTGCTTTTTTTCATCACGACTAAAAATCCTAATTTCTTTAATATCTAAATCTAGAAATCTACGCAATACAGCATTTCCAAATGACCCGGTACCGCCAGTTATAAGAAGAGTTTTATTTAAGAACATAGATGACCTCACAATAGATGATGTAAACGATTAAAAATAGATAGATGACTGAAGTTATCACTCCAATATGCATAAGAACGCACAGCTAAATCATTAGAAACTGATTCATTATTTAAGATATCAAGCTTCAAAGATGATGATTTAAGAATTAACATATTAGATATATGACAACTAAGGTTATTATTTAACAAAAATGAAAAAGATGCACATTCGTCTGGGCCTATTGAAATCAAACATCGCTTAAATTGCATATATTCGGTAATTTTAGTAGAAAAAGATAACCTAATATCATCAAAATACTTACTCTCAAAACTTTCAACATGGAGGGTGTATTTATGAGAGACAAGAGAGTCTAAATAAGCATTATTATAAACTGGAGAATGAATAACAATATTAGACAGGGAGATAATTTTTAAAGTATCAGAAGTTGTATATATATGTAAAGTAAACAGTGGGTAATGGTCAAGCAAATATTCAGCAAAAGCCTTAATAGTTATATCACGGCCAAAATGAAGGCCACCAAAATAAGCAATAGTATTTTTTAAAGGTGGCTGCACTTTAGGGTCAAACTTAACTGAAGGGCCGGGATTATTTAATAAATGGCAGTCAACACCATAACGAACTTTAAATTCATTAGCCATTAACTCAGAAATAACAAAAATATTTTTTGCTTTTGGAAGGTAATATTTATAAACAAGATTAACATACTTGCCAAGAATATACTTCAAAAACCCAGAGTCAGCAGAGTAAATGTAGTTATCAGTTACATAAAAGGAAAAACCTATAGAATGTTGTTTTGCAACCTTTTTTGCCAAGAAAAAAGGAAAAAAATAAGGCCCAACCATGCAAAACACAGCGTGAGGATTAAAATTAATATTACTTTTAATACTGCGATAAAAAAATTTAATATAGAAAAAATAGAGGATGTCCCTAAAAAAAACTTTTAAAAACAAAGACTGTTCTTGCTTTGCAAGATTTGAAGATAGGCTGGCAACAGGACTAGAGAGTCTACCACCAAAAAAAATATGGAGAATATGGCTAATCGTGAACTGGAAATAGTTTGACTCATTTGAATCAATAGTAGTGTCATTAAAAAAAACGTTAAAAAGATTCTCCTCCGACCACTTCGAAAAAATATTTTTTAATGTTATTCCATTGTTTACTCTTTGATATAAAGAATTATTGGAGATAATCAAAATTTTATCTTTCATGCTTAGGAATTAGTCTTAAAATTATTAACAAAGAAAAAATAACAAATAAAATTTTATTTGAGCTGCTTATAGAAAATAAATGACCAACTGGCAATGAAAAAATAAACAAAAATAAGTAATATAAAATAATAAAATAAGTAAATAAAAATCTACTTGAAAATTTGGAAAATAAAAATGAAAAAGTCCTGCCTACAACATAAATAAAAAGGAATAGAATTGGCAAGCCCAAATAATATATATAAAAAACAAGAGAGGGGGTCCACATAGCCCCACAAGATAAAGTGCCATCTTCACAAAAAACACTAATACTATTCCCACTAAAATAAGCGCTGAAAGGGGTTAGCAATAACAAAGGACTTTCTAGTATATGGAATTGAAGTAGCTGACCGATATACATTAAACCAAAGTTAAAGTAGCCTGAGAGTTTAAATAATAGAATAGATAGTGTTTCTGATACTGCAACAATATAAGAATTCTCATCATAACAAAGTGCATTGTGGCAACCAGGTGAATATCCACCGCTAGCAACATATCTTAATTCAATATTAATGTAATAAAGAGACAAGAATGCAATTCCAATTAATATTATTTTAATTAGTGGAAATTTCAACCTCTTTTCTTCAAAATAATTTTTGATAATTAAAACAAAAATAAAATAAAATAAAATCTCAAATAACTCAAAAGAAGTTCCACGTGAAAAACTCATATGCAAAAAAGATAACAAAGAAATCCCGATAATGAAAAAATACCTCTTAAGCTTGGCTACAAAATACTGATGGTAAATAACATAATAAAAATTAAATTTAACCATGGCTAAGGAAATAATAGGCATAATTTTACTCAAGCTAAAAGTATAAAGCTCATTTTCAGAAAAATGTTTTTGATAGTTTTCATAGCTCGAACTTTCGCTATATAAAATATTAAAATACCCTTCAAAGATGGATCCCGTATAAAAATAACTGGCATATACGGAAAAAAAAACAGAACTTAATGCTAGTAAAATTACCTTATTATTAGAGATTGAATTACGTTTTATGGAATAAGAGGTTCTAACACTCTTCTTAGTATTATAGGAGTAAAAACCCACTAAAAAAGTAAGCATAATAAGAAAGCTTAGAATTACAGCCAATAACAAAGCCATTGGCTCATTAATTTTTATCGGTGATATTGCCAACAGTGCCACCGGTAAAAATAAAATTAACAACAATTTTCTTGCAAGCGCAAGCATTTTAATATTTTAATTTAGTAATAAATCTTTTTAAAGGTTTTATTTTAAAAGAGGCCGATAATACGGAGCGAACAAGTAGCCACTGATAGAATCTAATACGCAAAACAGTCGTAACAAAAACTCCATGCGCAAAATCTCTATTATGACTAAGCAGCTCATCATAATATTTATAATTATTTAACCAGTATTGAGATTTTTGTTCAAATGTCAAATTCTGTGACAAGTTATTTGCATGAAATCTATATTTTACTGTAGGCTTATTTAAGTAACCAAACCCACCCTCCATAATACACCTGAAAGCAAGGGCGCCGTCAGATGAAATATGCTTCAACCGATTGTTATTTTTAAAATTAAGAATATCTTTTCTAAAAAACATCGAAGCGCCTACACAGTACACATTTCGTAGCATTATAATATCCAGTACTCCTCTTGCCATTTTTGGAGTTGATTTATAAAATAAACCAATTTCGTTACCAATATCATCTATTTTTATTAGATTAGTATAGCCTCCTATTATTTTTTTATTTTCATCAAGAAACTCTACAACTTTTTCACACCTATCATTTAAAAAAATATCATCTCCAGATCCAGTTATTATTATTTCATTTTTAATGTGGCCAATAGCATTCATGAGATTTTCTGAAACTCCAGAATTTTCAGGTGTTACATATATTTCAATACTTTTTTTATGTAGTCTTGCTAGATTTTTCACCTTATTTATCGTATCGTCTTGTGAGAAATCATCAGCAATAATAATTTGATCAACATTAATCGATTGTTTAAAAATAGATTCAATCATTTCTCCGACGTACGATTCATGATTATATGTTGTTATTAGCACTGTAATTTTTACATCCATTAACTATTCATCCATTTATTCATATAATATCTCATCACTATAAAGTACAATAAATTATTTATTGCAAAAGCATATGTAACACCAATCAATCCGAATAAATCAATTAATTGAATCGACATAACAACAAAATTTAAAGAAAATACAACTTCTGTTGTAATCCACATTTTTTTCATTGCCTTTGCTAGCATTAAATATGACTGAAGCCATGCGGATATTTTAAAAATATCACCAATTAACTGAAATAAAAATAGGCCCAACATAGGTTGAAATTCTTTTGTAAAAAGAATTTCAACCGTATATTCTTTTGTAAAATAAACTAATGATGCCATCAATATAGCTGTCGGAATTACCCTCCTGCCAATATATTTCAGCTCTTTTTTTATCTCTTTTTTTTCAATAATTTCAGAGAGTCTTGGAAGGTAATATATACTTAATGTTGTGGTTATTACCATTAAATACATTGTTGAGATATACCAAATTGCCTGCCAATACCCAGCTTCATTCCAACCTATACTATCACCTATATGACTTCTGATAATTAAATGTGTTGTTGGCGCCATTACAGCTGATGTAATTAACATTACTGAATAGCTAAAAAGCTTTTTAGCTACCCCCCTACTGAATGAATCTTTAAATTTATCAAGCCTTATTACCTTATGATGCCTAAGCATCCAAATTGCAATCAAAAATACCACTGATTGACTGGTTACAAGAGCTATTAATGCGCCTTCCAGCCCCATAATAATAATAAATAGTGTTGTGAAAATTAGACTATAAACACTTTGTATAATATTTATTACAATAAATTGCTTGATATCTTTAAGCCCATTTAAAATGGACAGTATTAAATTATTTAACACAAATAAAGGGATTGTGATACCAAATATTATAAATATATGGCCATATTCTTCTGAATCAAATAAATGCAATGATGCAACTTCTGACAAGAGAATAACACCAACACCGACAAAAATCGATGTAATTACATTTATTTTTATTGCTGTACTAAATAATATTGGAATTAGCTTGTTATGTTTTCCATATTCTGCTGTATATTTAGTAACCCCACCATTAATACCTCCCTGTGCTACTGTTAAAACCAATTGGGTAAAATTTTGGAATTGACCTATCATGGCTAAGCCAGCTGGCCCGATAAAAACAGCTATAGCTTTATTGATTACAAGAGCTGTAAACAATTTGATCGTAGTGGCGATCAAACTCAGGATTGATGTTTTAATAAATGTCATTGAAATATATTCACCGCTTCAATCACTCGGTTCACTTCTTTAGCCGTTATCACTGGGTTGAGCGGCAAGCTTAACACTTGCTGATGAATCGACTCTGTGAGTGGGTAGCCTTGTCTTGACCAGGCTTGGTAGGCTTGCTGTTGGTGTGGGGCAACTGGATAGTGTATTAGAGTTTGCACACCTTGTTCGGCTAGGTGCCGTTGCAGTGCTTCACGCTGTTGGGTGCGGATTACAAATAAATGCCAAACATGATCCTTTTTTCCGAGAAGTGAAGCATTAGACGCAAAAGGCAACCGGATCGCCTGATTGTTTATGCCTTGCATATACGCCTCGGCGACTTCACGGCGATGTTGAATTTCATCATCTAAATACTTTAGCTTTACCCTCAAAAAGGCAGCTTGCATTTCGTCTAGACGGCTGTTGATACCTCGGTACAGGTTTTCGTATTTTTTGTGACTACCATAGTTACCAATTGCACGAATGGTTTGCGCCAGTTCGTCATCATTTGTGGTAATGGCACCAGCATCACCCAAGGCTCCTAAGTTTTTTCCTGGATAAAAACTAAATCCTGAGACATCCCCCCAGTTTCCTGCTTTAATGCCGTTATAACTCGCCCCATGAGCTTGTGCAGAATCCTCTATTACCAATAGGTTATTTTTTTTTGCAATTTTATTAATTTCTAGCATGTTAGCTAGTTGTCCATATAAATGCACAGCAAGAATTGCTTTTGTTTTTGGTGTTATAGCCTGCTCTATAAGTTTCGGGTCTAAATTATAAGTTCGCTCATCTGGCTCAACCAAAATAGGCTTTAATCGATTCTCTGTAATAGCTAAAATACTTGCTATATATGTATTGGCTGGCACAATGACCTCATCACCTTCTTTTAGCCTTCCAAGCTCTTTATATGCTCTAAAAATGAGAATTAATGCGTCTAAACCATTAGCTACGCCAATACAATATTTTACAGCGCAATAATCGGCAAACTCTTTTTCAAATGCTTTAACTTGCTCGCCTTGAATATACCAACCCGAGTCAATAACATCCGTAGCCGCTTGAACTAACTCATCACGGTATTTTGCATTAACAATTTTTAAATCTAACAATGAAATCACTATTATTTACTTCCCACTCTCAAAAAATGTTATTAGGTTAATTATTAGAGCAAACAACAAATATTTCTGCTGCAAACTCAGGGAAATCTTGCCCCAACTTAAAAAAGCCTTCAATCATTTCTTCGCTCCAATTATCTTGGATTTGTGCATTTGACAAAGGTTTGAAATAGACCCCTCCCCACTCATCAACAGCCAAACCACTTTTCTCAACATCCTTAATAAATGTAGCTGGCGTATAAACCCTTCGATGTCCTAAAGCTATATCTCTAGAGTTTAATTGAGAAGGCTCACTTAAGAGTTCCATTTTTACAGCTGCTAATCTATGAATTGAGTTAGCATTCGGCACCCCTAAAAACAACCTTCCTTCAGGATTTAGCCATCTTTTTACCAGTTTCAATAGGCCTACCGGATTATCCACATGCTCCAAAACATGCTCCAAAATAATTGTGTCAAATAATTTATCAGGCTCATAATCTTCAAAAAGAGAATGAACTTTAATTAAATTAGGCATATCTTGTATCTTCTCTAAAAGCTCATGAGACCCTTCAACAACAGTTAACTTTTCAAAATCATTAATCAAAAATTGTGTCATTTCACCTTCAGCTGGACCGAGCTCTAAACAATTCTTTCCGATAAATTTTGGCTTGATCGTTTCATAACGATAACGAATCAGTCGTTTATCAAAATCAAGCTGCTCTTCAAGATACCATTTTGATAAAGATTCCACCCTCTTACTCTCATTATTTTTCATTTCAGTACCTTTAATTTATTAAAAATTTATAAAACATAGAGACAAAATACTCACACTCTTAAAAAAGTAATATTCTTTATTATTAAATCCGGTGAATAGCTACTTAATATTGCTTCAGACATGAAGCCACTTAATACTGCACAAGTTTTAGCGCCTATCTTTTTACCTGTTATCACATCATGTCCTGTATCACCAATAAACCAGTCTTGTTTATTGAATTTCAATCCACTATTAGCAAGCAACTCTTCTTTAGTGAGCCTTCGCTCTGTCACAAAAACTTCTTGAAAATAACTTGAAATGGCTAAATTTTCTAGCTGTTTAGTTACTTGGGAAACGGACTGTCTTGCAGTGCAAATATAAAGCTCATTATTTTGGCTAATTTCTTCTAAAAAGACCTTAACTCCATCATTAAGAGTATCAATTCCTAAGTATGAATCACTTTCTATATTTCGCATCCAGTCACTGACGAATTCATTGATTTTATCAGCAGTATAATTAAATCGGCTTTTCAAAATATCTTGATTACTATTACCGCTAAATTTCAAATCCCAATAGGATGAAAAACTCAAATCACGGCTTTTTACCAAATCACAAAAAAGCTCATGCAGTCTTTTTTTAGAGCAGATTAAAGTACCATCTAGATCAAATATGATTTTCATACTTTTTCTTCATGTATTCATACTCAATTTTAAGCCCATGCATTAAGTCTGTTTCTTTATCTAAAAGTGTCTGCAATAAAAGACTGTTCTCAAAAACTAAATCTCTTTTTTGGTGGCTCGACTCTCTTTTATTTACCTTTACAGATTTATCGCTAACTTTGATAACTTTGTTTAATAAGCCTTTAATCGAAATAGCTACACCTGACACAACATTAATGTCAATATTTGACACTGCAGATTTAAGGGAATTTAATATTGACTGAACAACATCGTCAATAAAAATAAAGCTTCGTAAATCACTGCCATCGCCCCAAAGTTCTATAGGTTTATTCTCTAAAATATTTTGGAAGGCGATAGGAAGGACTTTCTTATACTTCTCTTCGCCTGGGCCATACACATGACCTATACGTAAGTTTATATAATTAACATCTCTTTGTTCAGAAAATGCCTTTACCATCTCTTCACAGTATAGCTTTGATGAACCATACAAGCTTATTGGTTTGATAGGCGAACTTTCTGAGAGATTCCCATTCTTCGAAGAATATATATCCACTGTACTAATGTTTATAAATCTTGAAAGGGAATTAAAATCATAAGAAAGCAATTCATTTGTATATTCAATACTTTCAAAGCATGAACTTATATCACTTGCTTGCAGTGAATTTTTAGGTATGAAAGCACCCGCATGAATGACATGCGTAATATCGTCAAAGTTCGTTTTATTCAGATCAAAATCTTGAACACTTTTGTATGTTATGCAGTTTATATCGGGAATTTCTTTAGATGTCAGCGCGGTTATGGATTCTCTGCCATAACTCTTAACTAGAGCGGTAAGTATATGTCCTCCAATAAAGCCTGATGCACCCGTCAATAATATTTTCATTAAAAAATAATCTCTTGTTCAAGGCTATCTTTTACAACTAGCCTAGGTTCTGTATCCATGCCACGCACCCACATCAAACCATTCTCCAATGGATTAATTATTCCCTTTTTAATACTGATCTTTTCACCTAAGGCTAATTGTTTAAATATTTCTGGAAAATTTACGCCCGCCTCAGTAAAGAACCTTACCGTTGTAAAAAATCTTGATATATTAATTTCAGTGGGGTTTGGAATACCATTTTTATCATAAGCCATATCCACGCCAAATATGCCATGCGGTTTATCACTTACAGCCTTGACTGTATTAATGGCAATTTGGGTAACTTGTTCATCTGAAACCGTTACGCCTACTTTTGTTACACCCGTCACACCTGAAATAGCTCTATTGCCATGAGTCCAGCCTTCTCTTGCGCGTGTCTGAGCAAGTATAAGCTCTCCTTCATGCCACACGGACAGCCAGGTAACTGTTTTAGGAGTCAACATTTCTGCAGCAATAAAACCACCCCAACCTTTGTAGTGATCAATCCATGGTTTTGCCAACGTGTAATCACTGGTTGGTAAAGCGCCTTTACCACCGCCACCAATTCCGCTGTCTCTTAACCAAATTTTACCTTGTGAATCGCCAAGTTCTTTAAAAGCTCTTTTTAAATCTTCTTCAGTATCTATCGTTATATTTACGGGAACAATAACGCCAGCTTTTTTAAACGCTTGGTATGACTTATATTTGTGTACACACGTATCAATGACAGAATGATCTGGCATAAAAATCTTAGTGCCTGTTGCTTTTATCTCTTCTCTTATTAATGAAGAGTGGTAAATTTCTAAATCATTCTGAAAGTGAACGAGATCAGGTTTTTCTTTATTTAAAATCTCTAACAATTTATCTTTTTATTCATTCGTATTGGCGTAGGGCACGTAATATTTTTTATCAGCCTTAGATAAAATAACGTCCGTTGGCTCTGATCCCATTCCAATCACATAGTTATTAGGGTTTTTCAATAACGAAAAAACAACACCTTCTGTTGGAGCACCACCTGCTCCAGCCACTAAAATTTTTTTCATTTCAATGCCGCCTTTAAAAACTCTTGATAATCACGGATATAATCCGACTCATCATAATGCTCGCTTGCCAATACCATCAATACGCAATCATGACTAAAATCGTACATTTCTCGCCAAATTAAATCTTCAATCAAAAGACCTTTTGTTGCGCCATCTAAAATAACTTCTTCTTTTTGCCTGCCATCATCTAAAACAAATCGACAACTACCCGTTACGCAAACCGCAACTTGCTTTAGGTTTCGATGCGCATGAAATCCGCGAGAAACACCTTCTTTTGTACCAAAGATGTAATACACTCGCTTAATATCAAATAGCACGTTTTTGTTACCCTCTAAAGCAACGAGCGATCCACGCTCATCCCCTAAAGATTTTAAGCTGATTGTTTTAATTAGACTCACTTTTTTTCACTTTTAATCAAATCTTCTAAATATTGTCCATAGCTATTTTTAGATAAGGCTTTGGCAGTTTGCATTACTTGCTCGTTACTCAACCAACCATTATTCCAAGCAATTTCTTCTAAACAGGCAATTTTATAACCTTGGCGTTTTTCAATGGTTTCTACAAACATTGCGGCTTCTAAGAGACTTTCATGTGTGCCAGTATCTAACCAGGCAAAGCCTCGACCTAGTAACTCAACATTAAGATCTCCACGTTCCATATACATTTGATTAAGCGTTGTGATTTCTAGCTCGCCACGATGTGAGGGTTTAACCTGTTTGGCCATTTCAACAACATCGTTATCATAAAAATACAAACCTGTAACTGCAAAGTTGGACTGTGGCTTTTCAGGCTTTTCTTCAAGGCTAATTGCTTTTTGATTTTCATCGAATGCAACTACACCAAAACGCTCTGGATCTTTGACTTGGTAGCCAAATACAGATGCACCACTATTCCGACTAGCGGCACTCTTTAAAATAGGAGTAAAGCCTTGTCCCCAAAATATATTGTCACCAAGCACCAAGCAAACACTATCACTACCGATAAATTCTTCGCCAATAATAAAGGCTTGTGCCAGTCCATCTGGACTAGGTTGTATTTTGTAAGTTATTTTAATGCCAAATTCTGATCCATCGCCCAGCATACGAATAAAACCCTCTTGATCTTCTGAGGTTGTAATAATTAGCACATCTTGAATCCCAGCCAGCATTAAAACTGACAATGGATAATAAACCATAGGCTTATCATAGATGGGTAATAGCTGTTTAGACACGCCTTTTGTTATAGGATACAGCCTTGTTCCAGACCCTCCGGCCAATATTATTCCTTTCATTGCTCTATAACCCCTAATCTCTCACCCTGATAACTTCCATCTTTAACTCGGTCACACCAAACAGTGTTTTTTAAATACCATTCAACGGTCTTTTTAATGCCTGTTGCAAAAGTCTCATCCGGTGTCCAGTTCAACTCTTTATCAATCTTGGTAGCGTCAATTGCATATCTAACGTCA